>Ga0209517_10004443_pt1 | contig 18402 bp, 14 predicted proteins | sample PeaSoiMetSII2010_FD_187695 | JGI IMG/M metagenome (GOLD analysis project Ga0209517, IMG submission 187695) | Peat soil microbial communities from Weissenstadt, Germany - SII-2010 (SPAdes) (version 2) | ecosystem: Environmental > Terrestrial > Soil > Wetlands > Peat | place: Germany...
CCCGCCAATAACACTTGGACGCAGGGGCCAAACATGAATTATGCCCGCTGGTATCCAGGTACCGTACCCATGCCAGATGGCACGATCTTCACCCTCGCCGGCACTGATGCTCAGGGGGCGAACATCACGCGCCCGACTGAATCCTATAACCACAGCACCAACACCTGGACGGAGTTGCTGCCTTCGGCAAAAATGCCTCAGAACCCGGACGATTATCCGCAGATGATCCTCCTGCCTAGCGGAACTTTGTTTTATGCGGCGCCGCGGCAGGACAGCCAGATGTACAACCCGACCACCCAGAGCTGGTCGTTTGTCGCCAACATGAACTTCGGACCGCGCTACCGCTCGGGTTCGGTGTTGCTGCCCCACTCGCAGCAGGTGATGATTACGGGTGGAGAGAGCGATCCTTCCGGCGGCGGCAGCAATCCGACCAACACCACCGAGATCATCGACTTCTCGCAAGCCTCTCCGGTGTGGACCTACGGTCCACCGATGAACATCGCGCGCTACAACCACAATTTCATTTATCTGGCAGATGGGACACTGATGGTGGTGGGCGGCGATCAGAGCTCGAACTATGGCCTCCCGGTCTATCAGCCCGAGTTGTACAACCCGGCGACCGGCACGTGGACGCTGCTGCCGCCGCAGATCGGTTTGCGCGGCTATCATTCGACGGCGGTGCTGCTGCCGGACGGGCGCGTAATTTCGGCCGGCTCCGACAGCGGGAAGGCGCTGGAGAACACCTACGAGATTTACAGCCCGCCGTATCTGTTCAATGGCCCGCGGCCGACGATCACTTCGGCGCCCAGCCAGATCAACTACAACCTGCCATTCACGATCGTAACGCCCGACGCGGCCAACGTGAGCCGAGTGGCGCTGGTCCGGCCGGCGGCGACTACCCATGCCGATCACATGGACGACAAGTACTACATCGATCTGACGTGGACGGTGGGGTCAGGGCAGATTACGGCGACAGCTCCAGCCAAAGCCAATTATGCTGCGCCAGGTTACTACATGCTGGTGATTTTGAATCAGCAAGGCGTGCCCTCAGTGATGCCCTTTGTGCAGTTGCTGCAGAAGAGGAATTAAACAGCTAGAATCCGCGCGGGAGGGGGCAACGTTGCGAGTTGGATGTAACTCCGGCGCAAGTTCCGGCGGACGCGTGCCGAAAGACAAAGTTTTCCGTCGGTGGCCGCCGATGGATTCCCTCTGTTTTGACAGCAATTTTCATGAGAGTCACGCTCAAAAGCGGGGTCCAACCTTGTCACATTGATACGTGACATATGTCACAGACTTCTTGTGCGGCTTGTCACAAAATGTACGCCGTCTCAGGTGCAAAACTTTCTGCTGCAGGTTTCCTTATAGTGCTAACTCGAATGGTGGAGGAACAACACTTCATGAAAACTCAATTCAGAATAGCTGTTTTGACTTTGTCGTTGCTCCTGGTGGCTGGACTGTTCGTGCGCTCTGCACCTACGGTCGGCGCTTCGGCAACCGGACAGATCGTCGGCACGGCGAAGCTTGAAGGGCAAGCACCACACCAAAAGCCGATCGACATGTCAAAGGATCCGGCCTGCGCGCAGCTAAGCGGGGGCGCGACGGTGACGTCCGAAAACGTGGTGGTGGGCCCAAACGGCGGCTTGGCGAACGTTGTGGTTTACATTTCTCAGGGCCTGACTGGCAACGAGGCGGCAATATCTTCACAGCCAGCGACGTTCGACCAGAAGGGCTGTAAGTATGTTCCGCACGTGGTCGCGCTGAACGTCGGTCAGCATATGACAGTCCTGAATAGCGACAAGACCGCCCATAACATTCACCCGCAGCCCAGCCCCACCGGGGGCAACGCTCAATGGAACAAATCTCAGACTGTAGGCGGTGGGCCGATCGATGTTGCCTGGACGAATGTGGAAGTAGCGATTCCGGTGAAATGCAACATCCATCCCTGGATGCGGGGTTATATCGCGGTGGTGAAGGGTCCGTTCGGTCTAAGCAATGACACCGGCGCGTTCAAGCTGGATAACGTACCGCCCGGCACTTACACGCTGACAGCCTGGCAGGAGACTTACGGAACGCAGGCACAAAACGTGACGGTTGCCGCTGGCAAACCGGCCACCACTGATTTCACTTACAAAGCAAAGTAAGCAGGGGCATGCAGGCCGCGAATTGAGAAATCGCGGCCTGTAAACTTGCCGGCGCTGCGACGGCCGGTTATGGGGTGAGGAACAATGGTAGGGAAGATTTTTGCGGTCGTGGTGGTACTCATCACGCTGGCTACTGCCTACTGTGTGATGGCTCACGTGTGGTGGATGCCGGTGGACATTTCCGTCCACGGACCCAAGATCGATCACCAGATAGAAGAGACCATACTCGTCGCCGGCCTTCTCTTTGTCGCTGGACAACTGGTGTTGGCGTCGTTTGCTTTTGTATACGGCGGGGCCACGAGCAAACCGAAGCAGATACCTGGCGGCGCGAAGCCTCTGGTCATTTTTGCGTTTGTTCTGGTCGGGGCCGAAATCCTAGCCCTCTCGTTTATTGGTTCCAAGGCCTGGGGCGCGGTTTACTTTGAGGCTCCAGACCCGGGATCCATGCGTATCGATGTCCAAGCCGGACAGTTTGCCTATTATTTCCGCTATCCCGGCCCGGATGGTAAGTTCGGACCTCTGCATCCCGACCTTATTAACGAAGGAACCCAGAACTACTTCGGCATCGACACCGACCACGACCAGGATGCGAAAGACGACATCGTGACCGCCGAGCTCGCCATCCCGGTGAACAAGCCGATCCTGCTCACGCTGCACTCCAAAGATGTGGGGCACTCCTTCTATGTGCGAGAGCTTCGCGTGCAGCAGGATTTCGTTCCCGGCCTGAACATCCCGATCCACTTTACAGCGACCCAGACCGGACGTTTCGAGATCGTGTGCACACAACTGTGCGGCTTGGGGCATTACAACATGAAGGCGTACCTCTCAGTACTCTCGCCAGCTGATTTCGACGATTGGCTCAAAAAGCAGGCAGCCGCACAGTAAACGAAGTGCGTTTGCCTCTGCTGAAGCGAACGCAAAATATCTCTTCTTGCGGTGAGATTCATGCAACAACCGTCAGCGCATGCGGCAGCGCATCATGCACCGCCGAAAGGGTTCATTCGCAAGTACATCTTCAGCGTTGATCACAAAGTGATCGGGATCCAATACACGACTCTGAGCCTGGTAGCGGTATTTATCGGCATGGCGCTTTCCTGGGCCATGCGCATTCACCTTGCCTGGCCGGACGCACGTATTCCGCTGTTAGGCATGCTTTCCCCGAGCGGAGCGCCGGGCGGACTCATGACTCCGGAGTACTACCTGTCCCTGATGACCATGCACGGCACCATCATGGCGTTTTTCGTGCTGACCGCGGCGCCGATGGCAGGGTACGGCAACTTCATGCTTCCCATCCAGGTGGGAGCGGCAGACATGGCATTTCCCCGGCTGAACATGGCGTCGTTCTGGGTCACTTTCGTCGGGTTCGTTCTTGCTTGCGCAACATTCGTTATCCCCGACGGCCCACCGCTGTCGGGTTGGACCGCGTACGCGCCACTGAGCGCGGTAGGTGCGGTGGCTGGCCCGGGCCAGGGCTGGGGGCAGAATCTCTGGGGACTTTCCATCGCCGTCTTTTGCGTTGCGTCGCTCCTGGGAGCGCTGAACTTCATTGTGACCACGCTGGATCTGCGCACCAAGGGGATGACGTTGTCACGCCTGCCACTATCGACCTGGGGATGGTTCATCAACGCATGGGTGAGCTTGCTGGCTTTTGCGGTGCTGTTGCCAACCTGTTTGTTGCTGGTGCTCGACCGCCTCGGCGGGACCAGCTTCTTCATTCCCTCGGGCCTGGTCATCAATGATCAACTGCAGCCGCACTCCGGTGGATCACCACTCCTGTTTCAGCACCTGTTCTGGTTCTTCGGACACCCCGAGGTTTACATCATCATTCTGCCGGCCTTCGGAATCGTCTCTCACATTCTGCCGACCTTCATCCGCAAACCCCTGGTCGGGGGTTGGAAGGCGGTCACCTGGGCCATGATCGCCGTTGGCACGCTCAGCTTCGTGGTTTGGGGACACCACATGTTCGTGAGCGGCATGAGCCCGTTGATGGCGATGGTGTTCTCGGTACCGACACTGTTCATCACCATCCCATCGGTCATTGCCGTGCTAATTTGGGTCTTTTCTCTATACAGGGCAAATATTCGATTCGATACCCCGATGCTGTTCAGTCTGGGTTTCATTTCACTGTTCATCAGCGGCGGCATCGGTGGCTTCTTTCTGGCACAACCTTCCACCGATTCCTACCTTCACGCAACCAGCTTCGTCGTCGGCCACTTTCACTTCACCATGGGCCTGTCCGCCATCTTTGCAACTCTTGCCGGCTTCTATTACTGGTTCCCCAAGATGTTTGGGCGCATGATGAACGAGCAGCTTGGCAAGATCCATTTCTGGCTAAGTTTTGTTCTCGTGTACTGCGTTTTCATGACCATGCATTTGACTGGTTTCGCCGGGGCAGTACGGAGATATTCGGCGTATGTGGACGACTTCATGGTCCCACTGATTCCCACCAACCGGTTCATTTCAGTGGCCGCGTTGTTGCTGGGCGCGGTGCAGTTCATCTTCCTGTTCAATGTGCTATGGAGCCGCTTCAAAGGACCCAAAGCGCCAGACAATCCGTGGGGCGCCACAACGCTGGAATGGGACACGACATCACCGCCTCCGTTTGACAACTTTGGCGAGCGGCAGATCACGGTTAATCACGGACCGATGGAATACGACGGCGAAGTCGGCGTGATGCAGACTTCACCACAGCCATCGGTAGCGGGAACTTAAGGAGTTCCCAGACGGTCGGACGCAACAGGCTCGCGCGAACGCATCGAAAGGAGAAGCGGTGAACCAACCTGAACTCGCCATTGCAGCAGGGCATGAAGTGCTGATGGAGACTTCTCCATACGGCATGGACAAGAAGAAGCTGGGGATGTGGGTGTTTATTGTCTCCGACGCCTGCACCTTCGCCGCATTTCTGTTTGCTTACGGCTACATGCGTGTCGGCGCTCCGGTTTGGGGGACGCCGTTCGGGTTCTCGTCGATCTTGAACGGCGTGGTCATGACGGCGGTGCTGCTCTCCAGCAGTCTCACCATGTTGGCCGCAGTACAGGCAGCGCAGACAGGCGCGAAGGCCGCGGCCAACAAATGGCTTGGCGTGACGATGCTTCTTGGCGCTATCTTCGCTGCTCTGCACCTGCGCGAATGGTTCAAGCTGATCGGCGAAGGCTGGCGGCTGTTCTACAACCCGACCGGCGGCGCGGCGCAGTTTGGAGCGACGTTCTTCAGCGTCACGGGGCTGCATTTAACCCACGTCGTCACCGGCGTGATCGCGCTCGCCTTTGTCGCGCGCGGCTATAACCAGGGCCGCTACGATGAAAGTCACGTCGAAACGGCTGGTCTGTACTGGCACTTTGTCGACCTGGTCTGGATGTTCGTTTTTCCGTTGATGTATTTGATGAATGCCCATTGAGGTGAGTGCGTGCAGGAGGAACAAGTAATGTCATCAAATCGCGAACTGGCCATGAGCTCCTATGTGGGGATCGGCGTCGGCCTGATGGTGATTGTCGGGATCGAAGTGATCCTCACTTATCAACACTTGCCAACGCGGACGCTGCTGTTTTCCTTGCTCTGCCTGGCGTGTCTTGAGGCATTTGTGGCCGTCATGTACCTGATGCATGTGAAATACGAGCGCCCGATTTTGTTCTGGACCATATTTCCGGCGACGCTCTTCGTCCTGGTCCTGCTGTGCTACCTCTGGCCGGATGCGTTCCGCATGTTCAATATGCGTTTGATGCAGTGAAATAAGGAGTGTGAGTCTATGGCAATCACGGTCCACGAACCGATCCCGATTGATGCTCGCCGTTTGGCGGATTACTCAGGAAACGGCGGGCGGAATCTGGTGCCCGCCGAAGGAGATTTGCGCGCGGTTCGAGAGAATCCCCTGGAGCCGGCCCAGACCGGCATATGGGTGGCGCTGGCGGCGATCACGATGTCCTTCGCTGCGCTCACTAGCGCCTTGGTCGTTCGCCAGGGGGCAGCGGTGGACTGGCGCCACATTACTCTGCCTCCCATCCTTTACCTCAACACGCTTGTGCTCCTCGCCAGCAGCGTCACTCTGGAAGTCGCTCGCCGCCGGATCACAGCATACGCTCGCGGAATCGAAAGCGGCATCGCGGCGCCAATGCGCTGGCTGGCCATAACTTTGTCCCTCGGCCTGCTTTTCGTTGTCGGTCAGTACGTGGCCTGGCTTCAGTTGAAGTTGGAAGGACTGTATCTCGCCACTAACCCGAACAGCTCATTTTTCTATGTGTTCACGGGCGTACACGCGGTACACGTTCTAGGCGGTCTGGCTGGATTGCTTTACGTCATCAGCAAACTCAAGCGCTCCATCCTGCGGCGGAGTACGTTCGCTGCCGCTGCGCAATACTGGCATTTTATGGGCATTCTTTGGCTATATCTGCTTTTGGTGCTTTGGATGAAGCTTTAGTTAGAAGGGGAGATGCTCTGGTGCAGAAGTTGCGAAATGGACAATCATTCCGTCTAGTGACAATCGCAGTGGTTGTGCTGCTTGCGCTGACGCTTCCCTCGCTGGCGTTCTCCCAGGGGTGCGCCCTTTGTTACACGCAAGCCGCTGCCTCAGGCGCGCGCATGATTCGGGCTTTGCGCAATGGGATTGTGATTTTGATTATTCCGCCGCTCTCGATGTGCCTGGGGGCCATAGTTCTTGCTTATCGCAAGCGGAATCAATGCAATCAGGTGGATGCGCGCATAGAAGCTGGGTCCGACTGGTAATCAAGCATGGCCGCCGCCAACATTACGATCCTATCTAATCCGATGAATCACTTTCTCTCCAAGCTTCGAGACTACTACGCGCTCACCAAACCCGAAGTAAACCTGCTCATTTTGATGACCACGTCGGCCGGCTATTATCTCGCCTGCCGTGGTTCGGTCAACATTCTTGGTCTGGCGAATACCGTCATCGGAACTCTGCTGGTAGCAAGCGGCACGGCCACGCTGGACCAGGGGATGGAGCGAACGTGGGACGGCCAGATGCGCCGCACGGCGAACCGCCCGCTGCCTTCGGGAAGGCTGAGCGCTCGTGAGGCATTTCTATTTGGCTGTTCGCTGAGCATCGCGGGGGGCCTGTATCTGGCTTTCGCAGTCAACCGGCTAGCGTCCGTCCTCGCGATCTCCACACTGCTTTCTTATCTGCTTATATACACCCCGTTGAAGCGGAAGACCCCGCTGTGCACATTGCTTGGCGCGTTTCCGGGCGCCATGCCGACCCTGATCGGATGGGTGGGAGCTTCGTCAAGGATCGACTCGCACGCGTGGTTTCTTTTTGCCGTCCTCTTTCTGTGGCAGTTCCCGCATTTCCTGGCGATTGCCTTGATGTATCGAGAGGACTACGCCCGGGCAGGCTACAAAATGTTGCCGGATTTCGACGCCGATGGTCGTTTCACACGTGCCGAGGTCCTTGGGTTTTCGGTAATCCTGGTGCTGGTTACGTTGTTTTCGGGGTATCGAACCGGTCCAATCCCCCTGGTTACGCTCAGCCTGGCAGGAGCATTCCTGTTGCATCCCGTGATAAGGCTAGCTAGAACCTCTTCGAGAAACGTGGCCAGCTGGGTTGTTCACGCGTCAGTCATCTATTTGCCGATCGTTCTTATCATCGCGACAGCATTCAAGACTTAAAAATGCCCTCGACTGTTGAAGCCAAGCTCCACAATCAGCTCGCAGGCCGATAAGGAAACGGCACTCCTGGGTCCAGAACCTGGTGCGAAAGCGAAAATCTCATTCCTTCCTGAAGCACTGGATATCCGAACCCAAACTCCGCCGCGCGAAAACCTTGAGGTTTTGGCCCGCTCCAACTTTGCGATTCCGAGTGGACGCATCAATAGGTTGCAAGAGGAGCATCGAGGAGGGTTTTGGCACAGTCGAGAAACGCCAGTTACGTCGACGGCTAGGTAAATGAGTGAAATAGAGATGTTACGCCAGTTGACATATCTAGGGCAGTCCATTCCAGGATAGAGTTGCCGTTCCCACGCGCAGTCGCGGATACGAAGGCTGGCTAGGCGTGCTCACTGCACGTCACGCTGAAATGCACGTCACTGACGGGATTCCGACACTTCGTGTTAAATGAAGTTGGGGTAAACGTTGTGAGAAAGCTGCGCTCCGGTTTCGTCCTCTTGCTGGCCATAATTCTGGGCCTATCTTTGGCGGCTGTGCCAGAAGATGTACCCGAAACCGCGTTCGATGAATCGGAGACGCCCCCTTACGAAAGCACTCCTCTTTTCTCGATCGTGGTGCCACAAGTAGCTGCCCAGGCACCCGAGGACGGGCTGACCTGCGTTTCTGCACCCCACTTCTCTCCCTGGACCGAGCTTTGTGGATGCCACCTGCAGTACGAAAGAGCGGCGGCGCACCCGGAGTCCGATCCTCTCACTGTCCTTGACTGTTCTCTTCGCTGTTAGCAACGTCGCAACCTGAACCTATCTTTGGCGCAGCTTGCCCGAGTTGTGGGCGAACTGGGCACCGCCACGATTGGCACGTATTTGGCCTCACGAGGAGAAAAATGACAAACTCAATGACAGACCTAGACACTTACACAGACGAGGAGCTAGAGCTGGCGCTGGTTCGCGTGCTGGCGCACGCTCGTGGAGAAGTGCTGAACGACGCTGAATTGCAGAAATTCTGGCAGATCCACAAAGAAATTCAGCGGCGTCGTACACATTCTGGGACCGCCGAGTAGTTTAACGGACCTTACGCAGGCGCTCAGGAACTCGCGTTGAAATGGATGAGAAGCGGGGGGTGAATTGTTAACTGACGTAATCGCATTATAAGAGGGCGCCCCTTTGGTAGTAGGTTGTCATCGTTGCGCAAGACTACCTACGAAAGGAGCACCCTCTTATAATGCGATTTCGTCATCTGTTGTCCTTCTCTGCTCGAAGTGAAATCGCCCCCGTCAACGAAAGCGGAAATCATGAAAGAGTCCATCACGATTCGTGTCCTCCGATCGAGTCTTGCAGGGTAAGAGTTCGCGCCGTCTGTGCGCAGGGTGTACACTCACCACGCTCGATGAAAGCGAATCGAAATCATGTAGCAAGACGGAGGATTACAACTATGAACCAGAAATGGTGGTCCGGTGTTGCAAGCGTGTTGGCGCTGGCTGCTGCTGCCGCAGTCTCTTCCCGACCAGCCGGAGCCCAAACGATGGAAGTAAAAGAGAAGCCGCCGATGTACTCGTATTTGGCCAACTGGAATATTCCCCGGGCACAGTGGGCCGAGATGGCCAAGAGCGACGCTGCGGACGAGAAGTTGATGGAAAAAGCGTTCGCCAGCGGAACGATCGTGGCTTATGGGAACGATATGAGCCTGATCCATCAGCCTGACCAATCCACCCACGACGGTTGGTGGTCTGCGATGTCCATGGCAGGAGTGCTCAATGTGCTGGATCAGGCCTACACATCAGGCTCGGCAACGGCTCCCGTCCTGAGCACTGCTACGAAACACTGGGACAACCTCTTCGTCAGCCGATATTACAACTGGCATTCCGGGTCGTGGAAGGGGGTCTACACGCACGCAGCGTCGTACACCCTAAAGCCAGATGCGCCGGGCGATGCCGTCGAGAAGCTGACTAAGAACCTGATCGCGCCGCTGATGGAGAAGTTGCTGGCTGACGGCACGATTCACGAGTGGGAAGTTGACACCGAGGCGATCCATACCACGAATCCGAACACGTTTTGGCTTTTCTATATCACTGCGAACGCCGAAGGATTGGATAAGGTCAACGCAGCGCTGACGGACATGCTCAAGGCGAACCCGCTGGACGGACCAGCATTTGGCTCGATGGTGGACTTCAGTACACACCGCGACGAACTGGCCCGCACAAACGCCACTTACAAATAGTTCTTGCATCCCGCTTCGCGAGCAGCGCCAGAGACAATCGTTGCTCGCGGACTGGGTTTTTCCAAGTCTCCATGGCTCGACAGGCTTCCTGTTTTCCGGGTTGAAGGTATCGCCGGTAGTTGGTGAAACATCGCCATAGCACTCATTTGGCAGCGAGAACACCATGGTTGAAGACATATTAGACATGATCGGGGGACGTAGCACTATCAAGGTAGCTACTGAACTCTTCTACGACAAGGTCTTGCAGGATGATAGCTTGCGCCAGTTCTTTGAGGGAGTTGACATGGCGCATCTCCGGTCCCGGCAGGCCATGTTCATTTCCATGCTGCTCGGCGGGCGCGTGTATACAGGGAAGAATATTAATGACGTTCATGCCCGTTCCAGGGATCACGGTCTGAACGATGCGCATTTCGACCTGTTCCTTAAGCATTTTCGCGCAGCTCTGGAAGAAGTGGGAGTCAAGCCGGAGAACGTCGAGAAAATCATGAAACGTCTGGAAAGCAAGCGAGGAACTGTACTGGACCGTTAACTGGCGTAACATCTCGATTTCACTCATTGTGGGTCCAATGTGCGCTATCGCCTGTTCGCGCCAGACTGCAATTCTGCGCCGAGGGACGGTTCAAAGAATTAAGATCGTGTTAGATGAATGGCATGAATACGGGGGATGCCACTCTGGCAACGCTCCGCGGCGACGTGATCGATATCGTCCTGGGAACGGTTTTCTTGACCGTTGGAGCGACAGCCTGCGCCATCGCGGCGATCCGCTGGCGCAGGGGCGGCCCCATCCTCGTGTGGTTGGGAATCTGGAGTGGGATGCAGGGCCTCCAAAAGCTGGCGCAGACGCACACCATTTTGACGGTTCTGCCGCACTCCCTCAACTCTGTCGCTCCCTACGTGAATACGGCGGTCATGTACCTGCTCTTGATTTCTGCCTTGTTCGCCTGGCGAGAGCTGAGCCTGGGCAAACTTAGGTTCCTTGTCCATCTGGAAATCTTCGTCGGGTTGGCAATTGCTCTGGTGGGTATAGGCACGTTCGTCCTCGGTGGCCCAGCCGACAAATGGATGTTCTACAACAACCTACTCGCAGTTCTTGCCATGCTGGTCCTGTTAGCTGTCGTGCTGGTTCCAAAATTCTCCAGGTTCCTCGTGATACCCAATCACCGCGTTCTGGCCGCTGGTACGCTCATTTTTGCGTTGGAGGTGGCGTACACCAACTTGGGGACCGTGCTGCACTATCGCCCGCTGCCTTTGGTGGACTCGTTGGGCTTTGCCGTCCTTCTGTTTGCGCTGGGATACGTAGCTCTGGAGATATTGTTTACGAACGAGCGCCGTCTGCTTTCCATCGAGACCGAACTGGAAACGGCGCGGCAGATACAGTCCTCAATTCTTCCGGCGAGAGTTCCCGAGCTTGAGAATCTCCGTATTGCTGCTTCTTACCATCCCATGACCGCTGTTGCGGGCGATTTCTACCAATTCGTCCGCTCAGACAATAACCATCTGGGCATCCTTGTGGCAGACGTCTCTGGTCATGGCATTCCGGCCGCGCTCATTTCTTCGATGATCAAAGTGGCCATGCAGTCCGTCACCGTCCATGCCGATGATCCCGCGCAGGTGCTTAGTGGCTTGAATCGCATCCTGTGGAGTGAGGCGCACGGCCAGTTTGCCTCGGCAGCTTATGTTTGGATCGACACAGAGAACCGCAACGCGCTCTACTCGGCTGCTGGACATCCGCCGCTACTGTGCTGGCGGAATATGAAGGGCGAAATGCAGCAGATCGAAAGTAACGGGCTGTTGTTCGGAGTCGAACCTGACTCTGAGTACCCGGTGCGCAGCGTGCCGCTCGAACCGTCCGATCGCTTCCTGCTCTACACCGACGGCGTGACCGAAACTGAGAACGCCGCGAGGGAGGCGTTTGGCGACCGGCAACTGGAACGGGTCGTGCGCAATAATCGATTGCAGCCCGCCTCCGAGCTGTCGCGTCAAGTGCTCTCCGAACTCCAGAGGTGGCGACCTGCTGCAGTGAACCAGCAGGATGACATTACGCTTATCGTCGTCGATGTTCTTTAGCTGACCCGGCACTCATCTAAAAGCCTCAAAACGGTGCTGTGAGTTTCTGACCCCGGCGAACCGAGGGATTTGTCAACTGCTGCTATATCCCCATTACGCTCAAAAGCCCTCAATGAGCGAAATGGCCCGGTTTCAACACTTACGCCGTGCCGAAAGGTCTCGACACCGTCGTTCGGGTGTAGACTGACCGCGTCCGGCGATTCACCAGTCGACAGCGCGAGACAATGCTATGACAAGATGGATCGAAGCTTCAGGGCAAGATGTCCGCTATGCGTTTCGTGGTTTGCGCAAGACCTCAGGTTTTACTCTGGTCGCTGTTCTTACCCTCGCGATTGGAATCGACGCTACGACTGCGGTTTTTAGCGTTATCAACGGAATCCTTCTGCGTCCGCTCCCTTACCCAGATCAGGATCTGGCCCACCATGCGCGTGACCGCAAGGAACTGCTGTCGCCTGAACGTACCGCGACGTAATGGGCGCTGTTGCGCACATCGATTCCCGCCGCCTGCGGGTGGATTACCTCCATGCCCGGATCTTCCGATTGCGCGCCCATTCCTTCCTCTCCTTCCGGTTCCGCCACAACTTCTTGTCTGCTGTCATCCCTGTTCTCCTGGTGGGAAGATGGGATCTTGGTTCGGCCCGGTGACGATAGGTTTAGAAAGTCTCTCCAACGGGGTCAGAGGACCATCTCATCGACGGCCCTTGCCACCATGCTAGTGATCGCCAGTACCGGCGCCATGCTGTAACGCGGGCACGAAGCACCAGTGTTCTTTCGGCCTTAGCTTGCCGAACCCGATCCTCGACCAGATTCGCAAAGATTACGACTTCGTTACAAGTTTCTGGCGCTAGTGACCGTGGCCGAAGGCCCGGTTCGCTGCTATTTTCACGATGACCTGAAAATTTGGGCTTGAAGCGCAAGGGGGAGCCGAGAAACCTAGGGAGGCGAGAGCAACTGCGCAATGGCGCAAAAGATGATACAGCACGGCGGCAAAAGCCAGCGACAAGACCCGTCCTCGATGCCTTTGGGAAAGATAGGTTTGGGAATCCCAAGCAAACTGGGCGAGTCGCTTGCCGCCGTGCAGAGGCATGACGTCCCGCCGGAGGATGAGACTACGCGGTCAATCGAGAGCGGGCAAGCAGACTGCGGCAGGAAGAGTCGCGACGCTCGGCCAAGGCGTTTGCGCACGTGAGAATGATGGATAATTATCAGCGCCCGAGTTGGTCATACCTCACGGGGCCTGTCTCGTGTCACGGTTCACTGCAGCCCAACAGCCGAAAACGCGCTTTGCGCTTCCGGGTTCGCCATGAACGTGTTCCAGACGAAGCTGCTGCGCTGGTTTTCAGCCATCAGCATGGTGATGCCGACGTCGATCCCGAGAACGTCGGAGTCATACCAGCCGGTTAACGGATTGAAAGCGTCCAGGAAGCCATAGCGTTGCCACGCTTGCGGATATTGCGCGCGAATGGCGCGCAGCACCGCGATGCAGTCTGTGGGCAAGAACGGCAGGGAACCTCCGGCCGCACAAGGTACGATGCTTCCGTCGATTGCCCCCATCGCAGGAGGGCCCCCCCACGCGGTGTATCCACTCGCTGAGTCGGAGGCCGTAATGCCCCACACGTTCGACTGGTAATCCTTGAATTGGGATTGCAGTGAAAGGCAGAACAGCTTGTGCGCCTGCGTGGCGGTTACGGAGTTGGCGAAGTAACTCGTGTACTTGTCCGACTTATTGCGGAAATCAAACCATGCGTGCGAGTACTGGTGAATGAAGAGTGGGGCGTAGAGGTTTGTAATGTAAGTGAGCCCCTGGTAGGTGAAGGATGGCCGGGTGAATGCGTCCCATACCGACGCGGGTACCGGGTTCGTCGTCGACCCGATCGCGAGCAGGTACAGCATCATGAGTTCGCTATAGGTATCCCACCGAGTGGTGATGAAACCGCTTTCCGGCGTCCATCCCATGGAAAAAGCGGAGCCGCCGTTGAGCATCCACGGCCAGTTGATGCGGTTATAGATCTGCGAGGCCAGGCTCTGGGTCTGAGCATCCTGAAAGGATTGGCGGCAGGTCAGCACTCCACACAAAAGGATGGACGTATCAATCGAAGACACCTCGCTGCTCCAGACACGATCACCTGTGTTCAGGTCAACGAAGTGATAGAAGAAGCCGTTGACGTTCGTCAGTTGATTGAGCAAGAAGTTGAGCGTGTTGGTTACGCGGTTCTGGATCTGCGCGGCATCGCCGTAGCCACGTTTGTGGCCGATGCACAAAGCGGTAAGTCCGAAACCGGTTGCAGCGATGCTCGCCACAGTGCGAGTGTCGTTACCGGCCGCCAGAGCGCGATCTTTCACCATCCCCGTCGTGGCGCTGGCCTGCTCCCAGAAAAAGAGGAAGATTGCACGCTGAACTTCGTCGAGGAACACGTCGTCGGAGACCGGAGGTGGCGTTGATGTTGGAGGGGTGGAGGAGTCGCCGCCGCATGACATCATCGCCGCGGCGAAACCCAACGACGGGCAGGCCAGCACGGCCCTGGCCGAGTACCCGATGATTTCGCGACGCGTGAGCAAGCGAGTTGGCTTCAGCGGCTTCATCAGTAGTTCAGCCCCCAGCGCTATTTCCCCGTCACAGCGTCGAGTTTATGGAGCATCACACCGATCTCAGGATTCGCCATGAAGTTCTTCCACACCAAACCCGTGCGATGGTTCTCAATCATCACCACGATTGGGGCCTGGTTCAGCCCCATATAAATCGGCGATATCCAGTTCTGTCCCGGATTGAAGGCGTCGCGCGGGCCATAGATGTCCCAGAGTTGGGCGCCCAGATCGCGGTAGTAGTGCTTGAACGCCGCCATGGAGGCTTCAGCGGTGTAAGGGAAAGACGCGAGTGCGCCGGTTGGAGTTAGCGTCCCACGATCGCTGTTCTCGTCGGGTGCGTGGGGCACGTAGCCTTCAGGGCCGTCGCTTGCAGTCAGGCCCCAGGCGTCGGGACCGTAACCCTGGAAGTGTTTGGGATTGGCGATGCAGTAGGCGCGATTGATGAGCGCGATGTTGCGGTTGTTCTCGAAATAGGAGGACGTATAACGGTCGTGCAGGATGTGCGGATCGAAGCCGAAGAATGAATAATGCGTGAAGAACAGCGGGCCTCCCGTACCGACGCCCACATCGAGCTTGATTCCGTGATAGGTGTGGCCGTTGCCGTAGTGATTTCCGTCCGCGCTGCCTGACCAGCCTTGGCGGTAGTCGAGGGCGCGCTGCAACTGTCCCGCCCACCCGGAGTAGTACATCTCCGCGGGAACGCCGTGCGTTGGCGATGACATGGCCAGCAGATAGGTGATCATCACTTCGTTGAATCCGATCAGCGGATGTTGGATTTGCCAGCCCCACTCTGCCGACCAGTGCCAGTAGATGAAGTCACCGGGTTGCGGCCCGCGATACCAATCCCACTCGACTGTCTCCCAGAGTTGCGAGATCCGGCGGTAGAGATCGCGCTCGGTGTCGCTGTTGCCGCGGAAATACTGGCGGGCGGCGAGCAACCCCTCCATCAGGAACGACGTTTCCACCAGATCGCCGCCGTTATCGAACATGCCGAACACGGGCATCGTTTTGCCCGTAGCTCCATCCATGTAGTGAGACCATGCCCCGTGGTAGCGTTGTGCATGATCGAGAAAGTTCACAATCTTCGTGAGGCGTTCGAGTCCCTGCGCGCGTGTGATGAAACCGCGATCCACGCCCACGATCAGCGTAGCTATGCCCATGCCACTCGCACCGGTGGCGACGATGCGGTCGTCGCCGGGGATGTTCTCGCGGGTCATGCCCGAGTGAGGGTCGGCGCCTTCCCAGTAGTAGTGAAAGCAGGCTTCCTGCAGCATCGAGAGCAATTCGTCGTCGCTGAACTCACGGGTCGAGGCGCTGGCTGCCCTGGAGAGAGGAGACGTTCGATACTGCCAGTCCGCGGCAGCCACTTTGTACTGGGCTGTGACTCCCGATTTTCCCAGGAAATCCTCATAACGGTTCGTGCCCGGAAGTTGCACGCCCACCGGCTCGAAATCCTTCCCACCAACCGCGCGATAGATTACGTAGCGGCCCAGCGTGGAACTGCTTACTGGGTCCCATCGCACTTCCACGTGTCGGTCGTATCCCACCGCTCGAACATTTTCAGGAGCCTGCAAGTCCGGTCCGCTCGCAGGTGGATCGTCATCCACTCGAATCTCGTCGATGATCAGGGTATGTCGCGCGCCATCGGCGCGTCCCTGATGGAAAACAATATTCTGTATGCTCTCCGAACGAAATTCGTAGATCGAGGCTGTGTGAAAATCGGCAAGCGGAATTCGCACTTGAACCCAACGGCCGGCGGGGATCTCCCGGATGAACTTTCCCAGTGGTAAGGGCTCGGTAAAAGCGCCGGGGAATTCGGCCACTTGAAGGCCCTGGCCCGTGTTGGAAAGCACGAGCATCGGAAGATCGTCCGCGGCAATCGCCTGCGGAGCGAAACACCAGATATAAAGATTGTGCCCCTGAAATGCGGGGAAGCGATTGCGGTGGCCGTCCACGTGGACTTCGGCTTCCCAACCTCCCCCGGGCTGCGATTGCCACTGCAGTCGGAGCGCATTCGGGGGCGTCAGAAATGTTCGAGTTTCGACTGGCAGATGCCAGCCGCTTAACTCCAGAAAACTCGCGCCGTTCGCCATGCCCCGGCTGTTGAAGTAAGCATCAGGCGTCAGGCTGTTGTCAAAGATAACGTGGCGATAATAATCGGTGCTACCCCAGGCGGCCGCAGTCAGCAAGACCAATCCCAGCAAAAGGAGAATGGAGTTCGGCGATGGGGAGGAGTTGTATTTGTGCTGTGTCATGGACCTTATCCCTCGAACGTTATTCGGGCGTCGTGGCGAGTCAAACTGAATTCCTACGGCAGGATCTCAGCTTGCGCCGGTGAACCATGCGCAGAATCAGGGCTGATCCAAACGTTGACCGAGGCGGGCTCGGCGGCGAATTGGTTGCGATCATTCCAGATCGCAAACGCCTCCGGCTTTAACCCAAACTTCAGTTTCTTGGTTTCTCCGGGAGCTATAGCAACCGTCTGGAATCCCTTCAAAGCGCGGACCGGTTCTGCCACGCTGGTCCCCTGAAGTTGAATGTACAGCTGCACAACTTCGTCGCCCGCCCGTGATCCAGTATTCGTCACCTCAGCCTCGGCCGTCATAGCCGCTTTCCCATCCGCCCCGGCGCGCAAAGTCTTATTCAGAGCCGCCGCACTCAAGCGTTGGGTGCTGATCGTGGTGGTTCCGTAAGCGTAGCTAGTGTAGGAACCACCGTAGCCGAAAAGAAATTGTGGAGTGTTCCGTTCGTCCAGATAGCGCGATACGTACTTGCTAACGATGTCCCTGGGTGGACGAGTGAGGTCAACGTCCGCGGGCGGACGGCCGGTGTTCAGCGCGTTGTAATAGAGTGGCTCTTGTCCCACGCTGCGCGGCCAGCTGACCACGAGCTTTCCGCTGGGATTTACGTCGCCGAACAGCGTGCGCGCCAGCGCAGGTCCACCGCCAATTCCCGGAAGCCATGCCGCAATTACCGCGGGTACATGTTCAAATGCCCAAGGCACAGTCAAAGGCCGTCCGCCGAACAGAATCAGAACCACCGGCTTGCCCGTGCGGATAATAGCTTTCAGCAATTCCTGCTGCCGGCCCGGAAGTTCCAAATGCGCCCGCGACGCGGCCTCCCCACTCATATCCGGGCTCTCCCCCAACGTCAGAATGACGAGATCAGCTTTTCGAGCGCCCGCCACGGCGGCGGTAATCTCCCCGTCGGTGCCGTCGAGAATGCCGGTCCCTTTGAAACGGGATACGTGATCGGCGCCAACTCGCTGCGCCAGCGCCGCCGGGAGCGAGACACGGGGGCCCGCTCCCTGCGGTGCTCCTTCGGGATACGAAGAATCGTCGGCGAGCGGGCCGATTACGGCAATGTTCTGGATCCCACTCGTCAGCGGAAGCAGCGCCTTTCCGCCCGGTCCATTTGCATTCTTGAGCAACACGAAAGAGCGTTCCGCGGCCGTCTGGGCCAGCGCAATGCTCTCCGGATGATAGAGCGCCTTCGCTGCCGCGGCCTCGTCCACAAAAGGATGTTCGAACAGACCCAGAGCGAGTTTGACGCGGAGTACATGTCGAACCGCGTCGTCTAATTCCCCTTGCGTCTCCTGACCCGAGCTCACGATCTGTTGCAAGTGGTCGTGGTAGAGGCTGCTCACCATATCCATATCCACGCCCGCACCGAAAGCCTTACGTGCCGCGGTTGCGCCGTCCGCCGCAGTGCCGTGCGGGATCAGTTCCCCAACGGCGTCCCAGTCGCTGACCACCAGCCCTCGAAAGCCCCA
>Ga0209517_10004445_pt1 | contig 18400 bp, 14 predicted proteins | sample PeaSoiMetSII2010_FD_187695 | JGI IMG/M metagenome (GOLD analysis project Ga0209517, IMG submission 187695) | Peat soil microbial communities from Weissenstadt, Germany - SII-2010 (SPAdes) (version 2) | ecosystem: Environmental > Terrestrial > Soil > Wetlands > Peat | place: Germany...
GGGCGGAGCCAACCATTGTGGCCGGCAAGGCGCCGCAAGCCACGCCGTTTCCGCCGGTGGGCGGAGACTCCAGGCTGCTGGGAACAGCGGACGGGTGCCAGGTCAGGCTATGGCCAGGCTCGCGAGGCCTACTGGACGCGCCGGTGGGGTTCCTGTGCGGCGAGCGACGGCTGTTTTTCCGCGGTCTGCGGGTGCGCGTGACGGGCGATGCGCTGGAGGAGTGGCGCGCATCGAGCGAATTGCTGGAAGCGCGCGAGGAGGCGGCGAGCGGCCGCGTGCGGGTGCGGCATCGGTTCCGCAACTGGGCGGGCACGTTCGACTTGATGACCGAGATGTGGGTGGAGCGCGACGCGTTGCGGGCGCGCGTGTGGCTGGAGAATGCGCCGGCTCCGCAGCCGTGGTTCCAGTTGTACCTGGAGTCTGTTTCGGCGGGAACGTGGAGCGAGACGGCTGCGCGCGTGTATGGCGGACCGGGCAACGTGATCGAGAAGCCGCGGGCCTTCCGTCTGGGGTTTGACGGACACAACCTGGCAACCTCGTTCGTGGGGTTCGACTTCGCCAACGGCATGTCGCTGGTGCAGAATTCCGATGCCATTCCGGACCGGTTGGAAGTGGACCCGGAGCGGAGCATCTACAGCCTGGTGACGCCGCACACCCAGACGCTGGAGTTTTTCCCGGCGCGCAACGTGTTCGCGGCGGTGAAGCGGGTCCGGGAACAGGACACGCGGCAACCGTCGAAAGGCGTGGCGAAGCTGGCGGGACGGTTCACGTTCGACCTGTGGTCCGGGCGATACGGCGACAGCGCGCGGGACCTGGAGCGAGCGGCCGGGTTCGGGCTGAAGGACGCGCTGGTGGTGTGGCATAGCTGGCAGCGGTGGGGATACGATTACCGCCTGCCGGACATCTATCCGCCCAATCCGCAGTTCGGCGCCGTGGACGAGTTTCGCGAGCTGGCGGCCACGTGCCGGCGGAACGGGACGCTGTTCGCTCCGCACGACAACTACATCGACTTCTACCCGGATTTCGAAGGCTTCACCTACGACAGCATCGTGTTCCGGCAGAACGGGACGCCGTATCGGGCGTGGTTCAACTACGGGCGGGAGGCGCAAGCCTACCGGGCCCGGCCGGACCGGCTGATGCCGTACGTGAAACGGAACGTGGGGCTGGCGAAGGAGGGGTTCGCGCCGAGCGCTTACTTTATCGATGTGTGGTCGTCGGCGGCGCCTTACGATTACTGGACGAGTGACGGGAAATTGGTGGACCGGCGGGAGACGCAGCGGGTATGGGGCAGCGTTTTCGCGTGGATTCGGGATTACCTGGGGGACGACGCGCCACAGATTTCCGAGGCCGGGCACGACAAATTGATCGGCTGGCTGGATGGCGGGCAGGCGCAACAGTTGCGTGTCGACCCGGATGGCAAAACCTTCACCTGGAAGATTCAGTGCGCGGATTCCGAGCGGATTCCGTGGATCGACGTAGCGTGGCACGACAAGTTCATCCTGCATGGCGCGGGTTATGAGGGGCGGTACCAGGGCGGGCTGGACCAGAGGGAGCATGGCGGCTACAGCGACGACTACCTCACGACGGAGGTGCTGTCCGGCCGTCCGCCGATGGTGCCGCAGGCCTTCAACCGCGACGTGGTGCGCGTGCATTGGCTGCTGAACGATGCGATGAAGGCGCTGGCGCTGGATCGGATCGACGCCGTGGAGTTTGCCGGGAACGACATTCACCGGCAGCGGGTGAAATGGGAGCGCGGGGCCGAGGTGTGGGTGAACCGCGGGAAGGAACCATGGTCAGTGGAAGGACACACGCTGCCGCAGTATGGGTTCTATCTCCGCGCGGGAGGGACGGAGGCGGCCATCGAGTTGCGCGGCCGAGAGCGGGTGGAGTGGTCGCGGTCGCGCGAGCGCCGGTATGAGGGCGGGCGGTTGACGATGGCTTCGGGACAGGTGATGGAGTTGCCGGGGAAGTAAGCGGAACCTAAGCGACAGCGGCCGGCGCATCCCCCTTTTTCGGGAGTCTGGCATAAAATCTGATGATGAGCCGGACACAACTGGATAGGCGGCGGTTCCTCGCGGCCGGCGCCGCGGCCTGCCTCGACCTCCAGGCGCAAGCGACCAAGAAACGCGTAGCTGCCGTCGTCACCATGTACACGCACGACCGCAGCTTGTACTCGCACGCCGCCGTGATTGTGGGCCGGCTGCGTGGAAGAACCTGCCATGAGAGGAAAGTTCGAGGCTCTCGAGTGCATGGTGGAGCGGCGCAAGGGCGGCGAAACCGGAATACGCTCAGTCGAACGGATCGAAGGCGACGCCGTCTGGAAATGGCGCGATGGCGCCGGCCTGGAGCGTTCCGCTCCCGGAGGCCGCACTCTCGCGTTATCCCGCACGCAAACCCGGACGCCTGGAAGACAACGTCAAGAAGCCTGTCGCCTTTGTTCTCGAATACCGCGACGGAATGTGGGCTGCCGCATACATGCTGGAAGGGCAGGTCAATGCCTGGAGCTGCGCCGCCAGGATGAAAAGGCGAGGCCGAACCCGTGTCCCCCTACTTCAAGCAGGGCGACGAGCTGCAGTCTGTCGCGGGTGGGTGCCCTCAAATTCCGGTCGCGATCCCCAGAGGCCCGCTTTGGAACACGCTCACCCCTCGCCGTGCAGCAGGCCGGCGCGGCGGGCGATTCCGAGGTTATGTGGCCAGGTTATGTGGCCTGACATGTGGCCTCGCGCTCGCGGCCGGACAACCGGGGACCCAGGGTGCCGTGGCAGCCGCCAATCTCAATCACCCTGGACGTCGAGTCCGAGGTGATCGCAGTGGACGTCGTTGAGGTCCTGGCGGACGCCCAGGTAGCGTTGGGTGGTCAGGATGGTGGCATGGCCCAACGACAGTTGGATCTGTTCCAGGGCGGCGCGGCCTTTGTGGCCAGCTTGGCGAACCTTCGCCGCAAATCGTGCGGCGCCGCCTGATCCCCAATTGCCGGGCGTAGCTCTGGACGGTCATGAAGACGGATTGGGGGCTCATGCCGGCATGCATGTTGCGGTCGCCCTTGTTGATCGCATGGAGGATCCTGCCGGAGGACAGGCCGGCAGCTTCCCCCCCATTCTCAATCGCCACCTTGGCCCATCCCGGCATGGGGACGGTGCGGACGCGGCCGCCCTTGCCTTTCAGATCCACGATCGCCCAGCGGCCGGCGCGCTGCTGGACTTCCTCGAACCTGAATTCGGCAACTTCGTTGCGGCGCAGGCCGCAGCCCACCAGGAGGGCCAGGATCACGCTGAATTCCTTCGAGAAACTGTGCTACTCCCTGCGATCGGCAAAATCCTTTGAGGTTGTTCTTTACAAGTAGTACAAGACAGCACTGCCCACCAACTAGGGGGCCAGGACCAAGGTATTCGTCCTACTCTTTTCTTCGTGGCATCGGGAAGGTGAAGACGGGGACCGGCGGGCGACGGCCGAGGCCGCTCTCGGCGTGCACGGCCTGGACCGCTTTTTCGAGGCCGTCGCGGCGGACGACCACCGCGATGGTCAGTTCGCTGGAACCTTGTGCGATGGCGATGATGTTGACTTGCACACGCGAAATCGCGGTGAAAATGCGGCTGGCGAGGCCGGGCTTTCCCTGCATGCCTTCGCCTACCGCGGTCAGCAGCCCGACGTCGCGGTCCACCTGGATGGGATGCAGGTAGTGATGCGCCAGCTCGAGCGCCAGGGCGGATTCGAGCGCCTCCAGGGTCCGTTCCAGTTCCTCGTGGCGGACCAGGAAGCAGAAGTTCTGGCGGTAGCTGGAACTGGAAACCAGCAGCAACTCGACGTTGGCGCGCGCAACTGCCTCGAGTGCCCGCCCCATCACCTGCACGCCGTTCAGCTCCGGGCTGGCGGGCTCGAGCGATACCAGAGCTACGTTGCCCATGGATGCGACCGCGCGGGTGCCGTTGGCAGCCGCGACGGTGGGGACGATCTTGGTGCCTGGCTTTTCGGGCGCGAAGCTGTTCTTGCTCCAGACCGGGATTTTGCGCTCGGCCAGCGGCGCAAGCGTTCTGGGGTGGAGGACCTTGGCGCCGGCATAGGCAAGCTCGGCCGCTTCGGCGTAGGTGATTTCCTCGAGCACCTCGGCATCCGGCACGAGGCGCGGATCGGCGCTCATGATGCCGTCCACGTCGGTCCAAATCCAGAGCTCGGCGGCATCCAGGGCGGCCGCGAGGATGGACGCGGAGAAATCGGAACCGCCGCGGCCCAGCGTGGTGGGGCGCCCGTCGGCGGTAGCGCCGTTGAAGCCGGTAATCACGGGCAGCGCGCCCTCTTCGAGCAGGGGCAGCAGGATGGCACGCGCCTTTTCGCGGGTGGGCTCCATGAGGGGAGAGGCGTTGCCAAAGACCGCGTCGGTCACGACCACGTCCCAGGCGTTGATGGCGGCGGCGGGGGTGCCTTGGGCGACGAGGTGTTCGGAGACCAGCAGGGCGGAGAGGCGCTCTCCCACGGCTACGGCTTCATCGACGGAGCGGGGAGGGCGCTCGCCGAGCATGGCCATGCCGCGAACGATGCGCTCGAACTCGGCGACCAGCTTGTGGATCTCGGACATGACCGCGGCCTGGCGTGCATCGGGGAGCAAGTCGCGACAGGCATCTTCGTGGCGGGCGAGCAAGGCGGCGAGGTTGGTTTCGATGCCCGCGTGGTCGCCCGCCTCGGCGTGCCGCATGGTGGCGAGCAGGAGGTCGGTGATTTTGGACATGGCCGAGACGACCACGGCCACGGGCCGCTTCCTTCGTTCATCGGCGGCGAGCCGGGCCGCCGCGCGCATGCGTTCGGCGGAGCCCACGCTGGTGCCGCCGAATTTCATGACCAGAAGATCCTTCAACTGAAATCCTTTCCATTAGTGACGCGCGAGCGCACAATTCTCAAAATAGTCTCTTCAACCTCCTCCAGCGAAAGGGGCGTGGAGTCTAGGTAGACGGCGTCGGGGGCCTGGGCCAGGGGCGCATCGGAACGCGTGCTGTCGCGGCGATCGCGCTCCTTCATCTCGGCCGCCAGTTGGCCTTCGGAGATAACCTCGCCCTGGGCGCGCACGTCGCGAAGGCGGCGGCGGACGCGCTCCTGGGGATTGGCGTCGAGGAAGATCTTGACATCGGCATCGGGGAATACGACGGTGCCGATGTCGCGGCCTTCCATGACGACGCTGGCGCGCTCGCCCATGTCGCGCTGCTTGGCCACCATGGCGCGCCGGACGCCGGGAATTACGGCCACCTTGGAGGCGCCGTTGGAGACCTCGGGGGTGCGGATGGCCTCGGTGACATCTTCGCCGTTGAGGCGGATGCGGCCGGGAGAAAGCTCGATATCGGCGGCCGTGGCGAGCTGCTCCATGCGGTGCATGTCGTCCCATGAAACGTTTTGCCGCAAGCCCCACAGAGCGACGGCGCGATACATCGCGCCGGTATCGATGTAAGTGAATCGCAGGCGCTCGGCGAGCCTCTTGGCAATGGTGCTCTTGCCGGCGCCGGCCGGGCCGTCGATCGCGACCACCACGCGTCTTGGTTTGGGTTCCGCCAAGAAATAGAATAACAGCATCGGACCGGGGGTCCGTTCAAGAGCCAATGCCGAGCCCGGAGGAATTCGATCGCCTGGTGGCCGCGGCGTACGCGCGCATTCCGGCGCGCTTCCGCAAGCGGATGAAGAACGTCGCGATGATGGTGGAAGCGGAGCCTCGGCCGGAGCAGCTTGCGCGGGGCCGGGTGGCGCGGGGAAGCACGTTGCTGGGCCTTTATGAGGGGCGGCCGCTGACCACGCGGAGCGTTTTCGAGCCGTTCGCGATGCCCGACCGGATCACGATCTTTCAGGGGCCGCACGAGCGGCTGGCACGGAGTCCGGAGCACCTGGCGAAGCTGGTGGAGGATACGGTGTGGCACGAGGTGGCGCACTACTTCGGGATGAACGAGGCGCAGGTGCGGGCGGCGGAGCGGCGTCGGGGGAGCTTGACGCGGAGACGCTGAGAAGCGGAGAGAAGCGCGGAAGCAAAACAGAGATACAAGAGCCAAGAACTTTTCCGCCGCGATTGTGTGGGCCAGTTGCAGTCACCGGACACGGGGCTACTTCCATGAACGTTTACTTGAGGCATTCTCGCCGGAGTTGGGCTGCCCAATCGAAGCGCATCCAAGCCTCGACGCCCTCGAAGCGGTTGGGTCGTTTCCGATAACCCCACTTGAACTAAACTTTACGGCAGACGCTTCGCGTACGATGGCCCCGGTGCGTTGGCGGGTGGACGGAGGTATGTTCGGGCTCATGACGATCACCGTTGACATCCGGCCTGAAGTTCAGGCCGAGCTCGCCGGCAGGCCGCAGACCACGGCCGCGGGATCGAGCTTGGCCGCGAGGCTGCTGGAAGATGCGGTTCACTTTGGGGCCGGCACGAACCGGCCGGCTTTCGATAAGGAACGAGCGCTGGGCCGCGGCTGCGCGCATCATCGTTAGTCTTCCGGCCGGCTTACTCGTACCGCAGACAGACAATCGGATCGAGGTTGGCAGCGCGGTTCGCGGGATAGAACCCGAAAAACAGCCCGACGCTGACCGAGATAGCTACCCCCATCACCACCCAGAACGGCGAGATGGTGGCCGGAATGGAAAGCAGCGCGCGAACCAGGAGCGAGATCGCTGCTCCGACGAGAATACCGAGCCCGCCTCCGATACCGGACAGCGTGACCGCTTCGAGCAGGAATTGCACGCGGATGTCCGCTTTGCGGGCGCCGATGGCCTTGCGGATGCCGATCTCGCCGGTGCGCTCGGTTACCGAGATCAGCATGATGTTCATCACGCCGATGCCGCCTACCAGCAGGCCGATGGAGCTGATAACGCCGGTCAACAGCGCCATGGCGCCGGTGAGCTGATTCCAGAGGGCGGTGAAGAAGTTGGGGTCGGCCACGTCGAAATCGTTCTCGGCGTTGTGCGCCACGCGCCGCCGTCGCCGCATGACTTCGATCACCTGGTCGCGGACGGTGTCCAGGTCCGCATCTTCACGCGCGGTAAAGATCAGGAAAACTTCGCGGACCTGCGGAAAGTTCTTGTGATAGTTGGCCAGGGGAATGCACGCGAACATGTCCACGCCAAAGCCGCCGAACAGCCCGGGGTCCCTCTCAAAGACGCCGATCACTTCGTACAGCCGGCCGTCGAGGCGCACCTGCTTGCCGATGGGATCGGTGTGGGGAAACAGGGAATCGGCAATGGCGGCGCCAATCACCACCACATTCCGCGCGTGCTCTTCGTCGTACTGGGAAATGTACCGGCCGGTGGCCACGGTGAACAGCGGCAGGGCGGCGGCGTATTCCGGCTGGGTGCCGCGGACAATCAGCTTCTCCACGTGTTCGTCGGCGTAACGGATGGAATCCGGCTGCCCCTGCCCGAGATCGATCTTCTGGGCAAAGGCAGCGGAAACATCGAGGCCAGGAATGTTCTCCTTCAGATAGCGGGCATCGTCGATCTCCAGGTACTTCCGGGCGCGGATTCTCGCCGGCAGCGGCTGAAGACCGGTGAACCCCGGGGGGATGCGGGTTATGAAGAACGATCGGGATCCGAAGGTTTTGATGCGGTTCTGGATATAGCCGTTCAGCCCATCGATGATGGCGGCCACGGAGATCACGCTGGTCACGCCGATCACGATTCCCAGGATGGTGAGCGCGGAGCGGATCTTGCGCGAGCGAAGCGTGTCCATCGCTACCAGCAGGTTCTCTCTGATTTCCGAGCGTGTCATCTTCCGTTACTCCGTACGCAACGCCACCACCGGATCGAGCTTGGAGGCCTTCACCGCCGGATAGATCCCGAAGAACAATCCGATGATGGAGCTCAACACCACGCCTAAAATCGCGACCCACGTCTGGACCGCCGCGGGGAAATCGGTCAACGTGCGAAGGGCCAGCGCACAGCCGAATCCCATCAGGACTCCCACACCGCCGCCGATCAGACATTGCAGGACACTTTCCGCCAGGAATTGATGCAACACGTCGGCTTGCGTGGCGCCCACGGCGCGCCGCACGCCGATCTCCTTGGTCCGTTCGGTGACGCTCACCAGCATCACGTTCATGATGACGATGCCCCCGACGACGGCCGAAATCGAGCTGATCATCACGAACACGGCGAAGAATGCCGAGCTGATGCTTTGCCACAGCGAGATGTAGCTCTGGGCGGTTCCGATGAAGAAGTCGTCGTCCCTTCCGGCCGGCACGTGGCGGCGCGCACGCAGAATGCGGCGGGCGTCATCCTGGGCGAGGGAGAAGAGCGGCTCGCCGCCCTCGGCCTTCACCTGCACGGTAATGCTGTTGCGCTGGCCGCGCAGCTTCAGGTAAGTGCGCATGGGAATCACCAGGAACGTGTCCTGGTCCTGTCCGAGCACCGATCCGATTTTTTCGAAGGTGCCGATCACGAGGAATTCGGCGCTGCCCGCCCGGACGATGCGCCCCAGCGGATCCGAGTCCGGGAAAAACTCCTGCGCCAGATGGTCGCCGATGAGGCAGACAGCGGATGCATGGCGGTCTTCCACTTCCGTGAAGTAGCGGCCCAGGGCGACCGTGCGGGTATCGATGGTGGCCATCGTGGGGGTATGGCCGTACAGCGTGGCATCCTGGATCTCGTGGTCCTTGTAGCGCACGGAAATGCTGCTGTTCAAACTTGCGCCGACCAACTGGCAATGCCGGCAGGTCTCGGCCAGGGCATCCACGTCTTCCATGTACAAGAAACGATTGCGCAGCGCCTTGGTCACCACGGTGAAATCGGTGATGGCGAAGGGAGTGCGCGCGATGCGAAAGACGTTGGTGCCAAGGTCGGCAATCTTGTGCTCCACGTAGAGATTGGCGCCTTGGACCAGGGTCATCACGGCGATCAGCGTAGCTACACCCATGGTCAGGCCGAGCACGGTGAGCGCGGCGCGCAGTTTGTGGGCGCGGATGGAGTCCGCGGCCAGCCACAGATTGTCAGAGATGCCGATCATGGTCACCCGGCGGGAATAACTCAGTCTCTCACGTTTCCGGCGCGGATCTCAGGCGCCGGCCAATCCGAGAGCCGTCTGCAAATCGGCGGCGAACTGCCTGATCCGGTCCACCTGCTCGGGTTCGGCCGGCACCTCGAAGCCTTGCCCCACGAGGAATGGGGCTTCCTCGCGCCACATGAGGTAGGCCAGTCCCTCATCCAGCGACAGGCCGGCGCTGCCAATGGCGGCGAAGCCGGCGAAATCCTCCGTGCGGGGAACCATCGCCAGGCAGCCGTCCCGCACAAACAGGCAATAATAGGTGCCCTCTGCCATCACCCAGATGTCGAGGCTCTTCAAACGTGCAGAGATTTCAGGATTCACATTTTGTAGCGGCCGAGGTCCTCGTCATTGAGGCCCTCCAGCCAGCGGCGCAGTTCTTCGTTATTGACTTTGTCGGAAACCGTGGAAGCCAGTTTCGACGACTTCAGGACGGTCTCTTCGACATAGATCGGGCAGTCCAGCCGAAGCGCCAGCGCCAGCGCATCGCTCGGGCGGGAATCCACGCTGATCAACTCCCCGTCGCGATCCAGCCAGATCACGGCGTAGAATGTGTCGTCCTTGAGCTCGCTCACCACCACCTTGCGCAAGCCTGTGTTGAGACCGAGCAGCAGGCTCTTAATCAGGTCGTGGGTCATGGGGCGGGGTGTGGAAACCTTCTCAATCTCGAGGGCGATCGCGTTGGCTTCGTATACGCCCACCCAGATGGGGAGCACCGTGTTGCCGTTCAGATCCCTCAAGATGACGATGGGCATATTGGTCACGGGATCCATCATGAGCCCGCGGATTTTCATTTCGACTTCCATGGCGCCCTCCCCAATTTTCATTACACCACAGTTCCGCTCTCGCCCACTAGCGAGTTGGGACCGGCGCGGGTGACCAGCACCGGGAGGTACTTGCCGACGAGGTTTTCCTCCGGACTAGTACTGCTGAAACTCCCCGTGGTGGTGAAATTTCCCGGAGTGGTGAAATTCAAAGTCCGGTTGTCGGAGGTACGGCCGATCCACTGGCCGAGAGCCTGGTGCCGTCCTTCCACCAGGACCTCGCGGGTCTCGCCGATCAACCCGGCGTTGCGCCGGATCTGGATGGCACGCTGCTTCTCCTGCAGGATCGCCAGGCGGCGCTGCTTCTCCTCGTCCGCGACGCGGCCGCCCATGGCGAGCGCCGCGGTATTGGGGCGCGGCGAATATTTGAAGCTGAACAGCGAATCGTACTGCACCTCGTCGAGCAGGTCGAGGGTCTGCTGAAAGTCCTCCTCGGTCTCGCCCGGGAAGCCCACGATGATGTCGGTGGTGATGGAGTACGGGCGCCTGGCCGTCTTGATCCACTCGATGCGGCGCATGTAATCGTCGCGGGTGTAGAGGCGGTCCATGCAGGCGAGCACTCGCGAGGAACCCGACTGCACGGGCAGGTGCACGTGGTCGCAGAGCACGGGGTTGGCGTCCATGGCGTCCACGATGTCCCGGACGAAATCGCGCGGGTGCGAGGTGGTGTAGCGCACGCGGCGAATGCCCGCCACTTCGGCAATGCGAGCAAGCAGCGTGGCGAAGTCCCAACCCGCGGGCGAAGGATCGCGGTAGCTGTTCACGTTTTGTCCCAACAACTGAATCTCGGTATAACCTTGTTCGGCGAGGCGGCGCGCCTCGGCCATCACGCTTTCACTGGTGCGGCTGCGTTCGGGCCCGCGGGTGAACGGCACCACGCAATAGGCACAGGATTTGTCGCAGCCTTCGATGATCGTGATGTAGGCGCGGTGAGGATTGTCGCGGCGCGTGAAGGGCGTGTCGAAGGTCTCATCGGTGTCGAGGCTCAGGCCGGTGACCCGCCGGTTGCCGGCTTCGAGCTGCACCAGCATCTCGCCCAGGCGGGTATAGCTGGCCGACCCGGCCACCAGGCTCACGTGCGGCGCGCGGTCGAAGATCTTTTCGCCTTCCTGCTGGGCCACGCATCCCAGCACTCCGAAGACCTTGCCCTTGCCGGCCTCGCGCTTGAAGTTCTGCAGGCGCGTAAACACCTTCTGTTCGGCCTTATCGCGGATGCTGCAAGTGTTGTAAAGCACCAGCCCCGCGGCTTCGGGCGTCTCCACTTGCGCGTAGCCCTGGGCCATGAGCGTGCCGCCGACCTTTTCGGAGTCGTGCACGTTCATCTGGCATCCGAAAGTTTCAATGTAGAAGGTTTTCCCAGACACTGTCTTTCCATTGTAAGCTGTTTCGTTATGGAACCGTCAGAAGCATCCGTGATTCCCGTGAGCCAGGGGCTCCGGCCGAGGTGGTCGCTACACAACACCATGCTCTTCCCGCAGGCCCTCCGCGATACGATTCCGACCACGCCCGGATGCTGGGGCCGCGCCCTGGAGCTGGCGTCCATGGATGGCGACGGCTGCAACTCCGCATTCTACGGGCGGCAGGCGAGGCTGAAGTTTGTGGTGCGGGAGACGGGCAAACTCACGGGGGTGTTCGAGGTGCACGCGCATTTGAATTTGGAAGCGGCCAGGGCGCTGGCCAAGACGCTGACGGACCTGGTGGAACAGGCGGAGCGCATGCCGCAAACGTTTCCGTGAGTACACCGTTTCAGACGGTCAGTAACGTATCGTGGGACCGCTTGTTGACGAGGCGTCCTCGGGGCCCGGCTCTGGGTGCGCGAAATGGGAGTGGGGCCGCTTGACGACCAGCGAGGCGGCTTTTTCGTGGAGAAGGAATGGGTCCCGGCTTGCCCCCGTGGATTCAACGTTCACCCTCCGGAAAACCGACCGATTCCGCCGCCGATGCCATCCAGGGCGCGCACCAGCAGGCTCCGCTCACTGTCTTCGAGCGAAAGCCCATCGGCCGGCGCCTCCATGCTCACGGACCACCACCGGCGCTCCCGGATCCGGCCGCGAGATCGCGATCGGCAGGCTGGGCGGTGTGATCCGCGCCGAATCTTCCAGGATCATGGCCCGCTCGATGGCGTTGCGCAGCTCGCGTACGTTGCCCGGCCAGACGTGCGAGGTCAGCAGCCTGGCCGCGGCGTCGCTCACACCTTCGATATTCCACTTCCCTTGAAAACTTCTGCCGCTAGCCCTCCTGGAATCTGAGAGTTAAGTCGGCGGATGGTTCCACCGTGACCTTCAGTCCGAGACGTTCCAGTCGTTGCAGCAATCGTCGAGCGGTGCGGCCCGGATTCAGTCTATCGAAGTAGTCGCCGCCGAGTTCTTGGTAAGCCTCTACCATGGTCGACGAGGCGATTCTGCTGGACGCCACCACCGAGGCCCTGTTATGACTCACTCCCCAGCCGCGACGGTCCTCTCCTTGGCCCAGTTGCTGGAGCAGCAGTCGCCGGCTCCGCCGCCCTGTCTGGTGGAACCTGGCTTGTTGCCTATGCAGGGCATTCTGTTTGTGGGCGGAGAACCGAAAGTCGGCAAATCGCTGCTGGTCGCCAATCTGGCGCTGTCTTTGGCGGCCGGCTCCAGCCGGCTGGGCTTTCCGGTCCCCGCTCCGCGCCGTGTGCTCGTCTGCCAGTTCGAGTTGCCCATCCCGCAGTTTGTCAGCCGCCTGGCCACCATGCGCCGCGTCCTGGGCACAGCCGCGGATCCAAACCTTTTCGTTGATACCCGTGCCACCGGCCATCTGCTCAGTGCACCGCAGGGACTGCAACACTTCCTGGCGGCTGCGCAGACCGCCGCCGCGGAGGTCATCGTCTTAGACCCGTTGTACTCCACACACGATCAGGATGAGAACGACACGCGCGCCATGGCCGCTCTATGCCAGAGTCTGCTGCGGCTGCGCGAAGCTTCTCGATCCGCCCTGGACCCAGAGGGTGCCCCGGTCCACCACGTTCGCAAATCCATTGGCCGTTACGAGATCGGCAGCGCCTTCCGCGGCTCCAGCGCCCTGCATGCGGTCGGCGACAGCTACCTCCTGCTGACGCGACCTTCACCTCAGTTCCCCACCGTCGAACTGCGCTTCCAGTTCCGTTACGCAGCCCCGCAACCGCCCCGTCTGCTGGAACTCGATCCCCAGACGCTGTGGTTCTCTCCCGCCGGTTCATCCACGGTTCCGACACTCGCTCGGCGCAAGGTCGAAAAAACGGACATCACGGAGGCGCTGTCAGCGCTCGGAGAAAAAGCGCACTACAACCAACTTCGCCAGCAGATCATGACTCTCACGGAATGTTCCAAACGCACCGCACAACTGGCTACCACCGAGGCCTGCCAGCAAGGCTGGATCGTGCCAGGCGACGGTCACTACCACTTGCCAGGGTAACCGACATGGGTGAGGATCGTGGGCTCTGGGTAAGTCATACTCTCCTGCATCGCCAACTCACCGCCATGCCGTGCGATTCATACGAAGTGCGCCTGATTCATAGTGGCTCCCACCGACCATATCCCGGCGTGCGGCGGTGGACTGCATCCCAGCTCTTGGATCCCGCCACCTTGCGCTTCTTGCGCATTCGCAATCGCGAAGGCTATGACGTGTATTTCCGTCCTTACATCGGAAATCTGAATGCCGGCTACATCCTGCTCGATCTCGACCGCCCACTTCCAGGCATCCTGGCCTCGTTGCGGGCACAGGGCCATGAGCCGAGTGTCGTGGTCCAGAGCAGTCCCGGAAGGATGCAAGCCTGGATTCGCGTGACCCGCGATCCGCTTCCACCCGCGCTCGCCACGCGCATCGCCAAGCGGCTGGCGCAGCTCTATGCGGCGGATCTTGCCAGCGCCGATTGGCGGCATGTCGGAAGATTGGCCGGATTCACCAACCGCAAACCACCGCGGTGCCAGGGTGACGGTCTGCCTCCGTGGGTGAAACTGATCTATGCCCGCGGCTGTCTGGCTCGTGGTGGTGCCACTTTGATCGAACGCGTCGCCGCCGAATTGCCAGCCTGTGCGCCGTGGAGCAGGCCGGCACAACGACACCCATCCGGCTTGGCTTCCCATACAGCCCTCGATTCCACGGCGATGCAGACTCTGTATCAGGCTTGTCTGACTCGGTTGCGCATCCTGGAGCGCTATCCATCCCCTGACTGGAGCATCGCTGACAAATGGGTAGCGCGCGAACTCCTCCAAACTGGCACACCCCTGGCCGCTGTCGCTGAAGTGCTCCGTCACGGCAGCCCTGGCTTTCCCGGCGCCACGCCGACCCCGTGGATTACCTGCGCCGAACCATATGCTGTGCCGCGCGACAGATCCACTCCTCTGGTTTTCCCGCTCGCACCCACTCGCTCGACTGATCCCATCCCCCCGCGCCCTGTGTGTGTATGCGCGCCCTCCAAGTCCGTGGGATACCCGGTTTGCCTACACGGGCAAGTAAAGTATCCTATCCCAGTAACTCGGGGCCGAATCACAAGCACTGATGACCTACAGCGAAGGCGAATCTGAGAAACCAGCCGGGAATCAACTTGACCAGGTCGCTGGGGAATATCGTGGCGCATTACACAATAGGCACCGTCTGCTAGTGCAGCATCGCACCGGCTACTATCTCGCCTTACTTGCGGCGATTCGCTTCAAACCCGAACCGCACGATTGGGAACTCATTCTGGCCTTTGATAGCAAACAGCTCCCGGCTGGCTTTGCCTATTTTAAGCTGATCGAGGCGGTTGAAGAGTCTCAAGCGCGGCAAGAAAGTCACCCAAAATCAGCTCAAGCATCTGCATGATTGGGTTAATGGCCTACCCGATGCGAGAAAGCATATTGCTGCGCGTATTGACGCGCTTCTGAAGTGAAGGATTCTTTCAGGCATGATAAGGACCAACTCCCGCCCGGAGCGGAAACGGTTAAGTAATCAACCCGCCGTAGAGCCCATGCAAAGCTAGTACGAGCGCCAACATGCGTGGTACAGCAAGTACAAACGCATTAATCCCTTCGTGTGAAAGGGCTGTGAACGCAGGAGGGAGAGAAACGGCGCCATTTCAGCCGGTGATAGCCAGAGCCGCGGCACCGGTACCGAACGAGCGAGGAAGGACCGACACTCACCTGGTGGCAGCCGATTCGTATCCACTGACCGCCCTCTCGCAGGCAGAAGATTGCCTTGGGTGATTCCCGCCAACGCCTTAGCCGCCGATATGGGTGCCAAAAGCCCCCGCAGTCGCGTTATGGGAAGCCTCACGGGAAAGGTAGCGACTCAAACGCGCTTGTGGTCACCGATCAACCCGGCCGCATCGTCGGCGTCCCGGATGACGGGCGGCTCCTGGAGGGTGTTCCGTCAAACATTCGAGGATGCCGGGATTCCTCCCGTGAAACGCCCCTCACAGCGAAGTTTGAGGGACTTCGGGGTTGAGCGGCCCGAAGATCCCCAGATCGGTCAAGCACCCCGGCGCTTGACCGCTGGTGTACTACCCGTCATAATACGCCTGTGATTCCCTTCCGAGTGCTCTTTCGGCCGGGCGCCTCGCTCTACGAGCAGGTGGTCTATTCCGCCAAGAAGGCCCTGGTGTCAGGCCAATTGCGGCCGGGCGATCCCTTCCCTTCGGTACGCGCGCTCAGCACGGAATTCAAAATCAATCCCAACACGGCCCATAAGGTGGTCACGCAACTGCTGAACGAGGGCCTGCTCGAAGTGATGCCGGGCACTGGAACCATCGTGGCTAAGCCCCCCGGCTCCACGGCCGCGGAACGTACCCGCCTGCTGAAGAACGAGGTGGAGCAGCTCGTGGTGGAGGCCAAGAAGCTGGGCATGGGGCTTCGCGAAGTGACGGCCGCCCTCGCCGATCACTGGGAGCGCCTGGGGGCACAGGACGGTAAACGATGACTTGCGCGATTCGCACCAACGGTCTCACAAAGAAGTTCCGCCGCACGCCGGTGCTCGACGGGCTCGATCTTCAAGTCCCCTCCGGCAGCATTTACGGGCTGGTGGGCATCAACGGCGCGGGCAAGACCACCACCATCAAGATCCTCATGAACATCTACCCGCCCACCGACGGCCATTCGGAAGTCCTGGACGTCGATTCGCGCCGGCTTTCGCCGGGCCAATTCGCGCAGATCGGCTACGTTTCCGAGAACCAGGAGATGCCGGGTTGGATGACGGTGGGATATTTTCTGGACTACCTGAGCCATTTCTATCCCACCTGGGACGGCGCGCTGGCCGGCGACCTGGTCCGCCAGTTTCAATTGCCGCTCGACCGCAAGCTGCGCCACCTGTCGCACGGCATGCGTATGAAAGCCGCGCTGGCCTCGTCGTTGGCTTATCGGCCCAAGCTGATCGTGCTCGACGAGCCCTTCACCGGCCTGGACGCGCTGGTGCGCGACGAGCTGATCGAAGGCTTTCTGCCGCGCGCCGAAAACACCACGATCTTCATCTCCTCGCACGACCTCACGGAGATCGAGAGCTTCGCCAGCCACATCGGGTACCTGGACCGCGGGCGGCTGCAGTTCTCCGAAGAGCTGGAAAGCTTGAGCGGGCGTTTCCGCGAGATCGTCGTCACGTTCGACGCCGCGCCGCAGCCACCGCGCGAGTGGCCGGCTAACTGGCTGCAACAGGAGGCCGGCGCCGCGGTGGTGCGGTTCATCGAGACCCGCTTCGACCAGGAGCGCACCGCTGCCGACGTCCGCCGCGTCTTCCCCGGATGCCGCGACATGGTGGTGAATGCCATGCCGCTGCGTTCCATTTTCGTGACGCTGGCAAAATCCGGCCGGACAGCGGACTAAGAGGAGCGCATGCGAGAAGCTCTGCTCATTCTCCGCAAAGATGTCCGCCACCTGTGGCCGCGCATCGTCGTGGTGGTCGGGTTCGCGGCCGTCGAAGGGTTGCTTGGCGCCGAAAGTCCCGCTGGAAATCCGATTCAGATCCTGTTGACCTGGCTGTGGGCAGTCTCGTGTGTTTACCTGGCCGCATCGGCCGTTCAGGAGGAGAGACCACCCGGCCATGAGCAGTATTGGCTGACGCGGCCGATCAGCCGGGGGCGCCTGCTCCTGGCTAAGGTGTTGTTGCTCGCGGTCTTCGCGGGACTGCCGAGGGTTGCCGCCCAGGCCGCTGTTCTTGCGACACACCGAGTCTCCCCGCTGCGGCATGTGGCGCTCCTCGGTTTCATCGCGGTGTTCAGCATGGGGATCGCGCTGGCTGCCGCGGCGTTGGCCGCGGTGACCGGGAGCCTGATGCAGTTCCTCTGGGTGCTGCTTCCCATTGCCGCGCTCGAAATCCTCAGCCTCATGGGCTTCGGCCGCGACCTGAATTGGGACAACGTGGCGTGGATCCGCAGCGGGGCGCTGGGCGCGCTCGTCCTGCTGGCGGCCATCGCCATCCTGATGGTGCAATACCTGCGCCGCAAGACGGGCCTCTCGGGCGGTATCCTGGCCGCGGCCGTCGCTATCGTCGCGCTCGGTCCATTCCTTGGAAGCTGGCACGCCGCGTTCGCTCTCCAGGGCAAACTCGCCCGCCAGATCGACCCCTCCGCCGTGCGGATTTCCTTTGAACCGTCGCAGCCGGCGGCCGGGAAATACACCGCCGATTTCGGGCCGCCCCTGGCCGGAATCGATCTTCCGGTGGGCATCACGGGAATTCCTCCCGGCACGCACCTCATCAGCGAGCGCATCGCTACCACCATCGAGGCACCCGGCGGCAACACATGGCGCTCCGGCTGGACTTCGACAGGAGCAATCGCGAACCCAGAGCCGCTCGACGACAGCCGCGTGATTCGCGGCGATGGCCCTTACCGCGGGCACCTGTATGTGGACGCGGAGTTTTACCGCGCGGTAAAAGACACGCTGGTCCACCTGCACGCTTCCGTGGCCTTCACGCTGCTCGGGGAGGCGCAGTCCGCGCCGATCTCCGCCAGCGGGCGCACACACCTTCCCGGAGACGGCATCTGCCAGGCGGCTCCGGTCATGATGTCCAGGGTGCAGTACCGGGCAGGGCGGGAGGAGTTCTTCAATAATCTGCTGGTGTATTGTGTGTGGCCCGGGCAAGCCCCCGCACGGGCCGACGTTCAGACGCGCTCCTTAAACTTAAAGACCGGCCAACAATGGGGAACCCCGCTGTCTCCACCCGGCTCCTATGCCCCATACCCAAGCGACGGATCGGTTTGGAGCGGCGCCTCCACCGTTGTCACCGTTCGCCCCGAGCCGGTCGAAATGAAATTGGAAACCTGGCGGGCCATCGCGCATTTCGAGCGCGATCTGGACATCCCTCACATTCGCCTCGCCGACTTCGACGTTCCCTTGATCACCGACCCCAAGTGAGCCAACCATGCCGAGAGCCATCGCCATCTTCCGAAAAGACGCCCGCCACCTTTGGCCGCACATCACGGTCTTCCTGAGCCTGATGGCGCTGGGCGCGCTGCTCGATCCCACCTACACCGGGCACGGCACTTCCTCCTACACGCTGCTCTCGTCACTGCTGCCGCTGGCTTGCTGGAGCCTCATCATCGTCTCGATTCACGAAGAAAAGCTGCCCGGCGACCGCCAGTACTGGCTGACGCGGCCCCTTTCCTGGA
>Ga0209517_10004448_pt1 | contig 18388 bp, 19 predicted proteins | sample PeaSoiMetSII2010_FD_187695 | JGI IMG/M metagenome (GOLD analysis project Ga0209517, IMG submission 187695) | Peat soil microbial communities from Weissenstadt, Germany - SII-2010 (SPAdes) (version 2) | ecosystem: Environmental > Terrestrial > Soil > Wetlands > Peat | place: Germany...
AGTTCTGGTACGCCAGTTTCTCCGCGGGGCCACGGAACAAACCAAGCCGGAGTCAGGTTTGCTCCCCAAAGACATACGCATTCTTGTCGCTACGGTGCCGGACCCTTTGCACACGCTTCTGAATCTGCAGTTCGATCGAACCATCGATGCAATCCAACAGGCCGCTCAGGATCAGGGTTACACTTACGATTCGTCCTGGCTTCCGTGGAAAGCGGAGGCCACGGAATACTCAGGTCTAAGCGATCAGAATGCGGAGAACGAGGACACTTCCCAGCGAGAACTGTGTCCTGGCCTGATTCTGTTTCGACAGAGTATGCATCGATCCACGGCTCAGCGCTATGACGACACTTACACCCATGGGCTTTTCGTATTCCTGGTAGGAGAGAAGCCCACCACAGGGATCAACCGGGTGCAATGGGACAACGCCCTTAAATGGATTCAGGAGCACGCGGACAGAAAGGAAGCCGACCGCGCATTGCGCGTTCTCGGGCCAACCTTTTCCGGATCGGTCCCCTCAGTGGCCCGCGTGCTCGTCGATCCTGGAGGACAGGCGAGCAACTTCTCCAATGTTCTGCTCTTTTCAGGCACAATTCACGGTTGTTCTTCCTTGCGATGGCTCGATGATGAGTTGCAAAAGTGGGACCCTGTGCCCGTGCGTGTAGCCGATTTCAGCCAGAATGACGCGATCGAGGTCGATCGATACTTCAGGTATCTCCGTGACCGGGGACATTCAGTCTCGGAGGTGGCAATTCTCTCTGAAGACGAAACCGCGTATGGCGGCCTGCCCGATGTGCCGACTGCCGTGGTTGGCGCGAAGCCTTCCGCGGATGATGCGAAGCCTGTCACGGCGTGCGAGCCATCCTATCCACTTGATAAAGCACCGCTGCATTTGTACTACCCACGGGATATCTCTTCGCTTCGATCGGCTTACCAGGAACAATCCATCTTCGCCCCTCCGGCAGCGGACAAATCCCCCTCGGCTCACGTTGTGCTTCAGCCACAGACCACGAGATCCACGCACCACGATACCGACACGGTTGCCACGTTCAGCGGCCCGAACATGGCGCTGGCACAGGAAGCGCAAATGTACGGGATCATCGACACGCTCAAGACGCATGGGATACGGTTTGTCGTTCTGCGCTGCACCAGTTCCTTGGATTACCTTTTCCTTGCGCGCTTCCTTCACCGGGCCTACCCGGATGGGTTCATCGTGACAATGGGGGCGGACTTGCTGTTCGGACGCGAGATAGACTCCACCGAATTCCGCGGCGTCGAAGCTCTGACTACTTTCCCGCTTCTACCCCGCGGTCAGGATTGGACCAGACGCACAAATAATGGGTCTCGACACGCTCACCGCGTCTTCGGCAGCGACACGATGGAGGGCACATACCTGGCCACGCGATTCCTGATTACCGACTTGGATCCCAGCAAGCCGCCGGGCTACATTGACCCAATGAAGGCAGACATTGCCGACTACAGGGCGCCCTTCTGGGAGCAGAAACCCACCGACACAGTGGCGCCGTCCACCTGGCTTTCCGTCATTGGACGGGATGGTTATTGGCCAGTTGCGGTGTTGACCGTGACCTTGTCGGAACTCGCTTCGCCCGATCCGACTGTGTCCGCCGTGACTCTGCCAGGCGGGTCAGACGCCGGCAACCCACCGAGTCCGGCACTCTGGAGGTTCACGCTATCGCCTGCATGGAAGCTCTGTTGCGGGCTTGCGGCGCTTGCAGTCTGCCTTCATTTTGACGCCTGCCTTTTTGGATGGCGGCGTGAAGACCAGAGCATGTTCATTCACTTTGCGCCTCTGCCGGCGATGCGACAGTTCATTCTGATCGCCCTGGGATGGGCAACCATTGGTTCCATCGTGATTCTCATGTTGCGATGCTCAAACCGGATCGGTTCTTATCTTGAGAGAGGCAACTCTTTATGGATTTCGGTTCTGTCCATCGTCACATGGCTGGCATGTCTTGGGATCGTACTCGATATTCTTGCGCGATCTTTTGGCGAACCTCACCCGGCGCGCATTCGTCCGCTGCGCGCATGGATGCGCCTGATTCGCGTTGGCCGGAGCAACAGTGCGCCATTGTATAAGCGCGCGCTGTGCGCCATTCTCTTTGTCGCCATTCCATTTGTTCTACTCGTTGGCGCTCACTGGGTTGCCACAAAAATCTTCGAATACTCCAGTCCCAACGGCGTACCAACCGCCTATCGCGCCGTCCATCTGACCAACGGCGTTTCACCCATGGTCTCATTGCTGCTGCTGCTGGCCGGGTTCTATTGGTGGTTCTGGCATACGCTCTCCGGCCTGGCGCTGCTTGGCGAGGGCCGCCCGATTCTCCCGCGTGAAAAGAATCTTGCTGCGATCCTGGCCCGCATCAGCAGTGAAATGGCCGGCGATATTGAATCACGTGCCATGCCCCTCCCAGACCTCCGCCGGGGCTGGGTGTATCTTTTTCCCATCGCGATCCTGGCACTCCCCCTCTATGCTCTTTGGCATGAAGGACCGGCCGGCTTCGATCCGATCTTTCATAGCCTGGAGAATCATGCTTTCAACGAGACGCTGCATGCCCTGCTTGCGTTGGCGCTGTATCTGCTGATATTGGAGTGCACGCAGTTGCTGGGCACTTGGCTTTCTCTGAAGCGCCTGTTGCTGGCCCTCAACCGCTCACCTTTGCGCCGCACCTTCTCGGCGCTTCAGGGGCTCTCCATGCACTCGCTTTGGAGCTTGAGCGGGGCATCTTCACGCGCCGGGTACACCGTATTTTCGCGCCAGATGGAATCGCTCATTCACCTTCGAAATGTGCTCCGCTCCTTCGCTTTCCGCGACTATGGAGATGAGGTGATCCGCGCCTCTATTGAGTCCGCCTGTACATCTGCAAGGAAGTTTGTTGAGAGGCGCAGCAAGGCGGCCGACCTGGCAATGATCAACGACCGGGAAGGCCGGCAGATGCGTGAGGAGTTCTGCCAATGCACGGAGCACATACTTACTGACTTGATCCTTCCCGAATGGTTGAACGAGACGCGCAGCATGGATCTGATGGAAGGCGGCGAGAAATCAGATTCCAAAGTTGTGTTGCCCTTGTCCGAAGACGAATCGACTCGCCTTGCCGAGGAATTTGTGTGCTGGATTTATGTAGGGTATTTGCAGAATCTGCTCGCACGCATGCGGACCATGGTGCTTTCAATCGTGGGAGTCCTTGCGGGGTTTGCGTTTTCGCTTGCTTTCTATCCCTACGTCCCGAGGCCAACGATCGCCATCTCCGTCCTTTTTCTTGTGTTGGTCCTGGGATCGGCTGTGGCCCTGGTATACGCCGGGCTGGAGCGCGACTCGACCCTCAGCCGCATCACCAATACTGAGCCGGGCATGCTCGGCCTGGGCTTCTGGGTTCGATATGGGAGCTTCATCGGAGTGCCGATTCTCGGACTGCTGGTTGCACAGTTCCCCGCCATTACGGACTTTGTAACCTCGTGGATTGAACCCAGCCTCAATGCTGCCAAGTGACGATATCCGCAATTCAAGAAGGCCGCAATTTCAGAACGGCAGATCGAGCAGCAAACGGGAGTGCTTGACGAGAGGTCTGCGCTCCGAGAAATGCATGCCGACAAGCTTGCTTGAAGAATCAAAGAATCGGAGTCGATCGTCGGCGCGGGTGCGCCGATTTCCCTCGGCAACAAGGTCATTTGAGGCCAACAGGCCAAACCACATTTCCAGCACCGGCGTAGCTCGAAATGAGCATCGGCGATGACGGTCCCGAGCCGGCCGACATCCTCTGCGGCACCGTCGCCTTCCACCGCAAACTCGCCGAGGACGACCTACTCGCCGTCGGCGCCGCCGAGGCCCGCCGCTAGAGTGTCTTTTTGCTGCGAGGCGTGGAATTGTCGCCTTGACGGTCAAGTGGCGATATCAGCGAACTCATCGAGCCCGCCGGGAAGTCTCCGCTCAAGGATCGCCGGCCAGATCCATCCCGCCGATTGCGACTGCGACCGATTCGCCAGCAGGCGATGGCGGGACGTAATCTGCTCAGGCTCAGAAGAAGCGCATTTGCTCGAGATCGGCAATCAGGCCAGGGCCGGTCGGGTGCCATCCCAGCCGTTGCTGGGTTTGTACGCTTGAAGCTGGCATATCGAAGCCGGCGAACATCGCGAGCCAGCCAAATTGAGCTGGCGCTTCCTCCGGAGAGAGGCTGACCACGGGCAATTTCAAGCCTCGGCCAATGACTTCAGCGATCTCCCGCATCGATACTCCCTCTTCAGCGACCGCGTTGTACCTGCTGCTTGCTTCGTGCTTCTCCAATGCAAGCCTGTAGAGATGGGCAACATCGAGAACATGCGCCGCCGGCCAGCGATTGAGTCCGTCACCTATGTACGCCGAGACTCCCTTCTCACGGGCCAGCTGGACCGCGTAGGTGATGAGGCCCTGCTTGACCGTGTCGTGGACCTGAGGAAGACGCACCACCGACACGTTCACACCACGCTCCGCCACGGAAGCGCCTGCTACTTCCGAAGCTTTACGAGGATTCGGATGGTTGGGATCGAAATGGTCTTCGGTTGCGGGTTGACCTGAAACAGCGTTCCCCATTCCAGTCCCGGAGGTGATGAGCAGGGGTCGGTCCGAGCCGACAAGCACGTCGCCCATCGCCTCGATGACTTTTCGGTCTTGCTCACAATTCGAGACGAACTTCGAAAAGTCGTGATTAAAGGCAGTGTGGATGACGCCATCCGACATGGCGGCTCCGCGACGCAGGCTCTCCAGGTCCTCAAGATCACCTCGATGCACCTCGGCTCCGGCGGCGATGAGAAACTGGCCGCCCGCATCCGACCGCGTCAGTCCGAGCACATGATGGCCCGCGTTGATGAGTTCCGGAACAATGGCTGATCCGATAAAGCCGGTAGCGCCAGTGACAAAAATACGCATGATGAATTCTCCTTTGATTCAGTTGAGGACTTTATTCGCAGCTCGTTATTCGCTGGATGGGCTCGCATGTGCGCAGACTTTGAAGTAGTCTGCCCGATCAAGATTGGAAAGTAAGTCGGGCTGTGTCGGGCACCATCCCAGCTGTTCCTGGGTCTTCTTGCTGGATGTGGGGTTGTCGACCGGGATGAAGGGGGCGAGAAAACCGAACTGTTTCGCTGCCTCTGCGGGAGACTTGCTTACGACGGGCACCTTGAACCGCTCTCCGATCGCTTTCGCGATCTCCCGGAAGGGAATACCCTCTTCGGCCACACCGTGGTACGCCGCGCCTGCGGGCCCCTTCTCAAGTGCCAACCGGAAGAGGCGGGCCGCGTCGAGCTTGTGTACCGCCGGCCCGCGGTTCAAACCGTCTCCCACGTACGCCGACTCGCCCTTCTTGCGAGCCGTCTTGATGAGGAACGGCAGGAACCCATTCCGGTCACCTTCTCCATGCACCACAGGCGGCAGGCGAATGATCGAAGTTCGCACGCCTTGCGAAGCCAGCGTCCGCATTGTGGCTTCGCTCGATCCGCGAGCTGCTCCGGCCGATTTGGTGTCGACCGAATTATCCTCCGTTGCGACTTTACCTGGTGTCATCGCAAGGGTTCCAAAGGTCGCCACCAAAGGGCGATCAGGTCCTGCCAGCGCCCGGCCCATCGTCTCCAGCGCGCGCCTGTCCATTTCAAGGGCAGCCGAGAGGAACCTTGTGACGATTCCGCTAGGAGCTCCACCCAGCAGCACGCGAAGGCGCGTTCCAAGGGGAATATGCCCGATCTCGTGATAGAAGGCTGTATGGATCACACCATCCGCAGCGACCGCTCCGCGGCGCAGACATTCGAGGTCTTCAATATCGCCACGATGCACTTGCGCACCAGCTGCAGCCAGTTTCTTAGCGGAAGCATCCGAGCGTGCCAGGCCTGTGACTTGATTGCCCGCGTTGATTAGTTCCTTCACGACGGCAGACCCGATCAATCCAGTGGCCTCGGTTACAAAAACACGCATTGTTCTTTTCCTCGCTTGATTGGAGAGGCCGCATTTGCGTCCTGTCACATATCTAGATGGGGCTTGAGAGCGATACGATTTATACTGAGAGTCCGTATTATTGGTTCAATCGTCCGGAGGCCGCATGGACCCACTATCAGATGTCTCGTCGTTGCTGAAACCACGCAGTTACGTGTCGGGCGGCTTCGAGGTGGGTTGCGATCTGGCCATCCAATTTCCAAAACATCAAGGCATCAAGTGCTATGCCGTGCTCTCAGGCCAGTGCTGGCTGTCTGTGGAAGGCGTTCCCGATGCGGTGCTCCTCACGGCGGGGGACTGTTTTCTTTTGCCGCGTTGGCTGCCTTTCTCCCTCGCAACCGATCTCTCACTCACGCCTGTCGACTTCAACACGATTCGCTCAGCGCGGAGGTCGGGTGGCGCGGTCCAACAATGAAGGTGGCGGACGCTATATTGCAGGCGGGCACTTCCTTCTCACCGGCAGTCATGCCGACATGCTGCTGGGGTTTCTGCCGCCCATCGTGCATATCCGGAAAGAGTCGGATAAGGCGGCGATGCGCTGGTCACTGGAACGGATGAGGGAGGAGCTGCGCGATCCGCAGCCGGGCGGATCTCTGATCGCGCAGCAACTCGCCTACATGATGCTCGTTCAAGCTCTTCGGCTGCATTTGGCGGATGGGGCAAGAGGTGGCGTCGGTTGGCTCTTCGCCCTGGCAGATAAACAGATGAGCGCAGCGATCACCTGTATGCACGACAATCCAGGGCATCGCTGGACATTGCAGGAACTGGCGGAGCGCGTTGGGATGTCGCGATCGATCTTCGCTCTGAAGTTCAAAGAGACGGTTGGGGAGACACCCATGGAGTACCTGGCACGTTGGCGGATGCTGCTGGCCGGCGACAGGCTGAAGAATTCAGACGATTCTATTTCCGTAATCGCCTCATCGCTCGGCTACGAATCCGAAAGCGCCTTCGGTAAAGCCTTTAGAAGGGTCATGGGCTGCTCCCGAGACAATACGGCCACGGGAGAAGCCGCACGCCACGTTCTTTAACCGCCAATGAAGCCGGCTACGACCATCAGATAAAACTGGCCGCGGTCCGGTAGAGGGTTTCTGTCCCAAGCACTTCGATATCTACCCATAAACGCCGTAGCAGCCGGTATTCATCCCTGGAATGATGCTAACTTGGCGCATCATCCGCCAATTCACGGGCCGGCCAAGTCCAAAACTTGTAGAAGACCGGCAATGGAGGTGGACGGACACCGAAAGGCCATGCAATCGAGTGCGCGGCGTTCCAAGCGCGTGTAATTGTTAGGCCGGGGCATTGTCTGAATGCACAACAGACGTTCCTCTCTGGCGGCTCGATCGTTCATCGCTTCCCGCTTTTCCACTCCTCATACGATATGCGTGGAATCGTCATGAATGCGTCGCGCGTGGGTACATAGTTTCCCAGCCCGTTCATGCGGCCGATAGCATGCAACTCGTCGGCTTTGACGTAAGGCCCCGTCGGGTCCACATACCGGTCCTCAACGTAAATGGCGACAACTCTCCCCAGGATGATCCGGGAACGGCCGATCTCCATAGTTGTGTATTCGCGGCACTCGAGTGCGGCGTGAGCCTCGGCCAGTCTCGGCGGCTTCACGACCTGCGACGGTGCGGTGGTGAACCCGGCAAGGTCCACCTCGCTCATCTCGGGCGGGAAGTCGGTTGCGCAGATGTTCATCTTCTCGGCGATGTCCTCGGTGACCACGTTGACCACAAACTCGCCGGTGCGCCGGATGTTCCGGGCTGTGTCCTTGGGAACAAACGGATGACCCGGTCGGTTGGTTACGCCCACGCCGATGATGGGAGGGTCGGTGCACAGGTAGTTGTAGGCGCTGAAGGGCGCCGCATTCAGCTGCCCATCCTCATCCATGCTGGTAATCAGCGCAATGGGCCGCGGCGCCACCAGGCCCACCAGCAGCTTGTAGGCGTGGCCGGCGGGACCCCGTTCGAGATCAAAATTCATCGGTTGGAGCACTCCTTACGGTTTGATGGTATCCGAGCAGGCGTGGTCGCAGCCGTGTTCTTGAAGATGCGGCTCTTCAAGCAGGCAAGCCAGTGTTCCTCTAAGCGATGGCCGGGTGTCTCTTACCGAAGCCGGTTGCTTGTTCAAATGCGTGCGCAAGTTGCAGGACACTGAAATCCTGTTTGTCGCGGCCGACGATCTGCACCCCGACGGGAAGGCCTTCGGGCGTAAAGCCGGCCGGCACAGAGGCTGCCGGGTTTCCGGTGGCCGAGATGTACCAGCAGGACTTCATCCAGTCGATGTAGTTGTCGAAGTGCACGCCAGCGATCTCAGTTGGATAGGGTGTGTTGACGTCGAACGGGGGCAATTGCGTGGTGGGGAGGATGAAGTATTCATACTTCTCGAGGAATGCCTGGAAGCGGCGCCAGAGAAGGCTGTGGGCAAGCTCGGCGTGGGCGATGTCCTGACCGGTGAGCTTCAAGCCCCTCTGGATTTCGTCAGCGAGAGTGTCCTTGAAGGCGTCGGGGTGTTGCTCGAACATCTTGCCGTAGTTGGCGGCGTCCGTCCATGCACGAAGAGTGCGGAAGGAGATTTCGGCGGGTGAGAAGTCGGGCTCAGCCTGCTCGACGATGCAGCCGAGAGATTCGACGGTAGCGCGATGCGCGTCGACGAGGGTGCGGACGCGGGGGTTGAAGGGCACGCCGCCGAGGTCTTTGAACCATGCGACGCGCACACCTTTGAAGCTGCGATCGAGCGGGCGTGCGAAGAGGTCGCCGGGCTCGTTGATGGCGAGCGGGGTGTTGGGGTCGGGGCCCGCGATGGTGCTGAGCGCGAGGGCTAGGTCGGCAACTGAGCGGCCAAGGCATCCGTTGGTGCTGAGAGTGGACCAACCAAAGCCTGCCTTGGGATTGGGGACGCGGCCGATCGAGGGGCGGAAGCCGACAACGTTGCAGAACGCGGCGGGATTACGCAGCGACCCTCCGGCGTCGGAACCGCTCGCGACGGGGACCATGCCGCAGGCCAGCGCGACGGCTGCGCCGCCGGAAGACCCGCCGCAGGTTTTGCTCAGGTCGTAGGGATTGCGGGTTGCGCCGAAGACGGTGTTGAAGGTCTGCGAGCCGGCGCCGAATTCGGGTGTATTGGTCTTGCCGACGATGATTGCGCCGGCGTGCCGCATACGTTCGACAATGATGTTGTCTTCGGTGGGGACGTTGTCCTTGAAGAGCGGCGAGCCGAAGGTGGTGCGGATGCCGCGGGTGTCGATGAGGTCCTTGTGGGCGACGGGCAGCCCATGCAGCGGGCCCAGCTTTTCGCCGCGCGCCTGCATCTCGTCGGCGGCTGCGGCAGCTTCGGCCGCCATCTCGGCGACGAGGGTGACGATAGCGTTGACCTTGGGATTGACGCGGTCGATCTGCTTGAGGTGCTCGGCGAGCGCTTCGCGCGCGGAGAGCTTCTTGGCACGAATGAGTTGGGCCATCTCGACTGCGCTGGTGAAACAAAGCGGCGAGGCCGGTGATTCGGCTTTAAGGGAGGCGATGGGGAAGAGAGAAGCTGCGGCAATCCATGTCATGACTTCGCGGCGGGTCGGCTTGTCTGGGATCATGTGGGGGACTTTATCATTTAGGGGCTGAGCGGTAAAAGTCAGATCTCGAAAATCGCGTCCCCCCACGAGCGAATCTCCGTGTGGCGGCAAGGTCATGGTGGAGCGCCAAGACGTGAAACGAGGAATGCTGTGGTGGAAACGCGGTTTGGCCTGTTGTCGTCAATCGAGGACCATGCGGATTCAGATCGGCGGACCATACATTATCGTTACTAACCCATTCACCTTTCTGAGAAGCCGGGGATAACGCAGCGATCGCCTCTGACAAGAATCGCCGTTGAAGAGGAACTCTCTATGCCCAGCTCTGTGGGGAGAAAATACCGACGTAATGCCATTGGACTATTCGGATGCCGCAGGAGCATGACCCATGTCTGAGTTTCCACCTCTATCCCGAACAGACGCTTCTTAAAATCGTAGCGCCCTTCCGGCCCCGTGCCCAGTAAGTACCCCCGGCAGAGCCGGGGGCTTTATGGTGTGAGCCGCTCGAAGCGGCTTGGGCGGGGACGCTAACGCGGCCCCGATTGAGTTGAGCCACCTGGTTGGTGGCAAGTCATTTCCAGAGATTTATTTGGTCCAATCGTTCGTCTTCTTTCTCCTGAGCACGGATATACTCTCGAATCGTGGCCTCATCCCGGCCTACGGTCGATACGAAATGTCCTCGCGCCCAGAAGCTCTGACCCGCGTAATTCTGCTTCCGTTCCCCGTACACCCGCGCCAGGTGAATCGCGCTCTTGCCCTTCATGAATCCCACCACCGACGACACGGAATACTTCGGCGGTATTGAAATCATCATGTGCACGTGGTCGGCCAGAAGATGTCCTTCTTCGATACTGCTTTCCTTCTGCTCGGCCGGTTTCCGGAACACCTCGCCCAGATGCTGACGCAAACTCCCATACAGCACCTTCCTTCGGCATTTCGGGATAAAAACAACGTGGTACTTGCACTCCCACTTCGAGTGGCTTAAGCTTTCATACTCGTCCATCCGGATTCTCCTTGACAGTGTGCTTGGCGGCTCACGTCTTGGAGTTTCCTGGATGGACTCCCGGAAATGTCAAACTACTACTGCCTCCCCGGCAGAGCCGGGGGAACTCCCGATTGGATTAGAGCATCACTTACATTCGACTCTGCCCAGTTCTTTCATCTCCGTAAAGGCAGCAAGCGCCTTGGACCAAGCAGAATCTCCCGGGTAGAGCGCGGTGCGGAGGTAAGCCCAGGTGAGCCGTTGGATCGCAGCCACTCGTTCGGGGCTTTCGTCGGTCGTCTCAGCCGCATCGTATCCGGGAATTCCGCCTAGACTGTGCTTTGCGTCAACCATAGTGAGCAAGCACTTGGGGCCTTTACTCAGAAAGTACGGATCGGCGTGCCAGTCCGCACCCCGAACCGTTAGATGGTGAGAGACGTCCTTATCGCCATCGCCAAAGACCACGAGTGCCGGCGTCGTCATCTCAGCAAAGCCGGGGTGCCGGAAGAATGAATAATTCTCAGCCGCAAACTCGCTGAGATCAGCACCGCCGTTGCCAGGAGCGGCAAGCAGCACACCTGCTTTGATCCGGGGTTCGGACAAATCGACGATTTTTCCATCTTTGGGATCGGTCAGGCGCGCACCCAGCAACATACCTGCCGTATGCCCACCCATGGAATGACCGACGACAGCGACTCGACTACGATCGAGACGCCCCCGGAGCCCCGGAACCGAGGCCTCGATGAGATCAAGCTGGTCTAGAATGCGCTTCATATCCTCTGTGCGCGAGCGCCAGAACAAGGGTCCTTCAGGACCGTTCGTATCGAGGCTCAGCGACTTTGAGTCCAGATGAGTGGGCTGGATGACTACAAAGCCATGAGCGGCGTAGAAATTGGCGAGCGGCCCGTAGCCGTTCAGCGAGGAGAGATTGTTCGAGTTTCCGTGGCCATGCGAGAGAAGAATGATGGGTAGGTTCCGCCCAGTCGCCGGCGCGGAAACCCTGATCTGCAACTCCACGGCGCGTCCTGGAGCCGGTATGACGACCGGGCTGAAAGAAAGCACGGGAGTGGCCGCGCTGACCGGTATGCTTGCTGCTTTACCGATCAGTGCGTGATCCCTCCCGGGCTGCATAGCTGCCGAGCCTTGAGCACCCGCCATATCGAGCGCCCCTGCTGCGGCCATCATTCCTGCTGCTGCGATCAGTTCACGACGATTCAAGACAGTCTCCTTTCGAGTTTGAAGTCCGATTCGATGATTAGGGTGGGTGACGGGGCCGACGGGCTGTTTTGCATGGGTGATCGCTCCAAGGTTGACTTGAGCGGCCTGGATATCTGATAGTTGAGCGTAGACTCTCATAAGGAACATTATTTGAGCATGGACTCGCATAAGTCAAGGGGAAAAATCACCCGCCCTGTTCAGGCGCCACAACGCTCCAATGGAAAGTTGCGTGTGGCCGCAATCCTGGAGGCCGGAGCAGCCGTCATTGATGAAAAAGGATACGAAGGCGCGACAATGGCCGAAATCGCTGCCCGCTCAGGCACAAAGATCGGGTCGCTCTACCGCTTTTTCCCGAACAAGGAGAGCCTCGCAGACACCATACTCGCGAGCGCCCGCGAAAACCTCGAAGCCGTATTTGATCGGTTCGATGCCGATGTTCATGCGTCATCGATTCGGGCCCTGGCTGACGGTCTCATGGCCTTGATCGTCGAGCTGTTTACCAGGCCCGCTTTTGTGAGACTTCTCGATGGCGGCCAGGATTGGTCGGTTAAACGCGAGGAATTCCGGAGTGCACTGCTGCAGCGCATCGCCAAGACGCTGACGATCCATACCTCAAACCTTTCGAGGAAGTCCGCTGGAGATATCGCGCTCGTCGTTCTTCTAAACGCGAAGGCGGTGGCAACGCACCACGGGGCATTTTTCGATTCCGCGTCTACTGCCGCAGATGAGTTTCGTGACATGACGCGACTCTATCTACAAAGCAGATTAGGGTCACCGATCTCCGGAACAAAGGCTATCCAGTCATGACGGAAACTTGCGCGACGAGTATTTGCACCGTTCGAGCGCTAAGCCGGGCTCTTCGCATTCGCAATCGACGGAGCGTGGTTAGCAGGCCATCTTAAGTTCTCATTCACGCCAACTCAGTAAACAAAACCGTCGTTTACTCGGCCCATCAATAAGTAATGAGAACGCCCATTGCACCTCGAGAGTCCTGGCTTCACGCCAAATCGCCATGTATCAAATTGAGGAGAGGCGCTGTGAGCCAGAGGCAGCTGGCTCTTGAGGACAGGTCGCCCAGGAAAGGTCCCCTGAATCGCCGATCCGGCCGGAAATCAGGCGCCGAGACGGGCAGCCGGAATCCCGGACACTGGCGACACCTCGGGATCAATCCCGACTCGGCACGCAGTTTTCGTCCCCTGCTGAATATCGCGATGCGCTTGGCCTAGGATTGGAACTTGGTTGGCGATCTTTGAGCCGGAAATTTCCAGGCCGGCTCGATGAGTCCATTGCGCCGTTCTCGCAAGCTGAGGCTACTTCTTTATGCAGGCGATAAGGGTTCTGTCCAAACGCCTGATCCCTGGAGACCGTCATTTTTGCCCGGCGAGCAATGCCCGCCGGGCAAGACGAGGATGAATCGATTGGCTATTGGCTGATCGCCACGCCGTTGAAGGAGGCGGCGCCGATTGAGCTTGAGGTCGCCACAGGCGAGAGGTCGCCATGGCCGTCAACGGCGAAGACGGCAACATAAGCGCTGCCGCCCGCGGCATAAATGACGGCTAACCACTTGCGGTCGGGAGATACCGTGATGTCCGTCGGCGCGCCCGGCAAGGGCACCGATTTGTAGAACACTCCGCCCTGGTCGTCGCTGAAGAAGATGGAGATCGCGTGACTAGGGGAGTTGCCTGTGTACCAGATGTTCCCCGGTCCTTTGGCCACCCAGCAGGGAGCGTTGGTGGGATAGGACGGCGTCGGTCCAGCTATCGGGTAAACGTTCAGGCTCTCGTCCACGATGGCGAAGCTGTCAGGACTGTGGGCAGGCGTGAAGCCCAAAACGTTTCCCCAGAACGCAGCCCCCAGCGGAACCATATCCGCGTCGCTGGGCAGCGTGACGGCGTTCCACGTTCCGTTCAACACGCCATCCTCCCATGCGAGCGGTAATTGAAGAACGGATCCCGAGCTCATTGTGACGGCGGCCCAGTTTTTGCCGACGACTATCTGGGCCGCCGAAGGATCGGAGAGACTCACAACGGGTCCATCCACAAAGCCCGAAGGCCAAGCATGACTCTCGGCACAATTGGCGCCGACCACGAAGAGATGTTGCTGGGTCAATGCGACTGAATCCGGGTTCACGCAGTCAGGCGCGAGAAGTATGGTTTTTCCAAATACAATGGAATTGTCGTACCGCACTAATTGGCTGACGGTGTTCGATCCGTAGTTCGCCACCGCTCCGAGATCGTCCTTGAACTGCAGAATTCCCGCGTTCGTGCTGGCGCCACCCTTGCCGCCAGTACTCAGCGTCTCCGCCAATGTCAGCGAGGGGGTTCCCGCGGGATCCAGTTTGAACACTTCGACAGCATTGCCGCTTGCGGCGTTCGTGCTTGTGATCACCAGTGCGCTACGTTCCTTCTGGCCGGCAAAGGCCAGTACGCTTGTGAGACATATGGCCGCCATCGTAAGGCAGGAGCGCCACAGGACAGATTTCTGGAGCCTTTGAAAATTCATCGCCATCTCCTTGGAGTTTGTGTTGAAAGTGTGCCCCGGCCGCAACGTTGCTGACTGGTCCCGGCAACGGAGCATTTTCACAGATAGGTATTCGATCTGGACCGCTGAAAAGTTACGGTCGGCTACCCAGGCCATCTGAAGTTAAGAACTTCTGAATTTATTTGCCACGGCGTAACTTTTGGGCGCCTTCCATCGAATAGCTCAACACGGGACTGAAATGGGTCCGCGAGTGCACTTGACGGCGGGGAACGATTTGCGCGAACACGCTGGTACTGATAAAGATTGCAAGAAGACATTCCAACTCATGCACCCGGACAGCAATCTCGAGATACTGATGGCCCGCTATCAACAGGGCGATTTTGGCGCGGCCACGGATCTAATCGAGCGCATCAGCCCACAGCTGCATCGGCTTTTTGCGGCGCAATCCGTTAACCGTGCAGATGCGGATGACCTGCTGCAGGAAACCTGGCTTCGCATCCACAAGGTGCGGCACACCTATCGCCCCGGCGAGCCGGCACTTCCATGGTTCTACGCGATTGCCCGGCACGTTCGCGTTGACCACTACCGGAAATCACTCCGGACCACTGGCGGCGAACGGCAAATGGAGGCAATGTCGAAAGGAGCAGCGACTTACCCGGCAGAATCCGATCACGCTGACGGCCTTGAGGCACTGTTGGCGCCACTTCCTGACAGTCAACGCGAGGTGATCGAGATGTTGAAGGTGGTGGGGATGTCGTTGGAAGAGGTAGCACGCGCCACGTCATCCAGCGTGGGATCAGTGAAGCAGAAAGTACACAGGGCGTACAAGAAGTTGAGGGAAACAATGAGCGCACGGGGTTCAGGAAGGGGCAAAACGGAGGACTGTCGTGAAAGATGAAGAGATTGACGAAGTCCTAAAGAAGGTTGCGCGAGCTCCGTACGATCTGGCGTCGGAGACGCTGCAACGCGTCGCCGACTCGATCAAACCGTCGCTCCGCCCCGTGCGCCCGCTGCCGCCAACGTGGGTGATGACGGGTGGACTGATCGTGGTCTGCGCGGCCGTTTCTCTGGCGGGCGCAGCCCGCGCAGGATTTTTCGGATTTGAAAAGATGGATCTCCTGGAGCGTTCGCTGATCTTTCCGGCGCTCGTTGTCCTTGCCTGCGTGGCGGGGAACGGGTTCATCCATGAAATGATTCCAGGAAGCCTGCGCCGCGTCTCTCCGGGCGCGCTTGTGGGATTGGGCAGCGCAGCGTTGCTTAGCGTGTTCGCATTCCTATTCCGCGATTATCGAACGGACCACTTCGTCTCCGTTGGCATCGTGTGCCTGCTCACTGGCCTTCTCCATGCCATTCCGGCAGCGTTGCTGAGTTGGCTGCTGCTCCGGCGCGGCTTCGCGCTGAACCCTGTATCCGCGGGATTGGCGGCGGGCACGCTGGGGGGCCTGGCCGGCGTGGGCGTGCTGGAGCTGCATTGCCCGAATTTCCAGGCCGCGCACGTGCTTGTGTGGCACACTGCCGTCGTGCCTGTGAGCGGTGCGGCGGGAGCATTGGTGGCATGGATGCTCCGTTTCCGGGCAGGCTCGGGCGCTCGAGAGCGCACCAATCCCGAATGAGCTAAGAATTGGCGCGGAAAGCCACAACAAGGCTTTGGGTGTACCTCGCCAAAATTCCATCCGGGTGCAAAATGAGCTTGATTCCCGAGCTCGGCGGCCTTTTGGTCAATTGTTTTCGGCCGAGAAGGGGCTGGCCGGTGACCGCCGACACAAGGAATACAAGGAGAAGCGCATAGAGCGGGGGTCGGCAGACACACTTTTCCCGTCGGTTTTCCGCGCTTCTTTTGAGAATTGATTGAAGAGCAGACTCAGGCAGCCAAATTGTAGCGATTATGCAGACCGCCGAGCCTTGGCATCGATATGACCATCCAATTTACGCCGGGATTCTTTTCTGCCTCCCGACCTGCAGGCGTTTCTTTCTCCAGCGCCAGATGCGTTCGGTCCTCGTTGCACAAGTGGGGTACAAGACACCCATAAAACTTGTGATCGCGAAGTGCATTACCGTTGGCACCCCTGGTACGGAGAGCGGGTGCACGTTCAAGTCGAAGCGCGACGCAGAGGCGGTGTGGTACTGCGCTGCGTGCAAGGCGAATTGAACAGGTCGCCCGCATTGGAGATTCCGGAGTGGATGTTCGACTCCGGTCTTTGCAGCAGGATGAAACAGGACAGCCGGGCCCAGGTGAGCACCGCCGGCTTGCTGGCGCTGAAGATACTCTTGTCGCCGGCAACAGATCCCATTGAATCGAGCCTCGTTCAGGCGCAGCATCTTTCCAGTAACTCAGGAGGTGCTGATGTCGATAACGTTACGGTTCAAGGCCAGACAGGGCGAGCTGTTTTCTCCCCCGGAGCAGTTCCCCCAGGTGTCGCCGGAAGCCTATCGGCGGATGGTTCTCTTGCTGGCGCGGATGATAAGGGAGCATCTGCAAGAGGGTTCTCGCGCCAACGCGGAAGCGGAGGTAGGCGATGAGTGAGAAGATTCATGCTCAGCATCTGGAACGCAAGGCCATCCTTTACGTTCGCCAGTCGTCACCCTACCAGGTAGTCCATAACCTGGAGAGCCAGAAGCTGCAGTATGCGATGGAAGCGCGGCTGCGACAGTTGGGGTGGCAAGAGATCGAAGTGGTAGATGATGATCTGGGAAGATCCGCCGCCGGGTCGGTGACGCGTGCTGGATTCGAGCGCATGGTCGCCGAAGTCTGCTTGGGGAAGGTCGGCGCGGTTGCGGCACGCGAAGTCTCCCGTTTTGCGCGGAACAGTCGGGATTGGCAGCAATTGGTCGAAGTCTGTCGCGTGGTCGATACGGTGCTGATTGACCAAGAGATGGTTTACGCGCCAAGGCTCGGTAACGATCGTTTGCTGCTGGGCCTCAAGGGCAGTCTTAACGAGTATGAACTGGATCTGCTGCGTCAGCGCTCGGTCGAAGCACGCAGAGAAAAAGCACGCCGTGGTGAGCTGATCGTGTCCGCTCCCATCGGTTACGTCAAGAGCGAAGATCAGCGCCTGGAGAAAGACCCGGATCTGCGTGTGCAACAGGCCATTCTTCTCGTCTTCCGTAAGTTCTCCGAATTGGGCACCGTGCGCCAGACGCTGTTGTGGTTTCTGGAGAACGGCCTGGAAGTGCCGGCGCGCACGCCGCGCGGCAGAACCTTTTGGAGACGCCCTGTTTATCGCTCGGTGCATCGTATATTGACTTCCCCGGCCTACGGCGGCGCCTATGCCTACGGCAAGACAGAACATTTCACAGGCTATGAAGGCGTCAGGGCGCGCCATATGAGCCGACGCAAGCCGAGAGAACAGCGGTTGGCGCTGATTCCAGGCGCCCATGAAGGTTATATCCCATGGGAAGAGTTTGAACAGATCCAGCGCATGGTTCAACAGAATATCCAGGGAGAACCCCAGCCCGGCGCCACCAGAAACGGCCAGGCGCTGCTGGCAGGCCTCTTGCGATGCAGGCGATGTGGACGTAAGCTGTCGGTACGATATACCGGCAACGGGCACGATGTGTTGCGGTATTGCTGCATCCGTGGCTGGCTCGATAACGGCGAACCGCGCTGCATCGCGTTCGGTGGCATCACCGTAGATCAAGCTATCGGCAGAGAGGTCCTGCGCGTGGTCCAACCCGCAGCTATCCATGAACGGCAGTTGCAGGAGATTCAGTTGGGACTGGCAGGGGCTTGGGAGCAGGAGGGGGTGGAATCTGTTCAACGGCCAATTGCAGCGCTTTCTCTCTATTTAACCAGTCAGATAGTTCAGTTCTTCCCCAAAACCCGCCTGCAATTGCGGCAATTGTCAGCACCGTTGCGAGTGCAGATTTTGTCCCAGGTGCATTGGGGCAATAGATTATTGCCATTGCTACCAGAGCAATCGCATACATTGCGAACGCTATCCAAAGAAATGTAATTGCAGCTCTCATACTCTGTACTCCGCTGATGGCGATTGCCGCCAATACGATGGCGACGATAAGAGCCAAAACAGCGCTGCCAAGCAACGCTATTGCGTTCTGCATAAATAATGCAATAATGGATATTGAGGTACTGAAGAGCTATGCCCAGACCTAAGGGAAGTGCCGATCTTCTTGAGGACCGGCGCAGGCGCGCTTTGGCTTTGCTGGATGATGG
>Ga0209517_10004449_pt1 | contig 18383 bp, 18 predicted proteins | sample PeaSoiMetSII2010_FD_187695 | JGI IMG/M metagenome (GOLD analysis project Ga0209517, IMG submission 187695) | Peat soil microbial communities from Weissenstadt, Germany - SII-2010 (SPAdes) (version 2) | ecosystem: Environmental > Terrestrial > Soil > Wetlands > Peat | place: Germany...
CCGACTTCGGTCGGTTTTTGCCGCTCACGCGGCTTGCGGGCTGCGCGTGGCCTCACGGCCATGCTCGCCCAAAAACCTCCCTCATCGCTCACGCGAAAACGAGTACACCGACGGACGTAAATTGGCGCTAAAGGACAGTGTCCTTTTGGCACAATTACGACGGGTAAGGACGGGTTAGACGAGTTGGCGCGGGAGCGCGAACGCGCCCCCTTGCCAGACGAGTTTGGACGGGTTCGGGTAGAGGCCAGAACGACGGTTTAGGAGCAACAAAAGAGAAAGGCGCTGGCGAATGCTGCGTCGGCCGCCAGCGCCTGGATGCAGTGATGAGGCAATTACTACACTCTATTCGAACACAAGGAGCAAACCATACACGCATAATTTCGTCAAAGGCGGTTCGGAAACAAGAAGGTGACGATTTGGAGAATGCTAATTTCACACATGAATGCCCTGATGCCAAAGACATGTGAGCTTTCGTGGCTTTTCCGGGAATCCCGCCTGGTCCCTGCCACCCTGTTGGCGGGAGCCCTCCAAGCTCGAAACGTCACAAGACTTTGGCCGGTGGAATGAGCGGGCGGGCCAATTCCGCATTCGCCCGCAAAGACCGCTCATACGGGTCTATACGGGTCAAGGAGACGAGTTTCCACAGGCCAGTTAGGAAACGGGCAGTCACTCGGATATACTGTACCTTCAGAACTTCAGTTCTTCACCCAAAACCACAACCAAGAAAGGAGAAAATGGTGAATACAGGGTACGGAAGCAGGGAAGAAACGACAGGCACCAGTGCCAGGCTCAAAGACCAACCAATAGGCGAAAGACCCCGCGAACGGTTAATCGAACGCGGGGCACAGGCACTGAGCCCCGCCGAACTCATAGCCATTCTGGTCAGGACTGGATTGCGGGGCTTAAACGCCGTGGACATCGGCAAACAGTTGATCCAGAAATTCGGCTCGCTAGGGGCAATGGCGCGGGCGTCAGTGGACGAATTGCAGTGCATCCGTGGCATAGGCCGCGACAAGGCCGTCACGCTGGTTGCCGCGTTCACGCTGGCAAGCAAGATGGCCGAGGAATTGCAACGGGAATCGCCCGTCTTAGACAACCCGGAGGCAATCGTCCTGCTCCTGCGCGAGCAGAATCGCCTCAAAGACGTGGAGACGTTCCAGATATTGCTCTTGAACACCCGGCGGCGCCTGATCCGCGTCGAGCAGGTCTCCCAGGGCACACTCGACACGATACTGGTACATCCCCGCGAGGTGTTCAAATCGGCCATAGCCGCCCGCGCGGCGGCAGTCGTCCTGGTCCACAATCATCCAAGCGGCGACCCGGCGCCGAGCGAAGCCGACATCAAGGTGACGCGCGACCTCATCCGTGCCGGCCAGCTTTTGAAGATCGAGGTGCTGGATCACGTCATTCTTGGCCGCGCCACGAGGGATAGACCGAAGGATTATATGTCGTTGCGGGAGCTTGGGTATTTTTACTCGTGACCACAATATCGTGAGGCGATTCTTTGGGAATCGCCTTTTTAATTGTCCGCAACGCCCGGCTTTCGCTGCGCTATGCACAACGCAAGGCTGGTTCCGCCCAAGCGGGAAAGGCTTTCCAGTATTTCTTCGTACGTGTCGCCGATGTGCCACGGTTCAGCGATGATGATCGCCTCCACGTCAGTCGCATTCGCTTCCGCGACAGCCTCAATCCATGCTGCGAATTTCAATTCGTATGGCGCGACCGCGTTTCGAGTCTCTGGGTTGCGCTTGTAGGTCACGACTTTTGGTCTGCCGTTCATAGGGCCGGAGAGAATACGGGCAGGCACCTTCGCAGCCAATGGAATTCGGCTCCGCCTCATGCACGGGTTATTCCCCCCGCCGTCCCCGCCGCAGTCGTTCGCCGCCGCCCTCTCTTCATTTTACCATCCGGTCAAGGTCGTAGCGGCCCGACGCTACGCGTCTTCCCGGTCAAGCGTTCCACCGCGCCCGTTACGCCTTGACTTCGGATGCCATTCAGAGAGTGCGGGCGGCTTCACTCACCGCCACGCACAAAGGTCGAGCGTTATCAGCCTTAACAACAAACTTCCATGTCATACATCGAACAGTTCGAGCAGGAGCTTGTGGCCAAGCTGAATGGCGGCGAGGACACGGCTTCCGTCGTTCGCTGGGTTTCCGAGAGGGTTCTCGAAAGCTACAGGAACGGCATCACCGCAGGCCAGAAAGGGGCAACGGTTAAGCGTCAGGGAGAATCCCGCAGGCGGGGTTACTTCGGCAAGGCCGAGTAGTCATCGGCCCCCGATTATCAGCCAAGCGTATCACCATGACCACTTCCGAGAGCGAATTGAAAGCGGTCAGCTTCCCACTCGGCCGTATCGTGATGACGGCCAATGCCGTTAAGTCGGTTTGGCTTACCGACGCCGCGAGCGCGCTTTTGCGCCATGCGCGGGGCGATTGGGGCGAAATTGGCGAGGCGAGCCGCGACGAGAATGAACGGGGGCTTGCCTACGGGATGAGGCTGCTCTCGGTCTATCACGACCGCGCGGGCGTGGCCTTCTGGATTATCACCGAGGCCGACAGGCGCACGACCACCGTCCTCCTGCCCGCCGATTATTAGCGTGCGATAACCACCTTACCACAATGTCATTGGAGCAAAAAGACATCGAATTGATTGAGCGTGTCATCTACAAGAACGGCGACGATGTTGCCGTGTCCATCAGTCGCAGTTTCGAGCGGCTGGAGGAGCGGATAGACGGAGCGGAAAGCCGCATCTATTCCCGCCTGTCCGACCTTGAGGACAAGGTTGAAGCCAGCCGACAGGATATGTCGGACGAGCTTGGCGACATCAAGACCGATATTCGGGAATTGATGAAGGCAGACGAGTAATCGTCTGCCTGAACAACCCCGCCTTAGGCGGGGTTGTTTTCGCGCATGTGCGTGGCGAGGGGCGGCCTCCCCGACCCCCTTACCCCCTGCCGGAGCACCTCCCCCAGGGGGCAAAAATCCCAACGCATATTTTATAAATGTGTAATATCCAAGTCGTTATATTGGTGGACGCTGTGGACAACTACAGAATAACAATTAACATCTTTGGCTGGCTTTTTTTTGGTGAAATTCTAAATAATGTCGTCAATTATTGCGTTCAAATAACTGCTCAAATCGCCGACGAGTCTACGGAAACGCTGGTTGACTTGCGTAATGGCGCAAAAGCTTGACTTGGATTATGCTTGAAAAAATTGTTTTTTTGCTGAAGTTTATGGTTATTAACCAAGATTAACGCGCATGCCTGCTGACATCGAAAGCCGAGGAACACAATTGCGGATCACACCGCATTTTGGAAAGCATCGATATGGGACTGATGGGACAGGGATCCCCATGGCAAAATGGAAGATACTTGATTCGTTCTTGGCCCAAGAAGGACCTATCGGAGTAACCATCGGAGGAGTCGTGTACATGTTCAGTTCTTGCGAGCGCTCGAAAGCTGGTGCCGAAAATTATCTTGTGAACATGGGCTACACACAATTCATTGCAGCAGGGGTGATAAATCATCAGAGTCGGATTTGGCAATTCACCGACCCCGACGACGTGCGAATCTGTGAATCTGTACTACGGAGATTTGCGGGAGAAAGTGAATTTCTCCGATATTATGGAGAGTTCAACGTAAATGGCCCTAGCGGTGAAGGATTAGGGCTTATCCAAAGCCATTATTGTACTCTGTGAGATACGCCACCCAAAAAAGAACTTGGAAGTCGCCAGGTGCGCGCCGCTTTGCAAAAGCGGTAGGCAGGTCATCTCCGGAACCTGCCGTTGAGCATATTTGCCGCAAATTGGTTAAAGCTCTCGATTGTAAAAAGCCTCCATTTCAAACGGAAAAATACGAATATGCCCGGCTCTATCAAGTGCCGGTAATTGAAAATGACATTTACACGGCGGGCACGCTTTCCGTGCTTAACGGATCCTTTGTTATCGAGGTTAAGAAAGCTGATCCACCTGCTCGTAGAAGTTTTTCCGTATGTCACGAACTTGGTCATATAGAGATTCTTCGCCGAGCATTTGATTTTTCTCCGTCCAGCAACAAGTGTATAATAGACCTAGATTTCGGAGAAGAAGAAGAACGGCTGGCGGAAATATTTGCTGTGAACATGTTGATGCCGCGGAACATCTTTAAAAAAAAAGCATTAGCAAAGGAGCCGAGTATCCATTCAGTGCTTGAATTAGCCGAGGAGTTTTGCACATCTTGGGATGCAACCGCTCGACGAATAGCAGAAACCAACGCTTGGAATTGCGTGGTTCTATGGTGCAAGCCCGAACAAATGATTACCGGGCGGATGGCAGTACAGATTAGGGAGTATAAGACTTCTGGCAACCTAAAATGGTGCCCTTGCGAAGGTCGTAAATACGTAAATTGGGGGCGCGACCTTGTGGAAGCAGCATGTAAGGGCAGCGCTGTGTCCAGTGGACCCGTCTCATTTCGGGATGGAACACTCAGAAAACCAGAATTATGGCAGTTCCAATGTATTAGAAACATAGTCACAAACGAAGGTGAGCAAAACGTCTTGGCAGTAATGGTTCCCCCAAGATCATCTTCAAATTGAAGATTTCATAAAACAAATGACTGATAAATCGCAAAGTCAAATTCTGGTTGTCAATGCAGGTGGTCAATACTGCCATTTGATAGCTAGACGCGTGAGAGAATCTGGCGTCCAAGCAAGAATTTGCATGCCAGAACGCTCGGTCGATAATTTAAAAAATGTCAAAGGTGTAATCATATCAGGTGGTCCGAATAGTGTTTATGCCGACGGTCATCCGGTTTTTCCAGACAAACTTTTTAAAAGTGGAATTCCTCTGCTCGGCATTTGTTATGGTCATCAAGTCTTGGCTAACGCATTTGGTGGACACGTGGAACCTGGCAGGGTGCAGGAATATGGTGAGACTCTCCTTGAGATAATTGGACAAGATACGATTCTACAAGGACTCAAGACGAATGAACCGGTTTGGATGAGCCATGGTGACGAGGTTATATCGGCCCCTGACGGTTTTCAAGTGCTTGCTCGTTCAGAGAATTGCAAAGTTGCGGCAATGGCGAATATAAAACAAAAACTTTTCGGAGTGCAATTTCATCCAGAAGTTGAGCATACCCCATGTGGCAAACAGATAATTGATAATTTTCTATTCAAAGTTTGTGGCTGCGAACTTGATTGGGAGATCAAGGGCTTGGTTTCCAGACTTGAGCAAGAGATCCGCAATCAAGTAGGAGAACGCCATGTGCTCTTTTTTGTTAGCGGTGGGGTCGATTCAACCGTTGCTTTCGCACTTTGCACAGATGCAATTTCTCCTGAACGCGTGACCGGAATATTTGTTGATACTGGGTTTATGAGAAAAGGTGAACGTGAGGAAATTGAGGTGGCATTTAGCGAAAAGGGCTGGAATAACATCCGATTTGTAGATGCATCGAAGAAGTTCTTGGACCGAATCAAGGATGTTTCAAACCCAGAAGTGAAAAGGCAAATCATCGGTGACTGTTTCCTTGAAGTTCAGCGTGAACAAGAAGTTCTTCTAGGCCTTTCATCTGGACGATGGATGCTTGGCCAAGGCACGATCTATCCCGATACTATAGAATCAGGCGGCAATGGTAAAGCGGCTGTCATAAAGACGCATCACAATCGTGTACCTGCTATTGAAAACTTGATTAAAGAAGGGCTCGTCCTCGAACCTTTAAGGGACTTTTATAAGGACGAGGTTCGAGACATTGGGAGACAAATTGGACTTCCAGAAGAAATCGTTTCGAAGAATCCATTTCCTGGTCCTGGACTGGCCGTTCGTTGCCTGTGTTCCGACGCAAACCACAAAATAGTTGAAACTGATTTTGGTAACACATTCGGATTAAAATCGTGGAGTGTACCGATTTGCACCGTTGGTGTACAAGGTGACCACCGCAGCTATAGCAATCTTGTGATCCTATCGGGGGGCAATGATTTGTCTACATTTAGCAATGCGAGCCGAAAAATAACCCGTGAAATTCGAGATACAAACCGCGTTGCTTTTCTAGTTGACCCAAAAGACGACCAAGTAATGAAAAATGCTTATGTCTGTCGAAAAATGATTACTAAGGAGAGGCTGGATCTTTTACGTGAAGCTGATGCTTTTAGCGCTACATTGCTAAAGCAAGAAGGACTTGCGGCCGAAATTTGGCAATTCCCAGTGGTCTTGTTGCCATTAACCGTTGGCCACGGTGAAACAATCGCGTTACGACCGGTTCTATCATCTGATGCTATGACTGCGCGTCATGCTGATCTTCCACTGGGTTTCATCCGAAGATTGGGACAAAAGTTGAAAGCAATAGACGGCGTTGATTTGGTTCTTTACGATGTGACTGACAAACCACCAGCTACCATCGAGTGGGAGTAATTGACCTGACTCGGACAACTGAATGGATAAAAAAAATAAAAGGCCGAAGCCGTCCCGAGAAGAACTGATTGCAATTTGCAGAAGAATCTACGACGTGTGCAAGCAGTACGACCCGGCGATAATCTGTGAAGTAGTACCGATGATGAAGGATATCGAAGATTCAGTTCGGATTGAGGCAGAGGAGGCGGGCTATGAGTTTGTTGGGAAGCCAAATTTGGGATTTGTTCATGTCTTTATCACAATACCAAACCGCATAGGTGAGAAGGGGCACGAACTTCTTGAGAAAATTAGCCAATTTGACGAAGTTGCCCGCGCTTTTAGGAATTATAATCGCAAAGGTTATGACGTGAGAATAAAAGGTTCCGTTCGGAGTGATGATGCCGACGTACGACAGTAGCTGTTTCCCGAGTGCCCTTTCTTTTGGCGGGTGATGAGGCGGTGTTTCGCAAGTAATGTGGATGCGCATGTGGTTGCTTTCCTACGCTGAACAGAATCTCGGCCACGCTGATATCGTTTGAGCTGACATTCGCCCAATTAACGTTCATTGTGATAAAATTGACATTCCCCACGAATGCTCTCGGCCAGACGAAAATCAGACGGGCAGACCGTCACCGCATATTCCGAATCGAAGGCGAACGCCCCATTCTACTGCCTCATCTGCGGTGACGAAGTCGCATTGAGAACGGGGAGGAACCGGGTCAATCACTTCGCCCACGTCAACCCGCTAGCCTGCCGGTACGCCGAGAACGAAAGCGAGGCGCACCGGCGGTGCAAGATGGAGATTTACGAAGCCTTCTTGCGCCAGCCCGGCGTCAGCAAGGCCGCGTTGGAGCGCCCGCTTGATAACGTCAGGCCGGACGTGAGTGCGCACATAAACGGAGTTTCGGTGGCAATTGAGGTCCAGATCAGCTCGCTCACGCCGGAAACAATCCAGCGCCGGACGCTTGAATACGCTCGGGACGGCATTTACGTCCTCTGGCTTTTGCAGTGGACGCCCAAACTTGACGCCAGACGATATACCCCGCGACTGTGGGAAAAATGGGTCCACGCCGCGTATTTCGGACGGGTGTATTACTGGTTAAAAGGATTGGAAGTCGTGAGCTACCATTTCGACCCGAACCACAGGACGATTCCGAAAAAGACGTGGTATTCGGGGGACGGTAAGAAAATGACTGCCGGCGGGTACAGCCAGAGGTCAAAGCGTTACCGGACGCCAGTCCGTGGCAAAACATTCAATCTGGCAACGGATTTTGGCCCCCGGAATCGCGATTGGTGGGAAGGGAAGGGCATAACGGTTCCCGCTGCGAAACTCTACATTGATCGATACAGGGAATCAGTCGCCGCTGAATTTTACGAGAACTGATTTCCACTGGCCGCTTGCCGGAGCATCTCCCCTAGGTGGTACTAAAACCAAATGGGAAAACGAAAAAATCTTGACAAATGGGTGTTTTTTGCTGAAGCTACTGCTAGTCCGACTCAAAAAATGTTTGGTAGTAACTGCAATTTGTACGAATTGCTAGCGTTCGATACAAATGAGTAACGAGGGAATCGACCCCCTCAGCTATTCGGTCGGCTAACATCGGTTCATAAAACAACGAACAGAGTTGCTAGCGAAAAACAGGAAAAATTCCTGTGTCTGTTTGTATTGCTTTATGACGATGTCCTTGCCAGAGCCGGCCGGTAGAGTGATTCCACTCGGAGTTTCACTATTATTTTCAACAGACGAGAACTTTTCGAATTTTTGTCCAAAAGTAAAAAGCCCAGAAGCATCAGTGCATCTGGGCTGTTTTTTCTTCCGCAGGATGCCCAAGTTCGGGGTTGCCCTAGAGCGAATGGTTATCGGGCCGTCTGCTCTTGGAAAAGCAACGCCGGTCAAGGAGCCGGCCATCCTGTGGAAGATAATCTATGCTGGGAATGCAGTCGTTTTAATTGTCGTAATGTCCTGAATATATTGCCAAAAGTATGTTTGTCTAGCGGCATCCGCACATAATACTACCAAGGCGATTGCATGGGTGACAAGTTCCCAAACGCGATTCCTTATGGCGTAGTTTGTCTCGATTTTTACCCGAGCACTTGATTTTTTATAAACCCGTGAGATAATGTTTTAAGACGGCTCGAAAAATTTGTGGCCGTCTTTTCTTTTTCAAGGCGGCGTATCCATTGAAGCAAAACCCCAATGGAAATCGTGTATGCAGACCAAATGAAAATTGACCAACCAGACAATGAAGTCGCTGTTTCAATTTCTGACGGACGGATGACACCCCGGCATTATCTGGCGCTTCTCGAATTTTGGGAAGACCACCCTACCGGCTGGGAAAATATGCCAGCGTCAGCCGAGGAACTACGTTTAGCTAGGCTGATACGAACCGGAAAATCTTCGACAGGAATGTAGTTTTTGATACAATCACGGCATTATGCCCCGTTTCCCTGGAAATAAACTGGAACTTGGCATCGTGGATCGCAAGGGGGTCCCGCTCGAAATGACGCCCAGAATGCGTTCGACGCATTTATACATCTGCGGCGCCACCGGCACAGGGAAGTCCAAGATGCTGGAAAATCTCGTCCGACAAGACATCAAACAGTGGCACAAATCAAAATGCGGCGCGCTCATCATTGATCCGCACGGCTCGCTGTACGACAGCCTCATCAATTGGATCGCTTGGAACGAGAAACTCCTGAAGGACGTTCCCATTGTGCCCGTTGACCTGCGGCAAAGGGACTGGACCATCGGCTACAACGTCGTGCGGCCCCGCGCCGAAGCCGAGCGCTCCGTCCTCGTCGAAAACATGATACTGGCGATGGCCTACGTATTCGGGCTGGACGGGACGACGCAAACGCCCCTTTTCTCGCGCAGGGGAAGCAGCGTCCTATGGTCGCTTCTTGAAAAGCAAATGACCCTGCTTGAAGCGGAATTCCTCATTGACCCCGTCAACAAGCAAATGAGGAGCGAACTCACCAGCGGATTGTCCCAACGCTCCATCGCCCAGGAATGGGCGTTCGCGAACAGCTTGTCCCCGAAGGATTTTGATCAGCAATTTTCCAGCACGCTCAACCGCTTCAGCACGTTTCTCCGCAACGAAAAATTGCGCCTGATGTTCGGCCAGAACGAGAAGTCGCTCGATCTCGGCAAAGCGATTGAGGAGGGGCAAATCATCATCGCCAACGTTTCCACCCAGGGCGCCCGTGTTTCCAAGGAGCAAGCCTCGCTTTTCGCCACCCTGCTGCTCTCCGATTTGTGGACGGCTGCCAGCGAGCGTGGCAAGGGCATTGATGAAGGCGACGTGAAGCCGTATTACGTTTATGTTGACGAGTTCCAGAATTTCATCACGCCGACCATCGCCGAAAGCCTCGACGAAGCGCGCGGTTACGGGCTGCATCTCACGCTGGCCAACCAGTTTCCCCGGCAAATCCTCCATGCTGGCGCGCACGGGCCGCGCGTCTATGATTCTGTCATGGCCAACGCCAGGAGCAAGATTGTGTTCAGTCTTGAGGGTGAGGAAAACCTGAAGCCGCTCGCCCAATCGCTTTTCATGGGCGTGTTCAATCCCGACGAAATCAAGTTGAAGCTCCAATCGCGCAAGGTGATGGATTACGTCGAACGGGTCTGGTCGGTCGTATCCGAGAGCGAAAATTGGAGCGAGGGCGTGGGTGAGTTTGAGGGAACGACCGACATGGAAAGCGCGGGCGGGGCAATCAAAGACGGCGAGGATCAGGAGGCCCGTCTTTGGAATATCGCAAACGCCGTTTCAAGGGGCACGTCCCGAACCAGCATGAGGGGCGGGAGCAGGAGTGTGAGCAAAGTGCCGTATTTGATGCCCGTGTTTGGCTATGAAATTTCCAGCGTTACATATCGCAGCCTGGATGAGCAATTGCACCGGGCGATGGCCGCGCTGTTCGACCAGCAGCAGCGTCACGGCGTGGCGCGGCTCGTTGGAATGCGCGCCCCGCTCAACATCGTGACGCCGATTGTAAAACGTGTTCCCACATCGAGGGAGATGGCCAATTCCTTTTTAACCCGTGTGTATGAAAGGCTGCCGTTTGCTTTGAAAAGCCTGGAAGCGCACAAGTTGATTGTAGACCGGCAACGGAAGATCACCGGCGGCCTGTACCGTCACGCCGAGGAGCCGGTGGCGGTGCGGCGGAGAATTTCCTGATAGCGTCTCAATTTGAAGCTGGTTTTCTGTAGAGAACAGCTAAACACCATTCGTCCGTCCACTTTCTTAGAACATTAGGCTGGCATTCCACCTCGAACGCATGAACGGTACATTCCTGTTCGTGTTGCAATTTCCCTTGTTCATCGCGGTAAAATCGCGTGCCCTGATAAATGGCCTCCGAAAGTGGGCTGCATTGAATGCCTTTATCCTCCAAAAACTTGCGGAAGGAATGTGCATACTTGGTATCCACCAAAACATCCAGTTTTCCTGTCTTGCGATCCCACACATCCACAATGGTTGAAGTAATATTCATTCTTCCTTTCTTGACGTTCTTCGTGATTTGCATAGCAAAGCGAGCGTTACCATTCAATTGAATTTTGTGACACCCTTGCTCGTTTGGCGATTTTCATTGTATAATCGCCCCCAATGCAACCTGGGGCAAATGAAGCATTTTCGCGGGTTCTGATTGATAAAGCGCTGGAATTCAGTGGCTGGAATTTGCTCGACCCTCATCAAGTCCGCTTTGAATTGAACGGCGCGACCGGGCGTGCTGACTACGTTCTTGGTGGGCCTCGCGGCCCGCTTTGCGTTTTGGAAGCCAAGCGGGAGGATGCCGACCCCTACGACGCAAAAGAACAGGCGCGGGGCTATGCGGAAAATGTCAAAGCACCGTTTATTATTCTGTCCAACGGGCGTGAACATTGGTTTTGGAACTACACCCGCAAAGACCAGGACGCCTACCGCATTGAGCGTTTGCCGTCACGCGGAGACTTGGAGCGAATCCGGCTTAAAAACCTTCAGCCGCCGCGCCCCTTGATGAGCGAGGTCATCACACGCGATTATCTCAAAAAATTCCGCCCCGACTTGACCGTTCGCCGGTATCAGATTGAAGCGATGGACACCGTTTCGCGGTTGTTCGACGAAAAAGCCATTCGCAAATTCCTTTTGGAAATGGCGACCGGCACGGGAAAGACCATCCTTTGCGCCGCGCTCATCCGCCGCTTTCTTGCAACACGCAACGCCGAGCGCGTTCTTTTCATCGTTGACCGTATTGAACTTGCCAAGCAAACGCTGGAAGATTTCAACGTCATCCTCGCCGAATACAAGCCCGTCCTTTACAAAACCGCCCGCCGCAGGCCGGGCGAGTTGCTTGGCTCATCTGTCGTTGTCGCCACGTTGCAATCCCTCATGGTTGATCGCCGTTATCGCGAGGAATTCACGCCGTTCCATTTTGATCTCGTTGTGAACGACGAGGCGCACCGCTCGATTTACGGCGACGCCCGCGAAGTCGTTCAGTTTTTCCAAGCGACGCGCATTGGTTTGACCGCCACGCCGAGGGCGTATCTGAAAAACGTCAATGTCGAGGAGCTTCAAAAGGAAAATCCAAAAGCTCTTGAAATCCGTTTGCTCCGCGACACCTACAATTATTTCGGCTGCAAACCGGGCTTCCCCACATTCCGTTATGACATCATTGACGCAGTGAAAGACCCGGAAGGCCCGTTTCTGTGTCTGCCGAAAATCATTGATCTGCGTTCCGACATTACCACGAAGGCGCTTGATGAATCCGGCTGGGCGGTTGTCATAAACGAGCAGGAGGAAAATTTCAAAATCAAAGACCTCGAACGGAAAATTTTCACGCCCGCCCGTAACCGCGTCATGTGCGAGGCGTTATTGAAAGAGGCGCAGCGCGATCCGGCGGGCAACATCGGCAAATCCCTTGTGTTCGCGGTGAATCAGGACCACGCGACCGAACTGACGAAAATTTTCAACGGACTTCATCCCGGCATCGCCGTCACCATCACGAGCCGGATTGATGACTCCTCATCCATCGCCAAGGAATTTCGCGACGGCAAGCGCACCGAGCGCATAGCCGTTTCCGTGGACATGCTTTCCACCGGCTACAATTGCCGCGACCTGCTCAATATCGCCCTCATGCGGCCAATCTTTTCCCCCACCGAATACATCCAAATCAAAGGACGCGGCACCCGATTGTTCACGTTCAAAATCGGCAACACCGAATATGAGAAGAAGAATTTCTTTATGCTCGATTTCTGCGCGGTTGCCGAATACTTCGAGGAAAAATACGATTACACCGTTCCGCTGAAAATCCCGCGCGAAAAGAAAGAACCGCCGACACCGCCAACACCCGGAGGCGGCGGAACTCCTGGAGGAGGAGAAACGCCACAACCACCATCGCCACCCGAACCGCCACAGCCACCGCGCGAAATCCCGACATGGGAAGGCGTGGACACACTCGTCAGCCGCGAAATTCATGTTGTGGGACCGAATGGCGAGAAAGTTGACGTTATGACGTTTCGCGGCGGCTACGAACGCGACATCCGTGAATTCGTTCAACGCACGCCTGAACTTAAAACCGCAATTGAAGCCGAGGATGACGATGCGGTTGAAACCATCGTCAACGAGCGGTTTTATCACCGCCCGGAAATGTTTTACTCCCCGGACAAACTCATCATGTCCTACGGCGTTCCGGCCAGCACGCCGGCATTCGTGTATAACGCCGTTGGCCGAAAACCGCTGCCGACTCGCGACGCCATCATTTCCGTCGCGGTTGATTCAATCGCCGCGCGGTTCAATCTCCGGTACAATGAGCAGAAGTGGCTGGACGCCACCGCGCAATTGATCGCCGAGGATTCCAGTTCGCTGAAAAAGTTCATGGACGGCGATATGACCATTTTCAACGCTAGCCAGTTCAATCGGCTGGGCGGCGTCGCGGCATTGTCGCAGTTTGACCAGCGCGAAAATGTCTTTGAGGCGTTGCGCGAGTCTACTCTCATCCGGCAATCCTTGCTCGTCAGTTCGCTCGCGGCATAGAATTTCAATAACATGGCATCCGATTCACAAATCAAAACCAACGGCTCGAATTTCTTTTCCTCCGGCTTGCGCCAGAAGGTGGATCAGCTCATGAACATCCTTTGGGCCGGCGGCGTGAACAACCCGATGGATTCCATTGAGCAGATTTCCTATTTGCTCTTTCTCCGTTTGCTCACCGAAAAGGACGATACCTTCGCTTCGCTGGACAAGAAATATACCCGCATCTTTTCCGGCAAATGGTCGCGCTTCGCATGGGGCAATTTCGTCACGCTGGCCGGCGACGAGCTTTTCGATACCATCCGCAACGCCATTGAAAGTTTACACGAACTACCTGGCTTGACCGACACCGGCAAACTTTTGTTCAGCCGCGCTACTCTCAAGATTTACGACCGACCCACGCTTCGCGCCGTCATTCAAGGCATTCAGGAAATGGACCTGGCCGCGCACGACGGCCACGACCTCAAAGGCGATATGTATGAATATCTCCTTTCAAAACTTTCCATGTCCGGCACGAACGGCCAGTTCCGCACCCCGCGCCACATCATTGACCTTATCGTAGAGCTTGTGAATCCGCAGCCTGGACAGCGTATATGCGATCCGGCATGCGGCACGGCGGGATTTTTGATTTCTGCGTTCACCCACATCTTGCGCCGGAATACAAAAGCCGCCGACCTCAAACGCGGTAACTTGGACGGCTCGATGCTCAAACCCGCGCAATGGAAATTTCTTGAAGAACAAGCGTTCACTGGCTTCGACAACGACGCCAACATGGTGAAAATCGCCATCCTTAACCTATATTTGCACCAGTTAGAGAAAGCTAAGATTGAGCATTTCAATCCACTCACGACCGGCTTTGGCGGCGTCTATCCCGGCCAGCGATTTGATATAATTCTTGCGAATCCACCGTTCGCCGGAAAAGTGCAGGATGAAAGCATTCTAGCCGATCTTAATTACAAATTGAACACCCGCGCCACCGAATTGCTTTTCCTCAAATGGTTCGTTGACCATCTTAGGCCGGGCGGACGCGCTGGCGTTATTGTGCCGAACGGTGTCCTCTTTGCTGGAACAAACGCCGCAAGCAAATTGCGCGAACTGCTTTTGACCGAATGCGACTTGCAAGCGGTCATCAATCTGCCGAGTGGTGTTTTCAAACCCTACGCCGGCGTCGCCACTGCCGCGCTCATCTTCCAAAAGGGCACAGCTACCGAATCTGTTTGGTTTTATGACCTCGCGGCAGACGGCTTAAGCTTAGACGACAAGCGCACGCCGGTTGAAGCCAACGACATTCCCGATATTCTCAGCAAATGGCAGACGCGTGAAGAAAGCGCCAAGAGTTACCACGTGCCCGTCGAGAAAATCAAAGAGAATGATTGGAGCTTGGCAGCAGGTCGTTATCGGGCCATGACCGCTGAAACGTTCAACCACGATGCGCCCGTAGACATTCTCCATGAAGTGCTAAAGGTCGAAAACGAAATTACTAAGCAAGCCGAAGACTTGCTTGCTCAAATCAGAAAACGGAAATGAGGCACCTCGAACTTGGTCAAATTATTGCGCCAGCACAGCTGCGACGTGCAGCTAATAATAAGTTTCCAGTGCTGTCCATGACCATGCGGGATGGCCTAGTGAACCAAGCCGACAAATTCAAAAAACGCATCGCAAGCGCAGACACATCCTCATATAAAGTCGTAAAGAGAAATCAACTTGTTGTGGGTTTTCCAATTGATGAAGGTGTTCTCGCTTTCCAGAACTTATACGACGAAGCGATTGTTAGCCCTGCCTACAATATCTGGAATCTTCAAGACAATGTTTCGGTTGACAGCAAGTATCTTGAGCAATTCTTACGATCTCCCAGCGCTCTGGTATTCTATACATCAAAACTGCGAAGCACCACGGCACGTCGTCGAACACTTCCCAATGATATATTCTTGTCACTTTCCGTGCCCGTTCCACCCCTAGCGGAGCAAAAACGAATTGTGAAGTTGCTGGGCGAAGCGGACGAATTGCGGAAACTACGCACCCAAGCCGGCCGCTGCAGCGCTGCCCTCATACCTGCTTTATTTCACGAAACGTTTGGCGACCCACTAGGCCGGGACGGACACTGGCCCAGCGTCACGATCGAGAGTATTGCAGCACAGGAGAAGTATTCAATTGTAGACGGGCCGTTCGGGGCTAGTCTCAAACAGGCAGATTATCGAGAGTCAGGGGTTCCTGTAATTCGCATCAAGAACATATCTGCCGACGGCAAATTCGTAGAACGAGATTTTCTCTACATTTCTGAATTGAAACATGAGGAACTTAAGCGAAGCGCAATTAAGGGCGGTGATATTCTTGTTTCTCGCGTTGGGACGCTTGGAAATTCCTGTATCTATCCCGGCACGTTCCCAAAGGCCCTCTTATCAACCACGGGAGTCTGTAAAATCACAGTCGATGACAAAAAGGTGGACAGAGTCTTTTTACACAGTCTCATTCTGACACCACAGTTTCAGCAACAGATAAAGAATAGTTCGTCAAGTGCAGTTCAATCCTACTTCAACCTGACGGCGCTGAGGAATTGGAGGCTAATTTTACCCCCATTGTCGCAGCAAAGGGAGTTTGCCCAACGAGTGACAGAAATCCGCGAGCTTGAAGCCAGCCAAGCCACCAGCCGCACCCGCTTGGACGCCCTTTTTCAATCCATGTTGCACCGCGCCTTTAACGGAGAATTGTAAATCCGATGGAGTCAAAAATCATGCAAAAGCGAGACATTACACCGCCATGGACGCGCGTTTTGATTTTGGTGCTTGCAGTTTTTGCATTGGCCGCTCTTGCACATTACGTAACCGGCGAATTTATTCCTACTGATCCCAAGACGGTCCTTATCTTCCAGAATGCACTCCTTTTGATAGTTTTGGGTTCAGCACTCCTAGAGCACAAATTTACCAAACCTGCTGATTCTGTTGTTAATGGGTTGATGGGGGCAGTCACGTTATTGCCGGTTTATGGTCTGTCGAATAAACATATATGGTGGGTGGTGTTTCTCTATTGCGCTCTGGTGTGCCTGATCGCAATGATTTGCGTCAGCGTAAGCTCTGGCCCCACTCTTACTGGCTGGCGGAAGCGAGTCGCGGACATCACTTATCGGCCCGCAGTCGAACTTGGCAAATCACGCCTGCTATTCTCCATAGTATTCCTGTATGGCGTGATTTCGTTTTACGAAACGCAATCTATCCAAATGGGCGTCCTCGTCCTTTTTTGGGGTATTTTCATGGCTATATGGCCACTCGGCTTGCCTGAATTACTCGCCTCTTTCAGTAGGAACAAAGACAGCGCTTTTGCTATCGGAACAGTGGTGAGAACGGACGCACCAAATATTATTCACGCGGCTTTGGCGTCAGATGCAAAATGGGATCGAAAGTCCGTGAAACTTCTGCAGCAGGGCGATGGCAAGCAACGTTATGTTGTGCCGCTCTTTTCGCAAGCGAAGGACAACCAAATTCTTGGCACGGGCCTTTGTGTTACTGACGTTGAGGCCATAGTTCCGAATCTTGCACCAGGTTGCCTCTATGAACCGCCGGATATGCAAAAATCCGTTGAGGAACTTTTAACTGGCGGCAAGGATTCTTGCCTTGTTGGCTTCGTAGAGAAGGAATCCAAGATCGGCCAACTCCGTTTCCAGACGTGGAATCCTGAGGACTGCAAAGAAGGCATGCTGGTTTGGTCAACAGTTGGCGACGAGCGCGTCTATTATCAAGTCACAGAAGGTGTCACGGACGAAGAAGGGCTGGAATCAGACAGGCATGGCTATCAAGTCGCTATCGCCTCACAGCTTGGTGTTTTGAAGCCTGATGATAAGGACATTGTTAAAGGTTTTGAAAAGTTTGCATGGCTTCCAGCAATGAACACGCCGGTGTTTGCCGTGCCTGAAGCTTTTGGGAAGGATATTATTCATGTGGGCGATGCTGATTTCAAATATGGCACAGTGCCTCATACTTCGGTTAGCGTGACAGGTGCGTTTGCCGACGTGTTGGAATATCACACGGCAATTTTGGGCGTAACAGGAGCCGGTAAAACCGAACTAGCCTTTGAACTGTTACGCCACGCTCTAGCGCATAACACAAAGGTTATATGCATTGATCTCACCGCAAAGTATGAGGGCCGTTTAACAGACCTGAAGCCCCACAATCTTTCCATATCAGGACCGTTGTCAGCGGAATTGGGACAGAAATTATTTGACGTCGAAACAGGCAAATTCGGAGCACCCGATGAAAAAAAGGCACTAAAACTACTATCAGACAAATTACGCGCAGATGTCGCCAAAAATCTCGCAGAATTTCTTGAATCAAAAGCGGACGAAAGAAAATTAGGCATCATCACACTAAATGAGGTTTCCAACACCAAGGCTACCTTGTTTATCACGGAACTCTACATGACATGTCTCCTGAACTTTGCTCGCAATCATGCCGACAAATGCCCACATGTTTTGCTGGTAGTCGAAGAGGCGCACACTGTTATGCCCGAGGCAAACACAATGGGGCTTGGCGATTTTGATTCAAAAGGACTTGTAGCAAAAATTGCACAAATTGCGCTACAAGGACGTAAATATCACGTCGGGTTGCTTGTTATTGCACAACGCACGGCGACTGTTAGTAAAACGGTTTTGACACAATGTAATACGATGATTTCATTCTCGTGTTTTGACGATACAAGCTTGGGTTTTTTTGAAAATTTCTTCGGCAAGACACACACGGAAACAATCCCCAATCTACAATTTTTACAGGCGGTTATGTTTGGGAAGGGTGTAAAAAGCCAACGCCCAATCATCGTTCAAATCCCGTTTGACCCTAAAAAGGCACAGGCCAAATAATTGTCTCTATACATGGCCACGTCGAAGATTCGAGCCGACGCTTTGCAACTTCAAGACCGCGACCTTGTTCTTCTGCGCGGCTTGTTTGAATCCCGCGTGATGACCACTGACCATGCGACGGCCCTGTATTTCGATGGCAAGGGCGAAGCCGCTAAAAAACGTCTGCAA
>Ga0209517_10004457_pt1 | contig 18368 bp, 15 predicted proteins | sample PeaSoiMetSII2010_FD_187695 | JGI IMG/M metagenome (GOLD analysis project Ga0209517, IMG submission 187695) | Peat soil microbial communities from Weissenstadt, Germany - SII-2010 (SPAdes) (version 2) | ecosystem: Environmental > Terrestrial > Soil > Wetlands > Peat | place: Germany...
TGTCCATCCGCGGTTCGCGCCACCACGTAGGCGAATGGCACCGCCATGCCGCGGTCGCCCAGCACAGATTCGATCTTCTGCAGGGCATCGTTAGGAAGGGATTGGCCCTCCTTCGCCACCACCACCACGTTCGCGCCGTAGTTGCGAAACTCGGTGTGCAGTTTTGCCTGCACATCTACGTAAAGATTCAGCATGGCGGTGGTCACCGCGGCTGCAACCACCATGGCCGACAAAGCCGCCGCCGCCCTCCCCCGGCGCAATACTGCCGCACGAAGCAGCATGCGCAGAAACATGGAATGGCGCGGCGCATGGGCGCGGCGAGTCAGCAGATCGGAATTGGCGCCGGAGTTCACGCTTCACCTCGCAGCGCGAGCACCGGGTCGAACTTCATGGCCCGCCGAATGGCCAATGCGCTACCCGCAAAGGTCACCAGCACCGCGATGGCAATGATGATGGGAAACAGAACCAGGTCGATGGTGATTTGGGAATCGAAAATCGACCTCCCGATTACGCGCGCCAGCATGGCTCCGCCCGCAAAGCCCACGCTGCCTCCCAGCACCGCCAGCAGCAAGGCTTCCGCAAAGAACACGGCCGCTACCGCAACGCTGCTCGCGCCCAACGCTTTCATCAATCCCACTTCACCTCTCCGCTCGAAGATAGCGGTGGCCATGGCAGCCGAAACCGCCAAAGCCGCAGCCATCAGTGCCGCCAGCGTGATCAGCAGCATGAGCCCTTTGATCCTCGAGAGCACCGTGCCCTCGTTCTGCGCCACCTGGCGAATCTGCTCGGCGTGGGAATGCGGAATCACTTCCTGCAACTGATAGGCAATCGATTGCACATACGGGGAACAGTACCAGCGGTCAAACTCCGCTCCCGCCAACGTTTTCGGATCACGCCGCCCGAAAGCATCTTCCGGTTTGGTCAGCGCGCTCACGTATAAACGGCGCACCGCTCCGGGCCTCCCCAGGATGTCTTGTGCCACCGCCAACGGAGCGATGATTTGATCGTCTTCTACTCCACCGGTAGAGAGCACGCCCGCTACGCGGTGCGCCTGACCTCCAATTTCGATTTCGTCTTTCGCCTTGCGTCCCAAACTTACCGCCAGTCTTTCCCCTAACAGAACATCTTGCGAATTGTCCTGAGGCCACGTGCCGCTTACTTTCCACCAAGGGTAGATGGTGCGCACGCCGGTTTCGAAATCTTCCTTCCCAAACTTCAGCTGCCTGGAGAAGTACGTGCCCACTAAAGTGACGTTCTTCCCGCCGCCGAGGTTCACCGGCACCGGCAGCACGGGAACAAATCCTACGATGTTGTTGTGCCAGAACATGCCGCGAATCTTGGGCAGGTCGCCTTCGTTGAGATACGCTCCGTCGCTCGGAGGCTTCAGATCCACGCCTGCAATTTGGAGATCGAGAGTGTCTTCCTGCGGAGTGACCACCAGGTTTGCCCCCAGGGCGCGAAGTTCCCGGCTGACCTTATCGCCAATATCGGTGGCTACGGCGATCATGGCGGTCGCCACGCCCACGCCCAGAGTAATTGCGATACCTGCCAGTAGCTTGCGCCGTTTCTGCCGCCGAAACGATTCGTAGACCAAGCGCAGGAACATGAGTGGCTACTGGAACATCCGGCTGCGTGCCGCGATGTCCGCCTCCCGGACGATGACCGAGTCCGCTGTGACCTGAGCCTGCAAGGGAATGGGATTGCATCCGCCGGGCGTGCCGACGGACTGCGGGAGGATGGGCCCAGCGCAGTTCTTGCAGATCACGCTGTTCTGCCGTTTGTAGAACCCCAGGGCGCCGCAGATCTCGCAGGCGTCCAGAACGGTGGCAATTTTCCCGTCTGGTTTCTGATACAGCCAGAAGCGGACTTCCACTCCGTTTTCTTTGGCTTGATAGCGGTGCAGGTCGCCGTCATAAAGCTGTTGCAGCGGGATCGCAACCTCCCCGTTCATGAACGTGACCTCGGTCGAGGGCGACAGCGCGCTGACACTCTTGGCATAAATGAACTCAGCCGTAACCAGCACAATGAACACAAATGAACTGGCGTACACCGAGACCATCCACAACCGTTCCCGCCGGGCGCTCCAGGCAGCTTTACGGCGCGCAGCGGCGGAATCGACCACCGGCGCCGGTTCACGTCGTTTCACCTCGAATAGCACCATCAGCGCCGCCAGCGCGAAAATGGTCACGAAAAAGAAGAAATCGTTACGCACGATCGGACCGATAATCGCCATCTCTTGCCGGGAAGAGGGAAGGACTCCGTTCTCGGAGAGCTCGTGCAACCCGGCAATCGTCAGTTGCGCCGCCACAAAAAACAGAATCACAGTGGTGATCTTGAAGAACTTCTGTAGATTGATGCGGACACTGCCTTTTACAAACATCACGCCAAACAACACCGCTGCGATCACTCCCAGCAGGGTCCCCAGAAAACTCATCAGTTCGGTCGAGTTCAGCGACACTGCCGACAGAATCAATACGGTCTCCACCCCCTCCCGCAATACCATCAGGAACACAAAAACAAAAAGCCCAAACCAAGCGTTCTTTCCGGCCAGCAAACCGACCTTGCCTTCGATTTGCCCTTTGAGCTTGCGGCCGGTTTTCATCATGAAGACGATCATGGTGACCACGAAGAACGCCGCCGCCAGCATGATCCAGCCTTCAAAAACATCCTGGTTCCACTGCATGCGGGAGAGCAGAACAGCCATGCCAATGCTGCCCAGAAAGGCCGAAACCAGTGCGGCATAGACCGGCTTTTTGAGCTCCGGGCGCCCAATCTTGGCCAGGTAAGCCAGCGTAATCCCTACAATCAAAGCGGCTTCCACGCCCTCACGCAAGGTGATAATGAATGCCTGCAACATTCAGAGACGAACCTCGTCAATCTTGAAAATGAATTTCATTTTCACTTTTTATAGGATAGCCTTTCGCTCACAAAAGCGTCAACGCTGGAGGTCACGCAGAGCCGTGATGTAAATCACACGGACCAATAGGCGCCACTGCCCAGTTGTTGCATTGCGAGCGGCATCGACCGGCTAGAGCCGTTTCAACATCGCCTTCGCCTCTTCGAAGCGCGGGAATAGTTTTTCTTCTGCCTGAAACTCGCCGGAGTGCACGCAGCGCCGGCTGCCACGTAACTTCACCGGATGCTTCAAATGCAGCATCTCGTGATACACGATGTATTCCACCGCGTAGCGCGGCACTCGAAAGTCATCGAACACGCGGCTCACCACAATGGCGTTGTGCGCGGGATCATAGTGGCCCAGGCGATTGCGGGCGTGGACGCGGCTCCAAGTCATGCGCGGCCGCGCCAGCAGACCATGAAAGAAGCGCGTGTTCAGCTCATCAAAGATTGCCTCCAGGTCATACGCGCAGCCCTGGGCGCTGTCAATGCGCTTGCGGCCTCTGATCTGGCGCAGCAAAGCCGCCTTATCCCGAATGCTGCGAGTGGAGACATAACGGCGGAAGCGGGTCGCATGCTCCCGTTCGATCGGCTTACGGTACATCTTGGCGAGCAAGATGTGAGCAATCGCCTGGAGCACGTTTTCCGGCGCTCCTTCCAGCACGTCAGAGAGACGCACGAACAATTTCCCCTCACGCATGCGGATGTTGTTGTTGACATTGGCGAAAGGGTAGAATTCCACCGCCAGATGCGGCATCGGCGCCCGCGGCCGCAGCGCCCGGTAGCTCTCCTCGAAAATAACCAGAAGCTTAGGATTCACGTTGAGGACAGAGTAGCAGGCTGGCCTTTCTAACTACAGTGCTTTTCTCAGCGCTCTCCGCTAGACCTCTGCAATCTCTGCGTTAGAGATTTTCTTCGCTTACGACCTTCATCTTCTTCTGTGCTTCGCTGCTTCCTGCTGTTTATCTAGCAATTGCCGATGGTCCTGGATACCGTTGCCAACCGCCTCCAGCGCGTTATCCAGAAGAAACCGATATTGCTCGGCCTCTTTGGGTCCGACATTTCCAGCGCCTTTCAACGCCAGCAACTTCGCCTGAAACTCGTTGTCCGCGCCAATCACCGCGGTCAGCGGCCGACGCATATCCTCTTTGCGATCGATAAAGTTGTCGATGTTTTCATTCAATTCGTCATAGATGTCCACAAACTCCTGCAAGCGGTCATGGGTTTGCTGGCCCCGGTCGGTCGCTTTAGGGTCGTTCCGCATTTGTTCCAGTGACACCAGTCGCGTGCGGGCAAAGTGCGTGTACAGCTTCAGCCGCGCGTAGGGATCCATGGCAGTATCGCGCAGTTGATCGATTTCCTCGGGAGTGAGTGGTTCGCGACGGCGCAACTGCGCTCCTGCCGTTCCCAGCCAGCAGCACAGCACCACCAACGTGATTGTGACGCGCCCGGTTCTCATTTCCCCTTACCGAACATCTTGGATAGCAAGTTGGTACGGAGAGCCTCCAGACGGTCCGAGGCTGCCTGCACCGGCGCTTGCTCATCGAAGCCCAACGTGCGCTTGATGTCGCGCAGCTTGGCGGCCATCTTGCGCAGCGAGATTTCCGTGTTCTTGAGTTTGTTGGGAGCCAGGATCGCGGCATCGTGTGCCTTTTCCGAATTCGTAACCACATCTTTGACCGCGGCCACGGCCTCCTCGTCCTTGCCGGCCGCAAAGAGTTCGGCCACTGCTTTCAGTTGGCGTTCCGCAATCTCAATGTACAACCCCGGACGGTCTTCCGGCCTCGCCGCGTCCGCCCGCACCGCCAGCTGTTGTACGGTCTCCTTCGCGGCTGCGCAGTTAAGAACCGCAGCCAGCACAACGACAGCAATGGTCAGGGAATGACGCATAGGTCACTTTTTCGGCTCAATCGCAATCAGGCGGTGACGGGCCTGCCACTCCTGGTCGGGATACTGCCCATTGGCCACTTCCAGAAACTTGTGATAATTCTCCGCCGCTGGTTTGTAGGCGCGCAAGTGGTCATAGGCGCTGGCCCGCAGAAAATAGCCGATGGGAATCTCGGGAAGAAACTTGGCCCGCGCGTCGGCCGCTTTGATCGCCAATTGGTAATCCTTGTTTTCAACTGCCGCTACGGCCAGATCCCCATAAGCCTCGCCCAAATCCGGCTTCAGCTTGACCGCGGCCAGACATTCCTGTTCCGCCTCAGGAAACTTTCTTTGCTTGAGCAGCGCGACTCCCAGCACGTGATGCAAGTCTGCCGGGTTGTCCGTCTTGCCATTGAGCAGGGAACGATAGACCGCTTCCGCCTGATCGTATTTCTTCGCGCTCATGTAGAGATCTGCCAGCTCGCGCTGAATCTTGGGATTCATAGGGTCCAGTTTGCTGGCTGCCTGCGCACTGGCGACCGCCTCGTCGTTCTTTCCCATCTGAACCAGCACTCGGCTCAGCAGCAGCCGCGCCTGAGTGTCGTCCGGGTGCAGAGCGACGATCTTTTCCAGGACTTGCTGCGCGTCCAGAAAGCGATTACCCCGAGTGTAGATATTCGCCAGGCCGATCAGCGCTTCGCTCGATGCCGGATCGATCGTCAACGCTTGCTTGTACTCTTGTTCGGCATCGGCAAAGTGGTAAGCCTTTACCAGCAGTGTCCCTGCGGCGAGGTGTGGTTCCGGATCCTTGGGCGTGAGTGTGGCCGCGCGCTGATAGGCAGCAATCGCCTCTTCCGGTTTACTCGCCTCCAGCACATGGGCAAGCGACAGCCACGCCCGCGCGCGCCCTTCGTCCACATTGGCGGTAGGCTTGAGGGTGGTTGCCGCCCGCAGAAATTGCTCGGCATCAGGTTGGCCAGCCTTCGCCAAGCTGATGCCCAAATTCAGATTCGATTCGAAGACATCCGGCTTGGCCGCCACCGACTTGCGATACGCTGCAATCGACTCCGTTAAGTTCCCTTGTGCGTTGTAAACGAATCCCAGATCGAACCACGCCTGATAGTTCTTGGGATCATCCGCCACCACTTTCTTCAGTAGTGGCTCTGCTGCGGCGTAATCCTTCTTTTCGATATCACTCTCAGCCTGGATGAGTTCAGGAGGAAACGACGGATCCGGCTGCGCAATCTTGTGATGGCGCACGGTCTGCCCGGCAGCGCTCATACAGCCTGCGCCGAGCGCCGCCAGCAGCAGTGTGACACGTATTTGCCTACGTGTTCCCATTTCCAGGCAACCCGTTTCCGTTCAACACTTTGGCGAGAAATTGTCCGGTATGCGACTGCGCCAATTGGGCGATGGTCTCGGGCGTTCCCGAACCCACCAGATATCCGCCGCGTTCGCCTCCCTCCGGACCCAAATCGATCACCCAGTCCGCCGTCTTGATGACCTCGAGGTTGTGCTCGATGACCAGAATCGACCCCCCTGCCTCAATTAGACGGCGGAATGCCGCCAGTAGTTTGCTGATGTCATCGAAATGCAGCCCGGTGGTGGGTTCGTCAAAGATGTATAGGAAACGCCGCTTGACGTCCGCCCGCGCCGTCGGCTGTAAATGCGCCGCCAACTTCATGCGCTGCGCTTCGCCCCCTGACAACGTGGTTGCCGACTGCCCCAGCCGCAGATATCCGAGGCCAACCTCTTCCAGAACCCGCAGTTTTTGCACAATCTTGGGAGCATTCGCGAAGAAGTGCAGTGCCTCCTGCACGGTCAGATTCAATACTTCGTGGATGTTCTTGCCGCGATACCGCACCTCCAGCACCTGCGGCTTGTAGCGCATTCCCTTGCACTCTTCGCAAATCAGTTCAACATCCGCCAGGAATTGCATCTCGACGGTCACGGTGCCATCGCCCTGGCAGGTCTCGCAACGCCCGCCGGGGATGTTGAAAGAGAAGTTTCCCGACGCAAGTCCCCGTTTCCGCGACTCAGGAAGGGAAGCAAATAGATCACGGATGCCGTCGAACGCCTTGATATACGTCACCGGATTCGAGCGCGGCGTGCGCCCGATGGGCGACTGATCCACCAACACAACCTCATCGATGTATTCGGATCCTTCCACCCGGTTCCATGCCGTGGCCACCGGGCCCGAGCCGTTGTTCGTTTGCTTGGCCTGCGATAAAGCACGCGACAACACATCGTGCAGCAGGGTCGACTTTCCGGAGCCGGAGACTCCGGTAATCGCCACCAGCATCCTCAGCGGCACGATCAGATCAATGTTTTTGAGATTGTGCGCTCGCGCACCGAAAATCTTGATCTGCTGGCTCCCTGGCTTGCGGCGTGTGCTCGGAATCTGGATTCGCAAGTCGTTCGCCAGATAGCGGCCGGTCAGCGAAGCCGGCGAGCTCTTGATCTGTTCGTAATTTCCGGTGGCAATCACTTTGCCGCCATTTTCCCCCGCTCCCGGCCCTAGATCGAGGATGGTATCGGAAGCCCGCATCACATCGGGATCGTGCTCCACCACCAGTATCGTGTTTCCCAGATCGCGCAGCCCGTGCAGGATCTTGATCAGCCTCTGGGTATCGCGGCTATGCAGCCCGATCGAGGGTTCATCCAGCACATACAGTGTGCCCACCAGCCGCGATCCCAACGAAGTCGCCAGTTGAATGCGCTGCGCTTCGCCGCCCGACAAAGTCGAGGAAAGCCGATCCAGCGTTAGGTATTCCAGTCCCACTTCATTCAAGAACGTCAGCCGCTCCCGGATCTCTTGCAGCAGCCGGTCGGCAATTCCCGCCTCCTGCTCCGTCAGCTGCACCGTGGCAAAGAATTCAACCGCCTCTTCCACCGTCATGCGGCATACGTCGCAAATGTTCTTGTTGTTGATCTTGACCTGCTGCGCTTCCATCCGCAGCCGCGCCCCGTGACAAACGGAGCACAACGAGTACCCACGATACCGGCTCAGAAACACGCGCACATGCAGCTTATATTTCTTGCGTTCCAGGTGATTGAAGAACCCGCGCACTCCCGGAAATCGCCCTTCACCTTCAATCACCAGGCGCTGCTGCTCGGGGTCTAACTCAACCCATGGAACATCCAGCGGAATCTCCATCTGTCGCGCGAAACGTTTCAGGTCAGTGCCCAGGGGGCGGTACTTGGGCTTGGTCCACGGTTCGATCAGGCCTTCGTTCAAGGTCTTCGACTTGTCCGGAATCACCAGGTCGAGATCGAAATCAATCGTGTTCCCGAAGCCCTGGCAGCGCGGACAAGCGCCGTACGGATTGTTGAAGGAAAACAGCCGCGGCTCCGGTTCCTCGTAACGAATATTGCAGGTCTTGCACTCAAAGCGCTGCGAGAAGCGCAGACGTTGTGCGCTTTGTTCAGCGCGCGGCGAAGTCTCAAAGATAACCTCGCCCGATTCGCGATAGCTGATTTCAACCGCATCCACCATGCGCACCCGCGCCTCGCTTGAGACCACCAGACGATCCACTAGCAGGAAGACCGGCTCCATAAAGTCAACGTCCAACAACGACTCGGGCGTCGAGAACTCGAAGATCTGTCCCTTCTGGTAGAGCCGGTTGAAGCCTCGCGTTCGCAAGTCAAGCAAACGCGCCTTCAACGGATCGGAAATCACGGTCTCGGCGGCCTTGACCTTGCCCCGCTTGGCTCGCGTCTTTGGCTGTTTCCCCGTTGCTGGCGCCGCCACTAGTGTTTGCAGCGGAAACAGCGCGTGCAGTCGGGTTCCTTCGGGCAGCGCCATGACTGCGTCCGCAACTTCATCTACCGTATCTTTTTTGACTTCCTGGCCGCATTGCAGGCAATAGGTGCGTCCCACCCGGGCAAACAGCAGTCGCAGGTAGTCATAGATCTCGGTTGCGGTACCTACGGTCGAGCGCGGATTGCGGGTGCTGCTCTTTTGCCGGATCGCAACCGCGGGAGCAATGCCGTCAATCGAGTCGGCATCCGGTTTCTCGATCCGCTCCAGGAACTGCCGTGCGTACGCCGACAGCGATTCCACGTAACGCCGCTGGCCTTCGGCATAGATGGTATCGAACGCCAGCGACGATTTCCCCGATCCCGACACTCCGGTGACCACCGTCAACGAATTGTGCGGAATATCAACGTCAATATTCTTGAGGTTGTGGACTCGCGCCCCGCGAACAATAATGGTTTCCGTGGACATCAGCCAAGGGTTCCTTGCCGCCCTCCTGTCTCAATCTCCCGCGGTTTCCACGTGGCGGGGTACACAGACTGCCCGGAAAGGGGTAGGGAATCTTTCTATTATAAATCACGTGCAACGCACCGCGGCCTTAAACCCTCGCGTGGAAATTCGTACACCTCCGCGCTGACACCCGTCTCCGAAAAAAGGTAATATCGTATCTTCTAACCGGGCTCATGCACCTATCCCTGACCAACGCACTCCTTAGAGTTGCCTCCCGTCTTGGTTCCGGATACTACACGCTTGCCCTGTTGCTCCTCTTTCAGTTCTCAGAACTGGCCGATGTCTATGCCCAGAAAAAGACCAGCGTCTACAACGTCCTCTGGGTGCTGGTGTTTGGCTTCGCCACGCTCAATATTCTGGGCTTGGTTTTGCGCCGGTTTGAGCCACGGCGTAGCGGCCTCAACTTTGGCGAGATACTGGCGATTACCGTGGTCTTTCTCTCTCTTTTCCTCTTGGCGTTGGAGATGCTGAACTTGTTCCACATCTTCCCGCTGAAGCTGGGGCCTCGCTGAACCCGACTTTTGGGGTATGATCCTTGGCATGGTGCGGCGTTCCCCAGCTTTCGAAGTGACCTGCCCATGTTGCAGCGCGGTATTGAAAGTCGATTCCGAGAGCGAGGCGGTCATCGCTCATACCGCGGCCGTCAAACCCAAGATGTTCAACGACATCGAAGAGGCCGCCCGGGCCATGAAAGTGCAGGACAGTCGCCGCGACTCCATCTTCCGCCAATCGGTCGAGAACCAAAAACACGCTTCGGACCTGCTGGAGAAGAAATTTCAAGAAGCAGTCAAGAAGGCCAAAGAGTCGCCCGACACCGGTAAGCCTATCCGCGACTTCGACCTCGATTAACGATCCTGACTAGTAGTCAGCGGGGTTTTCCAACGGCTGTGCATTTCTTGACCGTCCAAGGCCCGCAGTCCGGAGTACAATCACGCGCAATGCACCGTCACCCCCTCCTCCTCGGGCATCGCGGCACACGCTCCTCTAAGACGGCGGCGGAGAATACCCTCGCCGCTTTCGACCTCGCCCTGCGCCTCGGTTGTGACGGTTTCGAGTTTGACGTACGCCGCAGCGCGTGCGGACACGTCGTCATTTGCCACGACGACCAGGTACAGGGCATTACCGTCGCCCAGGCCGCTTGTGGCCAACTGCAATCTCTACCTCGCCTCGCGGATGTTCTGGAACTCTACGCCGGCCGTGCTTTCCTGGATATCGAACTGAAAGTGCCGGGCCTGGAGTCCGATGTGCTGGTGGCATTGCGTGAGCATCCCCCGGAACGCGGCTATGTGGTGTCTTCGTTCCTGCCGGAAGTCCTGCTGGAACTGAGACTGCGTAGCGCGGAGGTCACCCTCGGTTTCATTTGTGATCGAAAGAAAAGCTTGGATCGCTGGCGGGAACTACCGGTCGAGTATGTCATCCCCAAGTATCCCTTGATCACTTCACGACTCGTGCAGGCCGTTCACGGCGCCGGTAGAACCATACTCACCTGGACGGTGAACGACAAGAAGACATTGCAACGGCTGGCGGATTGGGGAGTAGACGGGATCGTCTCGGACGATCCCGAACTGCTGGTCAACACTTTCCCCGCCTAAGGCGCTGGGCGCCCAATTTCTCGCGCACGCTGCCAGAAGCGGGGTCAGCCGTTACGGCGAAGACGATCTCCCGGCCGCGGTCGCAGCCGGTTTCCGCAAGAAAGCTTCGCGCTCCGCTTCAAACTCTTCCCACGCTGATGCCGTCTGGCGCTCACCCCATCCCATCACGGCGCCCACGCGCCAACTCGCTTCGCGGCTGCACTCCAGCGACCAGCAGGCCCCCAGGGCCACAGGCACCCGCCGCAACAACACATCCCCCAAAGTGACCGCAAATTCGTGAGTCAAAGCGTGCACCGCCTCGGCAACGATGTGGTTCGTATGCGGACACAGAGGTGCTTGCAACTCCGGCTGATTTCGCGCCGCACTCGCGATCGCCAGCGACTGTTCTCCATACCACTCCACCAGGCCGCGCGCAGAATCGCGGCTCAGGTCGCCCGACTCTGCAACTTCAGCGATCTTCCGCTCCAGTAAGTCGTCCACACGACTTCCATCGGCCAGAGCAATTTGCAGCGCTGGAGCGGCTACGCCGGTCTTCGCCACGCCGATCTTCGCTACGCCGGTCTTCACTACGCCGATCAGGGCCGCACATTCGCGTGCCAGGCTGGCCGCCGTCGTCAGCTTGCCACCGATCACAGAAATCATGCCCGCTGCGCCCTCCGCAGAATGATCGTGAAGGTAGTGACGTCGGCTCAATTCCGGGAGATCCGCGCCCGGCGAGTAGGGAAGTGGGCGTACTCCGGCAAACGCGCAATGCACATCGCCCGCAGACACCCGTGCCCGCGGATATAGACCCTGCACCGAACGCAGCAGGTATTCGATCTCCTCCTCCGCCGGCTGCACTTTGCCCGGATCGCCCGTGTCCCCGGCCTCGGTCGTCCCCACCAGAAGCTGCTCGTTCCACGGGATGACAAAGAACGGCCGTCCGTCCACAGCCTCGGTATACACAGCCGCCTCCGGTGCACCGGCAAACTTCGGCAACACAATATGGGTCCCACGCACTCCCCCAACCATCGGATGTTCGGTCCGGATGCTGGATCGCTGACAGATTTGGTCGGCCCACGGCCCCGTAGCATTGATGATCCATGTGGCCCTGACCGATTCCTCAGTTCTGCTCAGTTGGTCTCGCAACCGCAAGCCGGTGATCTTTCCCTTTCCAAGCTCAACCGTGAGCATCTGGGTATGGTTACGCGCCACGCAGCCAGATCGAGCAGCCTCCATCAACCACTCTGCCACCAGGCGTTCGGGGAATTCACACTGCGCATCTTCAAAACTGAAGATAGAAAAACGCCTGCCGCCATCCAGCAATTCTTCCAGGTGATGCAACTCGCTGGTGCCGGTCACGTCCTGTGCGCCCATCCGGCGGTACAGCCACAATCCGGCGCGCACCGTCAGCGCACTGCGGCGGCTCTTTTCGGATAGCGCCAGCAGAAACTCCAGGCGACGCACCAAATAGGGATATTGCTCCAGCAACTGTCTCCGTGCCCGCAACGATTCTCGTACCTGCGCCAGATCGCCATGTTCGAGATAACGCAGCCCACCGTGAATGATTCGCGTCGATCGGCTGGTCGTGCCGGCGGCAAAATCGTGTTGCTCCACCAGGAGGGTGCGGCGTCCCGCGCAGGCGCATTCCCGCGCGATGGCGACACCGTTGATCCCGCCGCCGATTACGGCGACATCAAAGTGCTCACCGTTGAGCGGAGGCCGCGGGTTCATCGCCGGGTTCGGGTGGGTAGCCATTCAGGACAGCCGGAGCGTCCACACCAGTGTCACCTATCGCTGCCCCGGGCGAAAAGTGACATAAGTTTTGTGAGGGGAGTTTGGCTGAGCAGAAAAGGCCTGGATCTGGGTAGGCTGCCTTAATCGCCGCAAGCCTACAGCGGTTCTACGTCATACCCTTCCAGGTCGATGGAGAGCGACCGTTGAATGGGTTCAATGAAAATCACCAGGCGGCGTTTTCCCCTGCGGGCCACCAGAATCCCCTCAACGCCTTCAATCGACCCGCCCCGCACCCGCACCTTTTGTCCTACCCGCAGCGAGGCGGAATTCTTGAACGGAACTTTGTGGCTAAGCAGAATCTTTACATCGTCGATTTGCTTATCTGGAATCGGCGTGCCCCGGCCCTGCATCCCTACGAAATCCACCACCCCATGCGTGCGCAACACCCGCACTCGCTGGTCCGGGGAATAGACCAGCCGCACAAATGCGTAACCGGAAAACAGCGGCAATTCCACCTCCCGCGGCCCGTTTGCCCAGCGATGCACACTGCTAACCAGAGGCAGAAAATTCTCTACTCCCAGACCGTCCAGTTGCTTTGCCACTACCTTCTCATGCCGGGAACGGGTACGAATCGCATACCAGTGGGTTCCGTTGGAGGCAGAAACGCCGTCCTCAAGCGAAGGTTCGTTAGCCGTGGGAAGATCGTTCGCCATGCTCAAATAGAATCCCACAGCCGTGAAGAGACTACAAGGCACGCTCGTTCACAATCAAAAGAAACATCTGCGTTGCTCTGCGCAAATCTGCGGCTACACCGGCCGATTTGGAGATATACTGCCGCGAGGCTGAGAATTAACCATGCCGTCGGCAGACTATCTACGCGGACGCCGCTCCCAGCGCGGCCAAACCATTCTGTTGATCGCCATTTCCATGGTGTCTTTGCTGGCCATGGCGGCGCTGGCCATAGACGTGGTCACCCTGTACGTCGCCCGCACCGAAGTCCAGCGGGCCGCCGATGCTGCCGCACTGGCCGGCGCCAAGGCCATTGCCGATTCCGGTGTGACCACCCTTCCCCCCGGTGACACGAATCTGCCTGCTGCCATCACGCTGGCGGAATCCATGGCCACTTCTGCCATCAATGCCGTAGTCAGTGCGAGCGCGCCCCTCAACAATCGGGTGGCTGGCTCTCCGCCCACTGAGGTGGGCAGTCCCACCTTCAACAACCTTGCGACGAGTAACAACAACAATCCGACCGTCACCGTCATCCTTCAGCAGACCAATCTGCCGACGTTCTTCGCGCGTATCTGGGGCCAGAGTGCGTCCACCACCAGCGCCTCCGCCACCGCTGAGGTCTACAATCCGTCCAACTCCGTTGGTGGCAGTTTCACTGGCATCACTCCCCGCTGCGTGAAGCCGTGGCTGGTGGCGAATCTGGACCCTACAAACGGGGGTGCCCACTTTATCGATCCGGTCACCGGGGCTGTGGTCGCCAACCTGGCAACGCTCACAGCTACCCCCTTCGATATACAGGCAGATTGCCCTTCCGGCAATCCCGGCTGTTCGCCTCCTGCCAATGGTTCCATGCAGGTTCAAGCCACTCCGCCCATCGTGCAATACCTGCCCATGTTGGTGGCGCCAAGCACCGCCGACACCTGTCCCGCCTCCGGCTCCGGCTGCGCCGCCGACCTGGCCGTCGACTATGAGGAAGGTGTCGCCTGCTGCAATGCGAAGACCTACTCTTGCGGTGGCACTCAACCGAACGCCGACTGGGACTCCACGATTAGTCCGGAAAATGGCAGAGCTACCGGTGCCGCCGCCTTGGCGACGGAATGTTTGATTCATGCCTCGACGACGGGAGCGACCGCGGGCCAGGATGTGCTCGACTACCCATCTCCTTGGCCCAGTGGACCGCCCCAGATCATCGCCGGTACTGCGAACCCGATGAATGGCCAAAACGTCACCACCAGCAGTTCCATCGTGACCATTCCCATTATTGATCGCACTGGCTTTGGCAACGTTACCGGACCAGTCACTGTGCTCGGATTTCTTCAGGCTTTCGTCAACGAAGTCTCAGATACTCCTCTGCATGTCGGTGAAATCAACATCACCGTGATGAATGTCGTCGGCTGCAGCTCCACCCCCAACGGCAACACGCCCATTGTCGGCGGCAACGGCGCTTCTACCATCCCGGTTCGTCTGATCTCGACACCATAAAAAAGGCCAGCCTCTTTACGAGGCTGGCCGAATTACCGATCTGAAGGAATTATTGTTGTGTGAGGGTGCCGTCCAGAGGCGTGACCGTGCCGCCCAGAAAGGCATTTGAGTTCGCATAGAGGTAGAAGTAGTAGTTCTGAGTGGCCGCCGGGGTTGACAGCGAAATCACCATGTTCCCCTGCGCCGTAGGTGTCAGCACAAACTGCGGCGCGCCGACCACGGTGCTTGAGACGCTTCCCACCTGGGACAAGTCAACCACCCCGTTGATGTCGCCGGCGCCGTCAAAGCTGAGCAGCATCAGCGCATCGGCAAAACCATTGCCGTTGTGCGCCTGTAGTACATAGTTGCCGCTGACCGACGCGACGCTGTAGGGCGTTTGCGTAGTCAGGTCGGCTTCGCCTACCGCGGGATCGAATTGCGGATAATTGTCATACGCGAAGGCTTGCAGGATCAGCATTTTGGATGCGGACACCATGTAGTAGAAGTAGGTGTGCTGATCACTCGCTTCGGTGCAGGTCTGGCCGGTTCCGCAGGTCGAGATTTGTCCGCGGCCGTTGATCCCGCCGTAATTGTTAACGTAGCTTCCGGTCACCGAATCGTCGTTCAGCACTCCGGACAGCGAAGACGGGGCCGTCAACGACAGATCTCCAAGCTGTCCCTCTTTCACCACCGTCTGCGGGATGTTGGATTTCACCACCACCGGCTGGTCAATCAGGTAAGCGAAGCTCCCGGCGACGCTGCTGTAGGATTGCGAGGTCTGTAGCTCGGCCACGCCGAGCACTGCGGTTGCAGGATCGGTATCCGTTTCGATGAAGTAGCTCTTGCTGGCGTCCACCACGTACACAGCGTAGTTGTACGTGCCGGAAGCGTCCGTCAGCTGAAACGTGCCTCTGCCATTGCTATCCACCGAATAGGTCGATGCGCTCAGAGCATTCTGTCCATTGACCGTGCCGTAGTCATTGACGTCATCCACGCCGCCGCTGATGTTGCCAGCTCCGTCGGCTGCGAACATGCCTACCACCGCCAGGCCTTCGGGTCCGTTGGCGGGATTTCCACGAGTGTCAAGTCCGGCTGCGCGGAACACGTAGGTGCCGTTGATGGCGGCAGCGTTAAATGCCGCCGCGTTCTGCTGCGTCAGCGTACCCTTGGCGGTCGCCAGACCGTCAAATTCGATCAAGCTGCCCGCGGTTGCTCCCGTGTTCAGTGCGAACCTTAGCGTGATTCCGGCGGGATGGGAGGCGTTGGCGTTAAAGACCAGATTGCCGCGTCCATCCGGGTAGAGAACGTAGTGGCCGCTCACCGCGACCTGCTGCTGCACGCCATTCATGGTGTTGGAGTCTTCGATGCCGCTCAGACTTCCATTACCGTGGAAGGTGATTGAGCCCGCGTACATCGAGGGCCCGCGCGTATCCGAAGCAGTGAGGGTGAAAGCGTAGTTGCCCGAGAGATTGGCGTAAGCACTGCTGACAACGTTCAGAGCCGTTACGTTGTTCACGCCGTTCTGGCTCACCGTCAGATTGGCCGCACCCACGGCGACCCCGTCGGCCAGACCCTTTACGATCGCGACTTTGGTCTGGTCGGAAGAGTTCCAGCTGGCGGATGTCGTCAGGTCCTGCGTAGTGCCGTCATTGAATGCGCCGATAGCGGAGAATTGCTGATGTCCGCCCACCAGAACCGCAGCCCCAATCGGGCTGAGTGCGATGGTTTGCAGCAGCGCGGTTACGCTGAACTGCGCATCGCCCGAGATGGATCCAGATTTTGCCGTAACCATGATCTGTCCGCCATGCAGTCCGCTGACCAGTCCAGTGTTGGTAATGGTCGCCTTGCTCAGGTCGGACGACGTCCAGGTTACATTGGCGAGTGGCGTGGCCGGCTTGCCATCCTGAAATGTTCCCATCGCGGTCAATTGCAATGAGCTTCCCACATTGACGTTCGACCCGCTGGCCTTGACCGTAATCGATACCAGATTGTCCGTGGCCGTCAAGCCGGTAGATCCATCGATCGACTTCAGCGTGGCGCTGATGGTGGTCTGGCCCGCACCCAGGATCTTAACTAAACCTGAGTTGTTGACGCTGGCCACACTGGCTGCTGACGATTTCCAGGTCACGTTCGACGTAAGATCTTTCGAGCTATGGTCGCTGTAAGTGCCGGTTGCTTTGAACTGCTGTTGCGATCCGGCCGCGAGCGTCTGCGAACCCGGCGTCACCGCAATGGCCGTCAAAGTAGCAGCGGGAGTAGAAGGGCTACCTGGAGTGCCGCTGCTGCTCAGGCTACCTCCGCCGCAGCCCACTAAAGTCAATGTCAATAGAGTGGCAAGAGACCACAACTGAATCTTCACGCGCATCTGAAAAGTCGCTCCTAAGCGAAATGTGGGGAGTATCAACTAGCGGGGGAAGTGCAAAAAGCAAAGTCTTTTCTTGGGGAGATTTATGAGGGAGTACGGAGGTCATTAGTGCAGGTTACTGGCCAAAAGACGGGAAAATCCGGCTCTTATCTGTCAGCAAGTTACAGTCTTACCACCACTTTCGGGGTGTGAACAGGTTTGCACATGTTTTCCTGGGACGCGCATTCGGGCAGGAATTAGCCTGGGTTCGGGCGGTAAATCCAGTTGGCTTGCAAGGATGGAACTGTCACGGAAACCCCTTCCGAACTGACCTGGCTCAGCGCCTGCTCGACCACCCCGTGCGTCGGCGCCAGCGTGCACACTGGATCAGTTGCTGCCGCGTTGCCGGTCAGCAGAAACGCCTGGCAGCGGCATCCCCCGAAATCCTCAGTGCGCCGTTCGCAGCTACGGCATGGCTCCGGCATCCAATCTTCACCCCGAAAGCGCTGGAAGGCCGCCGACTCACGCCATATCCAGTCGAGAGAGTGCTGACGAACGTTGTCAAACTGCATGCCGGGAATCACCCCCGCCGCGTGGCAGGGAAGCGCCTGCCCGGCGGGATCGAGCAGCAGCAAACGGCGTCCCCAACCGCCCATACAGGCTTTGGGATAGCGCGCGTAGTAGTCCGGCGCCACGTAATCGATGCGCATGCGGCCGCGCAACCGTTCCTCCGCCGCCGCAACTGTGCGTTGCGACTGTTCCACCTGCTGCTGGGTTGGCAGCAGCAAATCCCGATTGCGCAGCGCCCAACCGTAATACTGCACGTTGGCAATTTCCAGCCGGTCGGGGCCAAGTTCTTCTGCCATGGCTACGATTTCACTGAGATGGTCGAGATTCTGCCGATGCACCACCACATTGACGGTGAATGCAATCTTGAATTGCCGGATGAGCCCAGCCAATTGCAGCTTGTGAGCGTGGCTCCGCGTGCCCGCGATCTCGTTCGCTCCAGCTTCCCGCGAGTCCTGGAAACTAAGCTGAAAGTGCTCCAGCCCTGCGTCCACCAACGCCGCCAGACGAGTTTCGGAGAGGCCGATCCCGGAAGTAATCAGGTTCACATAGAGTCCGCCCGCCCTTGCGCCGGTGATCAGTTCCGTCAAGTCCGGACGCGCCAATGGCTCACCACCCGTCAGGTGTACGTGCAAGACCCCAAGCTGACCGGCTTCGCGAAACACCCGCACCCATTCCTCGGTTGCAAGCTCCCCGGCGGCCTTCTGCATCTCCAGCGGATTCGAGCAGTAGACACAATGCAGCGGGCATCGGTGGGTAATTTCGGCGATCAGCGCTAAAGGATTGGGCGTCGGCACTTGCGGTTGCTCTAATAATCGACTACGCGTTTCTGCTGCAAGTTCTCGAGAAAATCGTGGACTTCCTGCAAGATGCGGCCGCTGTCGCCGGTTTTATATTGCGCTTGCAACTCTTCGACGATCTGCTGCGTGCT
>Ga0209517_10004458_pt1 | contig 18366 bp, 15 predicted proteins | sample PeaSoiMetSII2010_FD_187695 | JGI IMG/M metagenome (GOLD analysis project Ga0209517, IMG submission 187695) | Peat soil microbial communities from Weissenstadt, Germany - SII-2010 (SPAdes) (version 2) | ecosystem: Environmental > Terrestrial > Soil > Wetlands > Peat | place: Germany...
CGTCGTCGGCAGGCTTGACGGTCGGACAATGGCTCCACGGGCAACATCCGCAATAGATAACGATGAACTTGCGTCGGGGCAGAGCCTCCACACGTTTACGCAGCTGCTGTATACCGATCTCGCTAGAACCAGGGCCGATGTACTCGGAACCAGGGATATGCGCCTGCTCGTAAAGAACGTGGGACCCCACATGGATCATGAGCGGCTTTTCGCCCTTAGGGGACTGAAGAATCTTGACGAGCTCTTCCGGGTTGATTAGCTGCGAGCTGGATAGAAATGTCGCCTGATAAGCGGGAAAGATGGCTCCGGTCGCGCCGCCCAAGCGGGGTTGCGTATTCGCGCGAGCGGCCCAGCCCGATGCTGCCATGATCGCCGCCGTCCCAACAAGAACAATGGTGATTGCGCGTTTCATCGATAGACGTTTCATTCGACCTCCTTCGGCATTATCAGCGGTTGACTACCGGACTCGCAAGGAAGAAGCAAGCGTCGGCTAGTTCCCAACTAAACGCAGATGCCCGTCGAGAGTTTCGCGTCCGTAGCGGGTTTGAGTCCCGTCGCTCCCGCCCTTCTTCAAGTAGTTGAGGCGGAAATCCCGAAACCGACTCGGAGGCATTCTAGCGACTGTGACTCGTACTGGTAATTGTCAGTTTCGCTTGGAGAACCATCAGATTGAGATGAACCCGAAGCGGATAAGAGCCAGCGAAGAGATCGCCACAATCGCCCAAAGCAAGATTCCCTGCAGTAGCGGACGCACGCCTACTTGTTTCAATGTCGATCTCGAAATGCCTGTGCCGATCAGATAAAGCGTAACCGTCAACCCGGTTTTCCCCAGCGTGCTGAGTTTAGGATAAAGCGAGCCGAATAAGGGCAAATACGTACCGGCAACAGCGGCCAGGCAGAAGAGCAAGATGAACCACGGCCACTTGATCTGGGACTTGCTCTTTTTCAAGATTGCCACTGCGAACGCCACAGGAACGATCCACAGGGCTCTTGCCAGCTTGATCGTAGTCCCGATCATTAACGCCTGGGAGCCGTATTTTGCGGTTGCGCCCACCACTGAACTGGTGTCGTGGATGGCGAGGGCGGACCACAATCCGAACTGAGATTGTGTGAGGTGAAGGGCGTATCCGACGACCGGGAAGAGGAACAGGGCAACCGAATTCAGCACGAACACAGTTCCGAGCGAGACAGCCATCTCCTCTTCTCCTGCGTTCACGACGGGTCCAACGGCTGCAATCGCACTTCCGCCGCAGATGGCGGTACCCGTGCTGATCAGGAGCGAAGGTATCCGTTGCACCTTGAACAAGTGTCCAATTCCCAGACCGAGGAGCATGGCGAAGCTTATGCTTAGCGCGGTGTATAGGAATCCGGTCCGGCCCGCCCGCACGACCTCGTGCAAATTCATTCCAAACCCGAGTCCAACGATAGATGCCTGCAGGAGAAATGCGGACAGTTTCTTGGCGTCGAGGTGATAGGGGTGGGGGAACGACATACCGTAGATCAGCCCGGCCAGCAGTGCCAACGGGGTCGAAATGAGGCCACTGGCAGCTACGACAAGGCCAACAAAGAAGATATTCTTAGTGTTTCTCAAGGATTCAGTCTCGCAGCGCTGACACCTGTCTGTCCAAGCAGTAATTCTTATTGCTCATGCGCGCGGCTTATCGCCTGACAATGCCGTGGCGGGCTCACGAGCCCATGGCAAGTTATCGTTGGCGGGAGCAGATTAGACATCTGACGGTCGGGCCGAGGGGTCGGGCCTTTGACCGCGTTGGACTCATCACATCGTGGCGAGATCGCAGGAAATGGAGGAATGCCAGTGGAGTCCCTTGCGGTTCTTGGCCAAGGGGATACGCGACGCTGAGTGGCCGCATGATCCGGACTCCGCGGATGGGCACGACTCGAAGAGAACCAAGCTGCAGCTCTTTGCTTATAGACCAAAGCGAGGCAAATCCGATCCCAAGGCCAGCTTCAACGGCGGTAATGATGCCTTCGGTGGAATCGAACTCCATCGCAAGGTTCAGGTGCTTGGGCTTGACGCCACGCTTCTGTAGAGCCATCTCGACGACGCGGCGCGTCCCGGAGCCGCGCTCCCGCATGAGCAACCGCTCTTGCTTCAATTCCTCGGGCTCAACGAAGCCACGTTCGCTCCATTCGTGGGCGGGCGGCGCGATCAGGACAATCTCATCTTCGAGGAAAACCTCGGTTCGCACATCTCGACGCAGGGTGGGGCCTTCGATGAAACCAAGCGACACTTCGTGCGCCACCAACGCTTCCAGCACTTGCTCCGTATTGCATGTAGTGACATAAGGCCGGACCTGAGGGTGCTGCTGCTGAAATGCTCCTAAGAGGTGAGGCAGGATGTACTGCGCAATCGTCAACGATGCACCGATCCGCAACTCGCCCCGTTGCCCGTCGGCAAACTGTGATAAAGCTGCCATCGCCGCTGTTTCCAACTTGTCGATTTTGCCGGCATATTTCAGGAGCATGGTGCCCGCAGGGGTAAGCGAGATGCGAGCACCGCTGCGATCGAATAGTTGCACTCCGAGGTGCTGTTCTAAAGCCTTGATCTGCAGGGTAACGGCAGGCTGTGTGAGGCAGAGTTCCTCCGCTGCTCTCCGGAAGTTCAAGTGTTTGGCCACAGCTCGAAAGACTTTAAGTCGGAAATTCTCCATATCGGTATTCTTACTTGGCTGGCAGCGCATTGCCTATAGAGCTTCGGAAGCAGGCTGCCTTCCGCGTTTGCGTCGCTCGAAACCGCTGTCTAACAACCATGCTATCGACGACTATAAGGCTTTCCGCGACCTGACCTTGTTTTGTTCCTGGTTACGCGAAGAGCGCAGCGCCAGGCCTGATTTGAAGCTGCCGCTCCCGGTTGTGCAGCACACTCATCCGAATCTTGCCTTCCGAAAGATTTCCGGACCGTCCACAAGCAGCGGGCTGCGTGCTCGAAATGCCTCCGCGTACTGTACTCCTACCAGGCTCCCGACATAGCGGTCCTCGGCATTGTACTTGTCGACCAAGCTCGCTCGATCTCCGCTGAAAACGGATTCGTACACGCGAATGGCGGCCATCTTCAATTCGTACACATCACTGACGTCCACGGCGAAATCGAATCGATCCCAGGCTGGTTCCATGCGGCAATGTCCGTAGAAGAGACGATCGATCTCGTGGGGCTCAGTGCCTTGCAGCTGTTCTCCAGCGGCAACTTCGTGCCATTTGGGGAGGCGGGCGTAGAACACGCCATGGGAGACAGTATCCGTGACGGCCTTGTGGTCTGGATGCACGCCGGCACCGAGCGTCGTGAACACCATGCTGGGCCGATGTTCCCGCAATAGCCTGGCGACCTGCAGTCTGGCTTCGACCGTGTCACTAATCAGCCGATCCTGCAGAGTCAAAGTAGTGCGCTCGACTCCAAGAATCTCCGTTGCTTTCATGGCTTGAGCATGGCGCTCTCCCCGCGCGGCATGTCGGGCGGGCTCTCCCTCGCAAAGGTCGACAAAGAGGACTGAGAGGCCCTTTCGGACGAGCTTGACGATCATGCCGCCCATGACGACCTCAATGTCATCGGGATGCGCACCAAACGCGAGCACGTCGAATAACCGGTTCAACTCGGTCTCCGTTACTTGAGCTTCATTTGCCGCCATAATTCTGTTCCCGAGGGTATTGACAAACTAAGTTGATAGAACGCCGGTCACTTCCGGCTTGTGTCATGGGGTACCAACAGTATCGAGCTTGGGCCATGACGCAGAACTCGCTCGGTTGTCCGGCCCAGCGTGCTGAATTCGAGAAAGGACCGATGTTCGGCCCCCAGCACAATCAGATCAATCTTCTCGCGACGGGCGGAAAGGATGATCTGTTCGGCGGCATCGCCTTTCAACACTATCTCAGAGACGCGGCATCGGCTCCGGACATCTTCGGGAACCCACTGGCACAGATGCTGGCGTGTAGTGTCGCTGTGCGGAGCCTTGCCCTCGACGGCCTGCAGCACCCTTAGCTCGGCCCCGAGCGCCGCGGCCACGCCGGATGCGAGTTCGGCACATTCGCGCGCCGTGTCAGTGAGGTTCACCGGACACAACACGCGCTGCAACTGGCGCTGTCCTACGGGGATTTCTGGCCCCCTCACAACCAGCGTCGGGCACTGTGCCTCCCGAACGACATTTTCAGCGACCGAGCCCAGAAGAAGGCGTGCCACGCCACTGCGCCCGTGACTTCCCATGACAACGAGGTCGGGAGGGCCATTTCTCAAGCGTTGTAGCATCACGTCGACCGCATGCCCTTCGACTACGGAGATAGTGAACGAGATGCCAGATCCCAGGACCTTCTGGGCGAGATCTTGAAGATCACGCTCCAACATCTGGCGGCGGAGCACCGCCTCGGCATCCAGTGAGCTCAGCTGCCCTTCAGTGAAATAGCGTGGAGGTTCGGACCAGTCGGCATGGAGGACTTCAACACGAGATCCGAAAGCTTCCGCGATGAGTCCCGCCCAACTGAGCACCGCATTCGAGGCTGGACTGAGGTCCACGGAACAAAGGATTTGCTTCGGTGCGAACTTCGACATGGCGTTCCACCTCTCGGAGCCACGCCTGGGCCCGAAAGCCTGGCTCCTAATACATGAATGCAAGAAAGCGGAGACCTGTTACAGAGAAAATGAGGTTCATACAGAGGAAAGGATCGTCCCCGGGTCGTCCGTCTTTCGGGCGAATCGGCTGTAACAAATCGAAGACCGGTTGCATTTATCCAAGGTTAGAAACAGAACGGGTGACGCCGATAAGCGATGGGGCCAAGACACAGACAACCGGCTCCCTTCCGACAACACCTGGCGGGAAAAACTGAAGTCGATGCCCAATTGCTACGCGTTGAAGTTTCAAAAAAGGTTGTAACAAAGAAAGAGCAAAAGTGCATTTATCCCAAGGGAAGGTTGTCTCCTGGGATCACCAAGTTCTGTGACCGCAGTCATTGCAAAGCGGGTTTTGACGAGCGAACGTTAAAGGTTTGAGGAGCGGAGCACGGCGGAATCCGGCCGCGCGTGGTTCTTCCGAATTTCGTGTGCCCGGCCAGGAGGAACAGAATGAATTATCCGGTCTGGGACGTCGCTTTTGGCGCCGGCCTGCTAATTGCTCTGGTAGCTATTCTTCACGTGTTCGTTTCTCATTTCGCAGTGGGTGGTGGGCTCTTTCTTGTCTTGACAGAACGGAAAGCCCGGCGGAACAACGATACGGCACTTCTCAACTGGTTAAAGTTCCATACCAAGTTCTTCGTGCTGGTCACGGTCGTCTACGGCGCCGTGAGCGGTGTAGGGATCTGGTTCACCATCGGGCTGATCAGCCCGTTAGCGACGAGCAACCTGATCCATGCATACGTCTGGGGATGGGCGATCGAGTGGGTCTTCTTCTTCATCGAGATCACGGCGGCGCTGCTCTACCTGTATGGCTGGGAGAAGCTGGAGGCGCGACTCCACGAGTGGTACGGATGGATCTATTTCATCGCTGCGTTTGCCAGCATGGTGATCATTAACGGAATTATTACCTTCATGCTGACCTCGGGGCGCTGGGTTGAGAACCACGAGTTCTGGACTGGCTTTTTCAATCCAACCTTTTTCCCCTCTCTCGCGGTCCGCTTTTTCATTTCCCTGGCACTGGCAGGTATCTACGCTTTGATCACCGCGAGCGTGCAGAAGGACGCTGCGCTCAAATCACGAATTGTGAGATGGAGTGCGGTGTGGATTGTGCCCTCTCTCGCCATTTTGCCGGCGTTGGGTTGGTGGTACATACGGAAGATTCCCGCTGAACTCTGGGCCAGCGCTCGCGGACCGATGCCGACCGGCACGCACTTTGCTCTACTCGCGGCCGTTCTCCTGACGGTAACGTTCGTGCTGGCTCTGGTCACGCTGGTCAGACCTGGGCGTTTAAACCTTGCCTTCAGCTTACTTGTCGCACTAGTCGCACTCGGCGCGATGGGTTCGTTCGAGTTCGTCCGCGAAGCCATTCGCAAGCCCTACGTCATCGGGAACTATCTGTACGCGAACTCTCTGTACGCGACTCCCATGCCGGGAGATGGCGGCTTCAGCGTCGAAAGAATCGACGATGTGGGGGTTCTCCAAACTGCGAAATGGTTGAAAAACCGGCAACTGACCAAGGACAACCAGGTAGAGATTGGCCGCGAAGTGTTCCGCGTGGAGTGCGAGAGCTGCCACACGACGGATTCGTACCGAGGAGTTAAGAGGTACCTAGCCTTGCGTCAATGGGATCAGAACAAAATCCAAGCCATGTTAAGCGGGCTGGATCTGATGCACAACGGAGTGATGCCGCCATTCGCCGGAACAGATTCCGAGCGCGAAGCACTGGCGGCTTTTCTCACTACGATGCAGCCAGTAACGTCTAGTCCCACCGGGGTGATCAACGGCAAGACCGTTTTCGAGCGCAATTGTGTTATGTGCCATCGTGTGCGCGCCGAAGACGCTTTGTTCGCACGTCTGCCGAAAGATCCCAAGGTTGCTAGCGAAGCCCTGAAAGATCTACCAAACCTGTTCATCCGCATGCCAGACCTCAAGCTGTCGGACGAGGAGCGCTCCGCCTTGGTGCAGTGGGTCAACACACAGCGCGGTGGAGCAAACGGGACTGGAATATCCAGCCAAGGAGGAAATTGAACATGATGGACCCCAACCTTATTCCGACTATGGATCCGAATCCGCTGCCAGCGCCTTACTGGGTCTTCAAACTGCTCCTTCTGGTGACATTCTTCCTGCACATTCTCGCCATGAATTTCATGCTGGGCGGGGCGGTCCTGGCGCTCGCCGCGAGGTGGCGCTCTGGGAATCGAGAGAACGGCAACCGCATGTTCTTTGATATAGCGAAGAAGTTGCCTTCTCTGCTGCCAGCAACGATCACCCTGGGTATCGCTCCGCTGCTGTTCGTGCAGGTCCTGTACGGGCAATTCTTCTATACGTCGTCCATCATCATGGCTTGGCCCTGGTTGCTGGTCCTGGTGTTTCTCACCATTGCCTATTACGGCTTCTATTACGCTTCTTTCCAGGGTGGTCAGCATTCCGGCAAAGCTGGAGGAGTGATGCTGCTCAGCGTGGTTCTGATCTTCATCATTGGCTTCGTGTACAGCAACAATCTCACGCTGAGCCAGACGCCTTCACGCTGGGGAGGGAAGTACTTTGCGAACCCCGCGGGCTGGAATCTCAACCTGTCCGAGCTCACTTTGATCCCGCGTTTCCTGCACTTCTTCACCGCGGCTGTGGCCGTGGGAGGGCTCTTGCTGGTTCTAATTGCATTGGCCAAATGGAAACGGGATGGCGAGTATGCCCGTTGCGTTTTTCAGTTCGGCGGCAAAGCCTTCATGTACGCCACCATGGCCCAGTTCCTCGTGGGCATCTGGTTCCTGGCCAGGCTTCCACGCGATATGCGCATGTTGTTCCTGGGCGATAACACTTTGGCGACGATTCTCCTCGTGGTTGGTGTCGCTGGCGGGATCGGAGCGATCTTCCTAATGGCCGAGGCGTTGCGGAAAGAGAATGTCCGTCTCGCCGCCTACTTCGTGTCGGGCATCATGGGCGTGGTGATTCTGAGTATGTCCGTGATGAGGGACGTGCTCCGCGATGCCTATCTCAAACCGTATTTCCATCCGGAACAGTTTGTGGTGAAAACCCAGTGGTCTGTATTTCCTCTGTTTCTGATCCTCTTTGTCGCCGGCGTAGTCCTGTGGTTCGCGATGCTGAAGCGGTACGGCTTCTTTGCCCCCTCGAAGCGAGAGAATCCGGCACCGTCCACGAGAATCTCAATATAAGAAGGAGGTAAGTCATCATGCTTGAAACAACCACTCGACTTCCGCTGATTGGGGAAGTTGCACCCTCGTTCGAAGCGGATACCACCCAGGGGAGGATCAAGTTCCCTGAAAACTATAAAGGCAAGTGGGTGATTCTGTTCAGTCACCCGGCAGATTTCACACCGGTTTGCACAACCGAGTTTATGACCTTTGCCTCGATGCAAGGGGAGTTTCGCGATTTGAATTGCGAACTCGTCGGCCTTTCCATCGATAGCACATTCAGTCACATTGCCTGGCTGCGAACTATCAAAGAGAAAGTGCAGTTCCGCGACATGAAGAATGTCGAAGTCACATTCCCGGTAATCTCTGACCTGACCATGGAAGTGTCGCGCGCCTATGGGATGCTGCAGCCCTCTGCCAGCACAACGCAAGCAGTTCGCGCAGTTTTCCTCATCGATCCCGAAAGCAAGGTGAGGGCCCTCCTGTACTATCCGCTAAGCAACGGGCGCAACTTCAAGGAGATCAAACGACTCCTGATGGCGATGCAGATGTCGGACATGCATAAAGTGGCAACTCCGGCAGATTGGCAGCCCGGGGAGGAAGTCATAGTTCCGCCGCCAGGCTCTTGTGGTGCCGCGAAGGAACGCGTGGAATCGACAGACCCATCTGTTCGCTGCATAGATTGGTTTCTCTGTTTCAAGAAGATCGCTTGAAAGGTGCAGTCGCGGCGCGGTGGCAAGCAACAGCCCCACTGCGCCGCCTATGCCCCCGTCATGAGAAAACAGACGAGGAATGCCAATCGCAATAGGTTGGGTCCTGGTGCGTCTGGACTGATGCGCTCGGCGAGGCGGGGCTATCAAGAGCAGCTTCGCGTAGCTGGTCTAGCTTGCTGTCTTCCGTTGGAGGTCGGGACGACGCTGCATCTGGTCATACGTGAAAGAGGAAAAAGACTCCTAACCCGGTCAACGCAAGTCCATACCAGCGCTCGAGCCTGGAGGCGCGTCTGGCTGCTGTCCACCCGCTCCTTTTGGGGGAGGATTTGCAGTTCTGACCGCTCCCGCGTGACATCAATCACTGAACACCAAACTGCACTGGACTACCTTCTTGTGTTGAGGAGCTAATCCCCAACAAGTCATGAGGAGAGGCACTTATGCGCAGACACCCGCTCACTTTTGCCGGCTTGGTGCTGGCCGCGACTCTGGTCCTGATTTCTGGTTCCCGCTGGCTGATCGCCCAGCAGTCAACTGCGGCACCTCCCAAAGAAACTGCAACCCAGAAAACGCAGATTACTCCCGACGACTCAATCACACCACGAACCTTGGAAGGCTATGTCGAGCAGGAGAAGCCGTTCTACGACTACCTGCTGAAAAACCACCCGATGTTCAAATACGAGAAAGACGGGCGAATGATTGGGAAATATCACATCAGCGACCGCGATGAAGAGTTCGTAGAAGAGGGTGGCGGCAAGGACTACGCCAAGCAAAACAATCGCCAGGTGTCCATGACGTACAGGCTGGGAGCGGAGTCGATCCTGGACCTGCCGAACAAGTTTGTCGGACCCAAGAAGTGTGGGGAATGCCATCCGGCGCAATATGAAAAGTGGGTGCGCTCCCGGCATGCAAAGGTAGTCCGCTTTCCGGATGAGATGGAAGAAGTACCCGGTAAGGATCTGAACAAGGGGCTTTGGGGCAGCCAGGCAGGCGTGCTGCCCGAAGGCATCACCGCCGACTCGGTTTACGCCATCATCGGTACTCCGCGAACGAAATATGGCTTCATCGACGCCTGGCTGGTGCGGGGCACCTACCACGTCGAGGGCGGCCTGCTAAAAGACGGCACCGGAACGCTAGTGGCGGGTGGCAACCAGAGTTCCCGGACCTGGGCGGAATCGCTCACCCCCGAGGTGGTGCAGAAGATTGCCACGTTTGTGCCCGGCTTTCCCACCAAACTTGAGGATTTCGGCGACAACGGCTCCAAGGTGTGGGGCATGACGTCGTACGGCGCCAAGAACCGCAAGTCGATGCTCTTCCAGCCCGCCACTACCTACTGCGAGGTCTGCCACTCGTTCAAGTTTGATTTCAAGAACGATGGAGAGTTGATCGCGGCGCTCGGCCATCCCGAGGAATTGCGCAAACACACCATCAGCAAGGGCATCACCTGCGAGGAGTGCCACGGAGCCGGAGCGCATCTCTATGGAGCGCGTGGAGCCGGCATGCCCTCCGACTGCGAGCGCTGCCATCAGCGCTTTGCCTGGAATCAGGAGCAGGCGAAGAAGGATCCGGAGCATCCCTTCACTGCATTCTTCAAAACCAAGGCTCCCGCCTGTGGGACCGAGGGTTCGCAAGGTTACAACACGGCTCACTATGAAAATGGCATCCGCTGCAGCACCTGTCACGATCCCCACGAGGTCACGGCGAACGATTGGAGAGACAGCTATACCGTGACCGGTCTGAAGAAGCAATGCCAGGATTGCCATTCCGCGCAGGCAGAATTTTTCGCACAGAATGAAATCCATGGGGGCAACAAGTGCACGAGTTGCCACATGCCGACAATGATGAGCTGCGAAAACTTCGCCACCATTCAGATGCCGGATTTCGGTGGATTCGATACCGCCCGTGCGGCGCATATCTGGCGCATCCTGGTAAGTCCGGATGAGAAGACGCTCAATCCTCCCGAAGGTCAAGACCGCAACTATAAAGACGGGTCCTGGCGCCTGACCAAAAAGGACGGCAAGCCATACATTGATCTGATGTGGTCCTGCGGGCGCACGAGTTATATGGATGGCACGGTCATCAACGGCGGAGGCTGTCACAGCGCAGTGCAGTCCTCGCAACCGAAGGAACTACAGTTCACCAACCAGCGCATGATTTACGACAAGGTCATGGCCTGGGAAAATCCGGTGAAAGATGGTGTGACCGCGGTCAAGGCCGCGCTAGAGAACATCAATGCCGAAATTCCCAAGTCCCGGCTTTCCACGGCGCAGAGAGCTCAGGTTCAGGTAATGGCTAACCAGGCACAGGACATCATCACCGCCATCCAGAAGGATGGATCATGGGGCGTGCATGCTCCTTCGTACACGCTGAAGAAGGTGAACGAAGCCCGGCTGCTGACCGACGGAGCCAGTGCTGCACTGGCTGGCAAGAACAATACCGTGGCACTCAAGAAGTGGCGGAGACGATAGTGTTTGGGGGAATCGCGCCGATGAAATAGCTGTAGTGCCCAATGTTGACCGGCGGCGCTGTCGTCCAGTTGTGCTTGGTCAAGAACTGCACGACATCACTCGCCGGCAGGCGATGGTCTGAGGGCGGCCCCGGAGGAGAGTTCTTATCCGGACGCCAGTCGAGCAACGCCAGAGTTCCATCTGGCGCCAGAATGCGTGCAGCTTCCTGCAATGCGCCTTCGTGATCGTCTAATTCATGCCAAACGTTCGCTATCAACACAACGTCGGCACATTTCGATCCGAGAGTTGTTTTGCCCGCCTCGCCTTGTGCCAAATCGATGTTGTGGGGAGCGTCTAGTCGCTCGAGCTTTCCCCGCAGCATGTTCAGCATCTCCAGCTGCAAGTCAATCGCATATACCTTTCCGTTAGGGCCCACGGCCTGGGCCATGGGAATGGCGAAGTAACCGGTTCCCGCGCCGACATCAGCAATGTGCATTCCAGGCCGAATCGCTAACGCTCGAATGACATCGGCAACTGGTAGCCAGACCTGTCGCTCGGGATCCTCGAGTTTGTGTGCATCCTGTAGTTTGAAAAGGCGGTCGCCCATGGTGGCCTTTAACGTCTGCCTTTATTGCCTGGCTTTTCACTCCGTCGAGACTCGACAGAACAGGAGTTGGTGCGTCAGGTTGGCACACCAAGCTTGGGCAGCAGCCATTGGGTCAACACCAGGTAAGCGACTACAAAAACGATCATCCATGCCCATCCCGGCATTCAGTTCACCCCCTGTAATGAGCCAACCTTTGATCGAAGATGGCTTTTTTGCGTCTGGATTCCACTCCTTCGCCGTGTGCCGGCAGCGTATTGTTGCAAGTGAGCGGCATGCCGCGCCGTGCTGCGGCACACTAACTCGCAAAGTTTGAACACGACGGGATCGGCGATACTATAAAAAACACTGTTGCCCGAACGCTCGCGGCCGACAAGTCCTGCGTCGAAGAGGATTTGAAGGTGTTTCGATATGTTGGGCTGATTCCCGCCCAGGTCACCGACAATCTCATTGACCGTTCTAGGTCCGCCTTGAAGTGCTTGCAGGATGCGAAGACGGCAAGGTTCTCCGAGCACCTGGAATCGGCGGGCGACCAGTTCGACCATCTTCTCGTGGATCATCGTCTGCCTTCCGGACGGACAAAGTGTGCCTTATTCACTATATAATTATACATGCATATAGCTAGGGTATAGACAGAAACCACGGAGTTGCTCGAATGCGTTCTGACATCGACGAAGCCATCGTTTTGCTGAAGCGCGGAGGCGACGGCGCACTTGAGAGAGCAGTAGCGCTGCTGCAAGGGGCTGTGTTTGCTTTCAGTATGAGAGTGTGCGGACAACAGCAGGATGCCGAAGACACGATGCAGGAAGTCCTGGTAAAGTCGTTGCCCTACCTGTCAAAGTTTGACAACTCCAGAGCTCTAGCGACGTGGTTGTACAAAGTGGCGAAGAACCGCTGTCTCATGAACCGGCGCAAGAGCAAATTCGCACCGAAAGAGGAACTCTCCCTGGAGGAGTTGATGCCTAACCGGGAGGAGTTCGAGCGGCTCGACGGGCTCACTACTGTCACTCCGGAAGGTTCGGCCATTCGTGGTGAACAGGGGCAGCGGCTGCGGGAGGCGATTCGGTATCTGCCGCCACACTATCGCATCATTCTTGTGCTGCGTGACATGGAAGGCTTCACCGATGAAGAGGTCGGGGAGATCACCGGCTTGCGCCCAGGCACCATACGCGTGCGACTCCACCGGGCCCGCTTATTCGTGCGGAGGGAACTGGCGAAGGTGAACGAGGGAGTGAAGCAAGGTATTACGGGACGATTGCAGCGAAATGCGGGAGCCCCGTCTGGCACCGGTCGTTGCAGGAAGATCTTTGCGGGGCTGTCGGACTATCTTGATGGTGAACTGGACGACTTCTCTTGTGAAGAAATCGAGACCCACATGAACGGCTGTGAACCATGCAAGAAATTCCTCCGCAGTCTGGAGTCGACCATACAACGCTGCCAGCAGTCACCTGCTGACTGCCCGGATCGGGAAAGGGCGGCTGGCCTAAGAAAGAAGCTGCTCGCGACCTACAGCCGGGCACTCGCGACCAGCGGGAAGTGACTGGATCAAAAAGCCTTAGGCCGCTCTGCGCCGCCTTCCTGTAGCGCTCCATTCTTATTTCCTGTAACAAATTCGTCAGGCTTGCATTTATTCATGTGGCTCCCATGGAGGAGCCAGTGAGGGAGACCCATGATTTCTGCAAGAGTTGAACTGACACAGCCGCTTGCCCAGCAAAGACAATTCGTTGCTCGAACTGGCAGTGAGCACTATTTCCTGCTGGACGATAGTGCCGGGGGAACCGGACCTAAACCCATTGAACTGGTGGCAGCCGGACTTGCAGGTTGCACAGCCTTCGACGTGATCACGATTCTCCGCCAGAAATACCATCAGAAAGTCACCGGCTACGAAGTGCGGGTGGAAGCTGACCAGGCGGAGCGCCCGCCGCAGGTGTTCACGGCGGTTCGGATTCATCACGTCGTTCGGGGTTTTGACATTGACGCTTCGGCAATCGAGGAGGCGATCCGCTTGTCGGAGGAGAAATATTGTTCAGTCGGGGCGATGGTGCAAAAGACGGCCAGCTTCCACACCACGTTTGAAATCGTCGCCGAAAAGACTGATTGGCTGAATCCAGCGGAGCCAGCCGCAACCCAGGCTTAAGAGATTGTTGATGCAACAGCTTCTGCACCAACTTGGTGATCGAGGTCACGGCCTGAGTCTTGGTCCTGAGAGCAGGATAAAAAGACGATTCCAACTCTTTTCTCGATTGGGTCTTGTCCCTATGCGCATCTATATTGCTGCTCGCCGTTCTTTTCCGATTCTGCAGTTAGCTGTCGTTGTCCTTTGTGTCACTGGGACGATGTCTTCCCAAGCGCCGCCGGAGGCCTCCCCTCTTTCGTTACAGCAGGCGGCGAGCATCGCCCTGGAGAAGAATCCGCTACGCAAAGCAGCACAGGCGGACACCAAGGCGGCTTCCGCTGGGGTGCGGGAGGCGCAATCGTTCCTCATGCCGCGCCTGACCTTCTCCGAACTCGCGACCCGGGGAAACGATCCGGTGTACGTGTTCGGCAGCAAGCTCCGGCAGCAGCGGTTCACAACGAACGACTTCGCCCCGAATGAGTTGAATACCCCATTGCCGTTCGGGAACTTCAGCACCCGTTTTGGTGGAACCTGGAACCTGTTCGATTCCTTTGCTTCCTGGCACGGAGTCAGTCGTGCCAAGGAGATGAATACCGCCTCCACCCACCAGCTAGAACGTACTGATCAGGAGATTTTGTTCCGCGTGGTGCAGGCCTACTACGGAGTTCTGTTTGCGGCCAAGCAGTTGGAGGTGTCCGATCAGGCGGAAAAAACGGCTAAGTCGATCATGGATCGCAGCCAAGCGAGGTACGAAAGCGGCGTGGTGGTAGAGTCGGACCTGTTGAGCGCGAAGGTCCGCATGGCAAGCCGCGAACAAGAGCTCATTCGCGCGAGGAACAATCTGGAACTCGCCCGCGCCCAGCTGAATACCGCGATGGGCGTCCCGGCGGATGCGCTATATCAGCCAGGTGACCCTCTTGCCGAACCCACTCTCGCTGTTCCCTCACTTGGCGAGATGGAACAAAAAGCACTCACGAGTCGACCGGACCTGAAGCGGATTGAATCCGAGCAGTCCGCACAAAAACTGAGCGTTTCGATCGCCAAATCATCTTTCGGTCCGCGTCTGAATGCATTCGCCGGTTGGGAGGTGGACAATCCCACATTGCTTGCCGGGGGTGGGGGGAACAACTGGCTCGGCGGAGTCGAATTGCAATTCGACATCTTCCAGGGTGGCGCGAAAAGAGCAGTTCTATCGCGAGAACACGCAATCGGCGAAAAGATAGCGGCGCTGAAGCAAGCGGCCAGCGACGCAGTGCGATTGGAGGTGCGCCAAGCCTACTACGACGTGGACTCCAACCGCCAGCAGGTGGGTGTGGCACGCTCGTCGATTGCGCAGGCACAAGAGAGTCTGCGCATCAACCAGGATCGCTATGAGGGTGGCCTGATTACCATTACTGACCTTCTAGGCGCAGAGGAAGCGGCCCGCCACAGCCAGACCGATTACTGGCAGGCGGTCTATCAGTTTCACATCAGCTCCGCCAACCTTGAGTTGGCGAGCGGGACCTTGAATCTGCAATCACCGGTGGTCAATCCATGAATCTGATTGCTACTGCGAAACAAAGAAACCGAATAAAACTTGCGTCCGTGGTGACAGTGGGTCTCCTCTTGCTCGCTCTTGCGACACTTGTTGGCTGCTCAAGCGATCGTGAAACCGCCACTGCTGCCCCGGAGACCGTAAGCAACGTGTCCGTGTTGTCTGTGCAACCGGCGAACGTTCCGGACCTGGTGGAGGTCGTGGGGACGCTCCGCGCGGCGCAGACGAGCCAACTTGCCGGCCAGATGATGGCGAACATCGTTGAGATTCGGGTACACGAAGGAGACCGGGTCCAGCGCGGACAGGTGTTGGCCGTCCTCGACGAAGCCCAGCCGCGTGCGGCTCTTGACCGCACGACGGCGGCAGATCTTGCATCGCAGCAGGGAATCACGGCAGCCGACTCCGACCTTGCCTTGGCGGAAGCCACCTTCAAGCGGTATCAGACCTTGTACGAAAAGAAGTCGGTCAGCCCGCAAGAGTTCGACGAAGTAAAGGCCCGTTACCAGGCGGCGGAGGCGCGCCGCGACATGGCCCGTGCCGGGCAGACGCAGGCGAAGGCGGCCGTCCAACAGGCACGCACCGCTCTCGGGTACACGCGTATCCTGGCTCCGTTCGATGGCCTTGTGACCGAAAAGAAAGCGGATGTCGGCATGCTCGTCAGCCCCGGGATGCCAATCTTTACCGTGGAGGACCTTCACCGCTACCGCCTGGAAGCCACGGTCAACGAAACCGATCTACGGTACGTCCGCATGGGACAGCAGGTTCCCGTCATTATCGATGCCGTCGGAGATAAAGAGCTCAAAGGACGGGTTGTCGAGATTGTTCCTGCGGCAGACGCAGCGAGCCGCAGCTTCTTGGTGAAAATCGAAATACCATCCGACCCAGCTCTGCGTTCCGGGCTTTTTGGCCGGGCGCAATTTTCTCGCGGAGAGCGGTCGTCTCTTCTTATTCCGCGCACTGCGGTGGTGGAGCGCGGGCAATTGCAGGGGATCTACGTGCTCGATCAGAACAAGGTTGCCAACTTGCGGTATATCACGCTCGGTAAACCATCCGGAGGACAAGTGGAAGTTCTCGCTGGCCTGCAAGCCGGTGAGACGCTCGTCGCCGATCCGGGTGACAGGGAATTCAGCGGCAAGAAGATCGAGTCGCACTAGGGAGTCATGGATGAGCACTGCTAACAGCAATTCCGGACAGGCTAACCAGCATCCAGCGCTTCGCCTGGCAGGACAGATCGCTCACACGTTCATCGATTCGAAGCTGACTCCGCTTGTCATCGTCGCTGCCCTCCTCCTCGGTGCATTCGCCATCCTCGAAACGCCGCGCGAAGAGGAACCGCAGATCGTGGTTCCGATGCTAGACGTTTTTGTGCAGATGCCGGGCGCGTCCTCGCAGGAGGTTGCCCAGCGCGTCAGCCTTCCGATGGAGAAGCTGCTGCGCGAAGTGCCGGGGGTCGAATACATCTACTCGATCAGCCATCCCGGCATGAGCATGTTGATCGTGCGCTTTTATGTGGGCACAAAAGAAGAAGACGCGATCATCCAGACCTACAACAAACTCTACTCGAATTTCGACCGCATCCCGCCCGGCGTCTCACAACCGGTCATCAAAGTCCGCTCGATTAACGATGTCCCGATCATGGCCCTGACACTTTGGGGAAAGAACTATGACTCCTATCGTCTGCGGCGAGTCGCGGGCGAACTGGAAAACTCGCTCAAGAAACTCGATGATGTTTCGGAGACGACCATCATCGGCGGGGAACCCCGCCAGGTCCGCGTTGTCCTGGATACACAGCGGCTCGCTGCCTACGGTCTCACGCCAGGAACGATCGTCGGCCAGTTGCAGAGCGCGAACAGTCGCGGGCAGGCTGGAAGCTTCTCGCGCGACAACCGCGAATTCCAAGTTGAAGCGGGATTGTTTTTCACTCGTGTCGACGACTTGCAGCAAGTGGTGGTAGGGGTTCACGCCGGTCGGCCCGTTTATTTGCGCGACGTAGTCGAAAAAATTGAAGATGGTCCGGCCGAGCCTGACAACTACGTTTTGTTCGCAAATGCCAAGGGGACGAGTGCTCAGGCAGCCAATTCTGAATATCCCGCCGTGACCATCACTCTCGCCAAGCGCAAGGGCACAAACGCGAGCATTATCGCGGACCACGTTCTCGAAGAGGTAGGCGCGCTGCGCGGCTACATGCTACCCCAGGACCTGAATATCACGGTCACACGAAACTACGGGGAGACCGCAAAGGACAAGTCGGACGAACTCCTCAAACACCTGCTCATCGCAACCCTGTCGGTCACTCTATTAATCGCCTTGGCCTTGGGTTGGCGCGAATCTGGCGTGGTTCTGCTGGCCGTCCCCGTGACCCTGGCCCTTACGCTGGCAATCTTCTACCTGTTCGGGTACACGCTGAACCGGGTGACTTTGTTCGCGCTCATCTTCTCCATCGGCATCCTGGTCGACGACGCCATTGTGGTGGTCGAAAACATTGTCCGCCATTTTCGGTTGCCGGAGAGTCGCGGGCGTTCGTTGGTGGACGTCGCAGTGGAAGCCGTAGACGAAGTGGGAAATCCCACAATTCTGGCGACATTCGCGGTGATTGGCGCGATTCTGCCGATGGCGTTTGTCCGTGGTCTGATGGGACCCTACATGCGGCCGATCCCGGTCGGGGCGTCGGCGGCGATGATGTTCTCATTGATCGTGGCTTTTGTGGTTTCACCTTGGGCGGCATTGCGGCTGTTGCGGCATTACGCCGGAGACAGTGGACACAGCCACCACGAGGCCGAGGGATGGACCACGCGCTTCTACCGTAGCATCATGAACCCGCTGATTTTCAATGCACGACGCCGTTGGATGTTTCTCGGTGGGGTGGTAATTCTGCTGCTCGCGGCGGTTGCTTTCGTCCCGTTGAAGTGGGTCCGTGTGAAAATGCTGCCCTTCGACAACAAGAGCGAGTTCCAGGTCATCATCGATATGCCCGATGGCACGCCCCTGGAGCAAACGACGCGGGTGGCGCAGGCACTGGGACAATACCTGGGCAAGCAGCCCGAGGTCATCAATTACCAGATCTATGCCGGTACCTCCGGCCCTTACAACTTCAACGGTTTGGTGCGGCACTATTTCTTGCGTAGACAGCCCAATCAAGCTGACATTCAAGTAAATCTGTTGTCCCGTCATGACCGCAAAGCGCA
>Ga0209517_10004460_pt1 | contig 18363 bp, 16 predicted proteins | sample PeaSoiMetSII2010_FD_187695 | JGI IMG/M metagenome (GOLD analysis project Ga0209517, IMG submission 187695) | Peat soil microbial communities from Weissenstadt, Germany - SII-2010 (SPAdes) (version 2) | ecosystem: Environmental > Terrestrial > Soil > Wetlands > Peat | place: Germany...
CGGAAATATGTACTTTAGCCAACCCGCTGACTTGGCGATGACCTTTCGTGACGTTTCCAATAGGGGTCAAAAAACAGAGTATTTCATAGCAGCAAGTCACCACGGTTGTCGAATAGCGATGCTCCGAATAGAATTCCCGGATGGCGGCTTTAACCCCAGAGCAGCAACAGTCCATCACTGCATTGCTCAACGCGAAAAAACTGCTTCCCTGCGCCGCGTGCGCGCAGCAACAAACTTGGCGATTATTCCCGGAAGGTGCACTCCAGGTCCCGCTGTATGGCTGGGGGGGAGTCGGTCGGGTTCTGCCATGCGTTGCGTTGATCTGCTCGAATTGTGGGAACGTGCAATTTCATCATGTTTTCACGCTTGGGCTCGGCCCTATGTTGGGGATGAAACCAACGGAGGGACAGTAGCGTGTCGGGAACATATCTGCCCCCACCTAAAGACGATGAACAAGTTCGACTTTCGCCAACTCCGGTGCCGCTCACGATTCAGTACGCGCCGAGGAGTGTCACCATGCATACGGTAAGCAGCACCGAATTGGATACTGTTGCTTCGCTTAGTAATTCTGTGCACCTGACATTCTTTGGCTTGTGTCTCGGGGCGGTTGTAACGTTCGGTATTGTGCTATCGACCAGCAAAATCACTGATCCGACAACACATGCCGGGTACGTCGCCTTGCTGGCCGTTTCAGTGGTGGGCACGCTGTACTTCGGAATCAGAGCGTCGATTGATTACAGAGAAGCCAAACGAAAACTCAGAGAAATAAAATCAGGCGCACGCTGATCTCATCCGTCAGTTGCTCGTCTACTGGTGGCGATAGCCGCAAGTTCAGTCGCGTAATCTCTCAAAAAGTCCAGTCGAGCGGTTGGCCGGGATAGAAGAAGCTCTACGGGCTGTGCATTTTAGCGTTTCGTTGACAACTTGCGTAAGGTACATACTTCCGTTACAAATTGCCAATTGCAAATTCCCCAATCCCAAAACTGAGCGGTCGGTCCAAGCGCTCGTGCCAGAACGGGAGGTTAAGCGGAACTCCAAGCGCATAACTCATTCATTTTCAGGCTAAAACAATTGGCCCGGAAGTTGCAAAACTGCTCAGCATGATCCTTCTTGTGACGACGAGCGAGCGGGCATCCGAGTGCGCCAACGCGCTCAAGGAGGCTACTGGCGAGGGGGTCGTGGTGGCGGAAAGTCTGGTTCGGGCCGCCGCGCTTTTGCGGGCGGAAGACTACCGAGCGGTGGTGGTCGATCAATATCTGCTCGAAAGCGAGCCCCATGAAACCCAGACCACGCTCGAGCACCTCGGCACCGCCATCCTGGTGCAGGTCAACCTGGCGATCACTGGAATGGAGCGCCTGGTGCGGGAGGTCCAGGCGGCCGTGCAGCGCCGCCAGCGCGAGGAAGCGAGGGCCCGCCAAGCGGCACTGGCAAAGCTCCACAGTGAACTGAATGGCACCATCACGGCCCTGCTGCTGTCCAGCGAACTGGCCCTGCAGACCCCAGACCTGCGCCCGGCGGCGGCCGAAAAGGTGCAGTCGATTCACGAACTGGTGAAGAGACTCCGCCAGCAATTGGAGAGCGCGGGTGTAACCGGAGAGCCCGAACCGCTAGCACGCGTCTAGCTGCGCACGTCCAATGGTCCAGCTGACGCCGATGAAGGGGTCTTCATTCATAATTCATAGCCGCGCGCTGTCATCCAACCTCGCGATGAATTGGAAAAGAAAAACGGCTGGCAGATTTATCATGCCAGCCGTTCCTATTGATTTGATCGGGTCATCGGGTCACTTAAAGTCAAAAGCCTTTGAACTTCGATGGCCAGATGACCCGATGGTTAGATGACCCGATCAGCTATCAGCGGCGGCCGCGGAACCCTCCGCGGTTGACTGCGACCGGCCCGCGTCCTTCAAAGCCGTGCCGAACCGCGAAACCACGATCCGCAAAGCCGTGGGCGTAGGGGCGTCCGTAATACGGATGTCCCCAGCCGTGGTACCAGGGGCCTGCGCCGATAAAGACCCCGCCAGAGAACCAGCTTGGGCCATAGTAGCCGTAGGGCGCGCAAGCATACGGATAGTCCGGGTAATAGCCGTAAGCGCAGACGGGCGGGCCAGCCACGCCGACTCCAACTCCAACGCCCACTCCGACCCTCGCTCCGACAACGACCGCAGCCTGCGAATACGCGAGCGGCAGGGCCAGTAAAGCAAGCAGTGCAACATATCTCAGGTATTTCATGGTGAACCTTCCTTTCGTTTCGCTTGGCGATTCGCGGTTGTCATCCCACGTTGCGATTCGCCCGAGCTTGAGGTCCTTCAGCTTTCTGTTTCTTCTGAAGCGCCTACTCCCTTGAACTCGGATGGCAGAGAAAAGTTGTGGCAAGACGAGTGGCTGATTTCAGCCATCCTGCTTGAAATCAACCAGTTGAAGGGAACGGGTGAAGCGGGACGTAAAACGCGAAGCAGCGGGCAAACAACAGGTTTTCCGAGGAAGCATTCGGAAGTATAAGCCGCTCGTCGGGGCCGGTCCTCCTCCTACCGGCCCCGTTCCTTTTGAGGGCATGTTTTCGTCTTCCACAACTTCCGCTGACCGGGTTTCCCATGGTTGTACGTACAATGTTCCACGTGGAACATTTTGTGCAGGTGTAATTGTGCGTATACTTATGTATGTACTTTGAAAAACGCGGCGGAATTTTGGGCGAGGGGTGGGGTTGCAAGTTATTGATAATGCTCGGTGTCGGTTGTGGTTAAAGAGACACAAGCGGGTACTTATTACACTGTAATTATTGCAAAACTCATTTTCCCGGTGGGCGGGCACCCCGGCCGGGTGTCGTCCCCCGGGTTTGCGATTTGGGTTGCCGTAGCTGCCGGCAGGAGTGGGGCTGGGCAGGTTCGAGGGCCGTCTTGTTGACGGGCACACCTCTGTCCTGCCACAGGGTCGATCTCCATTGTCGGCGACGGGCGGTGGGGGGCTGTTGAATGGTGCGCGCTGGGCGTTTGTGGTGACGAAAAAGTCAAAGGCCCCGCCCAAGCGAAGCTTGGACGGGCCACCCGCCGACGCGGTGTCTACGACGCCTCAGAACTTCTAATCCTCGGCGTGGCAAGCGTGGTCCTAAGCGCAAGAACGATTAACCAACTATGCTCTTTGTTCGCCTAAGTAGCTGACGTTGAATAACTTACGCAAGTCCTTTATTTGTAACTATTTATGTTGCAATTGCGGACCTACGGAAATATTCTGTTGTCGTGGCGGACCAGAGTTTCACCCTCTTCCCGAACACTCTTGCGCAGGTCGTCGCGGGTCTGCGCAGCATTGGTTACAACGGTGCGCTGCTAGAGGAGGATTACAAATTCCCTGACTGGTTCTCCGGTGGAGACGAATGGGCAGTAGCCGCCGCAGCGTTTGGACAAACTCCGATCTCATACGATTCCGCGTGCATCGGGGTTGTAGCGGCGAACGGCTTGCGAGAGCAATCACTCATTAACAAGTGTCGCTCTTTGGGTGCCCCAGTAATCGTCGAAGTGGATGCGACGGAGATTCGAGAATGGGCGGTATCCCGAAAAGAAAACAGCCACGGGCTAGTGGCGACCTATGGAGTGAATCAAATAGGCGATATGGTCGCTTCTCGCGCCTCGGATTGGCGACCACAAAATTTGCTGCGCCTCAAGAATATCGGTTCCTATCAATGGAATCAGCAACTAGGTCTTTTCGTCGGATTACTGCCGGAACTCGAAGAACATATTCAGGAAAATCTTGATCCGCTTCTGCGGGACACTCTTTCAGAAGTCCGTCGATCCTATTTGGATTCCACGGGCCGCGAACCCAATGCAGCGCAGATATTCAAATTGCTTTTTTGGACGCTCACTGCAAAGGTTTTCTACGACCGACAGGTGAGCGGGTTCGCGCACTTATCTGGCGACTCTGACGAACTGTTGGAAGCGGTCGCCAAACACTATCGCGAGAACATGCCGCGCCTGCTCACTCGCGAGGCGAGACAGATAGCTGCGAATCGTATCTGGACAGAATTCGATTTTAGAAATCTCTCGGTCGAAATTCTCGTGCAGATGTGGTCGAGCACTCTCGTTGATGACGAAACAAAGCGCAAACTCAGCATACATCGCACAACGCGCACAATTGTGCGGTACATATTAGACAGAATACCTTTCAGTAGTTCAGGCGAAAATAAACGGATCATCCTGGAACCATGTTCAGGAAGTGCTGTGTTTCTGTTGGGCGCAATGAACGTTCTCAGACCACGGCTGTTCGCAATGGATGCATCTGAAAGGCATAAGTATTTCGTCAATCACTTAGCTGGGATCGAAGTAGATCCATTTGCAGTCGAAATAAGCAAGATGGCGTTGACCCACGCTGACTTTCCGAACCCAAATGGCTGGGACATAGCGAATGGGGATGTGTTAGATAACTCCGTCGCGGAAGATTATCTGAAGCGCGCAGCAGTTGTGCTGTGTAATCCGCCATACAGCGACTTCGATCCAACCGAGCGCATACGGTCGCCATACGTTCAACGGCCAGCAGCCGTGCTCGACCAAGTACTTAAACATTTGCATCCCGAGGGCGTGATTGGTTTCGTATTGCCAAGAATCTTTGTAGATGGCAGAGGAGCGTATGCCGAGATTCGTGAGCGCATCGCTAAGCGTTTTGCGTCGGTCGAGATAACCTTGTTGCCAGATCGAGCTTTTCCCGACGCAGATTCTGAGATTGCTGTTTTGGTTGCTGTTGATCCGATTCCACACAAGGCCTTGCACGTTGTCAGTCGGAAGGTTAACGATAACCCATCGGCATGGGCTGAGTTCGAGGCCTCACACCAAGTTTCGAGCGATTACGCCGCCGAGTTCTCATTTGAATCGGCTGAGCGATCTTTGCTGATCCCGGAACTCCCGGAGGTATGGGATTTCCTCGATAGCCACCCAAAATTGGATGACGTTGCGGAAATCCATCGCGGCATTGAATGGAATATTCCGCTCACAGAGAACGGAAAGGAAACAGGAAACAGGTCTCAACTCGTCAAGAGTCAACCGACAGAAGGATTCAGGGAAGGGATAGCTCCGCAGACAGACTTTAAGATATTTGAGCAGGCCCCTACCGCCTATTTGAATTTTCGCCCGGAGATGCAAAGAGGCGGCCCTTGGCGTCACGCTTGGGATAAGCCAAAAGCCATTTTGAACAAAGCTGCGCGTTCTCGCGGTGCTTGGAGAATGGCGGCGTTTCCCGACAGTAAAGGTCTTGCTTGCTATCAAACATATTTTGGCGTTTGGCCGATCTCGCCTTTACTCGATGAATGGACACTATCCGCTATTCTGAACTCTCCCGTTGCCAATGCATTTGTTGCCACTCGCGAGGGAAAAACAGATGTAACGAAGGAAACATTGCTGTTGATCCCAGTCCCGGTTTTCACTGAGACCCAGAAGATCACATTGCGGGAACTCATCAAGCAATATCAGAAACTCACATCTGCGGTTCCGCTCGAAGGTCTGCGAGGAGACGCGGAAGCGCTGCTAAAGCGGATCGATGCAACTGTTCTAACCGGATACCGGATGCCGCCACGAATCGAGCGGCAATTGCTAGACTTTTTCAGAAATCAAGACCGACCGCTAAGGCACTCTTTTTCCGAGTATTTTCCACCGGATTTTTCGATGTACTTCTCCCTGTCAGATTATTTATCACCTGATTTTTCGTCGGCCACAGTCGGCGAATTGCTGAAGCAAATGAGGGAGACACCCAGCGCGTGAACGGGTATTTGATGGACACGAATCACGTAACGGCGTGGGAAGCGCGGAATCCAGCCCTAATCGCCAAGTTAGAGGCATTGCCCAAAAATGATCTTGTATACGCCTGCGCGATAACACTTGGAGAGATAGCGGCAGGCCATGAAATGACCTCAGGTGATTTGGTCCGTCGCCATCAGGTTGGACAATTTTTGAATCTGCATGTCTTGCCTCAAGCGATTCCGATTACGCTTTACACGCGGACCTATTACGGTGACATCATGGGCAGACTGTGGAGGCAAACTCCACCAGCGAAACCGAGTGTCTCAACCGACTCTCATCTCGTAAACACACTCGGCGTCAACGTCAACGACGTGTGGATTGTTGGTTGCGCTTGGGAGCACGGCTTAATATTGCTCACTACCGATGCGATGACAGCCATCAGAAACGTCACGCCAGAGGTCACATTTGAGAACTGGTGTCTTTAGACGATAGGAGAGTATTATTCCCACATGAAGCCATTACCGGCTCCGCACGTTCCCGGCAAAACAGAGTTTGAGCGCTTCGACAACGCTGTGCGCCAAGTGCTCACGGTCTCGAAAGAGGAACTCCTGAGGAGAGAAGCAGAGGAGAAGAGAACGGGGGAACGAAAGAAGGGTACCAAGAAACCATGAGTGTGCCCAATGCGTGCGGCGGAGTCCATCCGATCAAGGGAATGAGTGTCGGCATCGGGGTTCCAGCATCGGAACGAATATGCTGTGTCTGCCGGAAAGAAGATGCCCAGCATTTCTGCATAGAAAATGACAGCTATATACACGCCCGTTGTGCGCTAGAGTTTCTACGGTCGCAGCAGGGTCAGATAATTATCGAGCACGGCCATACAGTGCGCCTTGATTTTCGAGCCGAGACTCCCCTGCCGTAGTTTTGCCAAGTATATTATTGCCCTCGTAACTCTATGATTCTAAAAGGATCGAGATTAAAAAAGATTCGCGCTAGTTGTCTATTACCTTCGGAGTTAACAGGCTACAAACTGGCGATGGCGGAAGCAAGCGACGCTGGTGGCTGTGGAGTAATTCAAGAAAACTCTTCCCTACTCACCGCCCTCGCCCCTAAACTGGAAGACAATAGGCCCGAGGGTATTCCCAGCCCTCGATCCCCCGAGGGTTCTGTGCGTGTACTGGTTACGGCCGACACTTTCAGCGGAGTTTGGACATACTCGCGCGAACTGGTTTCGGGTCTGGTGACCCATGGAGCGCAGGTTACGCTCGTCAGCTTTGGAGAAATTCCGCTTCCCCATCAGACCGCTTGGATGGATGGGCTGCACGGGCTTGAATACCATCCCACCGCGTTTCGTCTCGACTGGATGCAGGAAGGGGAGCAGGATTTCCACGCGGCCCAGGATTATTTGTGCGCGATCGTTCGCGACACGCGTCCCGATTTTCTGCATTTGAATCAGCTTAGTTTTGGGGCGCTGCCGGTGGCGACTCCGCGACTGGTGGTGGCGCACGGCGATGTCATCACCTGGTGGTTGAGCATCCATGGACACTTACCAGCCCCTTCGGCATGGCTGAAGTGGTATCGCGCGACGATTGCCGGCAGCTTAAAGCGGGCCGAGGCCGTGGTCACTACTTCGCGCTGGATGGGAGAGATGCTGCGCCTGGGCTACGGCGACGATTTCGATGGTTACATCATTCCGCCCGGACGCAATCCGATCTACTTCAATCCGTTTGTGACCAAGGAAGAGTCGGTGCTGGCGATCGGGCGCCTGTGGGATACGGGAAAGCAGGTCGCCTTGCTGACTCAGCATAAGCATGGCCTGCCGGTGTGCATAGTGGGGGCGGATAACCCTATACCCACGCCCACGGTGCCGATCCGCGCCGACGTCCGCGTCTCCACCGGCGAGCACGAGATTTCGGTAAAGGGAGCGCAGACTGAATCGCAACTGCGCTCGCTCTACAGCAAGTCGACAATTTTCGCCGCGACTTCGTGCTACGAGCCTACGGGAATGGCGTCGATCGAGGCGGCGTTCTCGCGCTGCGCGCTGGTGGCCAATGACACCGAAGTCTATCGCGAACTGTGGGGCGACGCCGCTCTGTACTTCGAGCGCAATAACGCCGAGAGCCTCAGCGAAGTGCTCGGCCAACTGGACGAAGACAGCGAACTCGTACGCCTCTACGGCACGCGAGCCTACAACCGGGCGCGCGAACGCTTCACGGCGCGACGGATGGTGGACGACTATCTGCGGCTGTATCGGCAGTTGCGACCTGCGAAAGTGGCGGTGGCGTAGGGCCGCGAACTGGCTGCGCGGAACTTCAGGGTCGTATCAGGACACCGAATGCCCTAACTTCAACGCGCTCGAATCGCGCTCTCGAATACAGCGCTCACCAGCCCCATGCTATACTTTGCGAGCATCTTTTCTGTCAGATAAGCAGACGGAGGACAGTATCGACAAGCGTTTTATCCGCATGAATGAGCGTATCCGGGCGCGCGAAGTTCGCGTGATCGGTGACGAAGGGGAACAGATTGGCGTGATGCCTCCCTTCGAGGCGCTCAAGCTGGCCCGCGAACGAAACCTGGACCTGGTGGAAATTTCCCCGACCGCGCAACCTCCGGTTTGCCGCATCATGGACTACGGAAAATTTCTGTACCAGAACGAAAAACGCGAGCGCGAAGCCAAGAAAAAGCAGAAGACCATTACGGTCAAAGAAGTGAAGTTTCGTATCAACGTGGACGATCACGATTACGAAACCAAAAAGAATCACGTGCTGCGCTTCCTCGACGACGGCGACAAAGTAAAGGCGACCATCTTCTTCCGGGGACGCGAAATGACTCGGCAAAGCCTGGGCCGGCAGATCCTGGAGCGTCTGATCAAGGATGTCGAGCAGAAAGGTTTGGTGGAGTTCCGCCCGCGGCAGGAAGGCAACACGCTGCACTTGATTCTGGCGCCCAGTAAGAAGGAAGGCGGAGCAAAAGAGAAGCCGCCGGCTCGTCCCAAGCCCGCGCCTCCAGCGCCGCAAGGCGGCGCGCAGACAGCGTAGCAGCTATCAGCCGTCAGCTATCAGCTATCAGTAAAATCTGCTGGGGGATCGCTAACAGACGGATGGAATGTTCTGCGCCGTATAACGCTGAGGATGTAACTGAAAGCTGACAACTGAGAGCTGAGAGCTATTTACTTATGCCTAAACTAAAAACACACAAAGGCGCTGCCAAGCGCTTCAAGAAAACCGGGACGGGAAAGGTGAAGCGGCACAAGGCATTTCTCCGCCACATCCTGACCTCGAAAGCCAAGAAGCGCAAGAAACATCTCGGCAGTTCCGTATTGGTAAGTGACGCGGATCTTAAGAAAGTGAAGCGCATGATCCCGTACTAACAACAGTGGCCAGTGGTCAGTTGCCCGCGGCCAGTGAAACCACAACCCTTAACAAAGTCTGCGGAGCGGAATTCTCCGCAGCGGCGCGTGAAGAGGTCGGGCTTCAGAAATCCCTTGTGGGTAGAAGCCTCCTTACCTCCAGCCGCCAAACGCAATGAAAAAGGAGAACAGCAATGCCTCGTGTAAAACGCGGAACCAAGCGCCGCGCCAAGCGAAAAAAGATCCTTGAACGCGCCAGTGGATATTTTCTAACTAAATCCAAGCTTTACCGCTCGGCGAAAGAAGCCGTCGATCGCGCGCTGAAGTTTGCCTACTCCGGCCGCAAGCAGAAGAAGCGCCAGTTCCGGTCGATTTGGATCGTGCGCATCGGCGCCGCCGCCCGCCTCAACGGACTGAACTATAACCAGTTCATCAGCGGACTGAAGAAAGCCGGCGTGGAACTGGACCGCAAAATCCTGGCGGATTTGGCGGTGAACGATCCGGCGGGATTTGGCAGTCTGGCGGAGCAGGCGAAGAAGGCGAACGCAGCAGCGGCAACAGCGTAGCTGCCAGCTATCGGCCATCAGCTCTCAGCTTTCAGCTTTCAGTTGTCAGCTTTCAGTCTTAATTAGTCGCGTCATCCTGAGCGAAGCAAGGATCCCTACTCGCAGCACACATTCTCGGACGAGTAGGGGTCCCTCGCTTCGCTCGGGATGACAATTTCCTTAAGAGTTTTTGAGAAGCATGCCGTACAGCGTTGCCAAACTAACCGACTTCTCAGCGACGGCGCTCGATGGCGCCGTGCGCGAGCTTCTGTCTGCGCTCGACCAAGAGTCGGCGGCGGTCGGTTCCGAGAACGAGTGGAAAGTATTTCGCGATCGCTGGATGGCGCGCAAGAACGGCATCCTCACCCAACTCAACGATCTGTGGCTGAAGGCTGCGCCCGGACCAAGTAAGCGCGAGGTCGGGCAATGCGTCAACGAACTCAAGACCAAAGTCGAGCAGGCAGTGGATGCGACGCTCGCCAGCATTCAGAGCGGGGTTTCATCGGGCAAACTCGCCGCCGAGCGTCTCGACATCACTCTGCCGGGCATCCGTCGTCCTATCGGCGCGGAGCATCCCGTCATCAAGACGATGAACGAGATGATTGGCGTCTTCCGCAATCTGGGCTACTCGGTCGAGGAAGGCCCGGAGATTGAGACCGACTTTTACAATTTCGAGGCGCTGAACTTTCCGCCGAACCACCCCGCGCGCGATACGCAGGACACGCTGTTCATCGCCGGGCAAGAATCGAAGCCGCTGCGCGACCGCCTGTTGCTGCGCACGCACACTTCCCCGGTGCAGATTCGCACCATGCAGAAGATGAAGCCGCCAGTGCGCGTGGTGTGTCCGGGCAAAGTTCACCGTAACGACGCGCTCGACGCGACGCACTCGCCCATCTTTCATCAAATTGAAGGTCTGGCGGTCGACACCAACATCACGTTCTGCGATCTGAAGGGCACGCTCGACCACGCCATGAAGGCGATGTTCGGATCGAGCGTGAAGACGCGCTTCTATCCGTCATTCTTCCCGTTTACCGAGCCCAGCGCCGACGTGCAGATCAGTTGCATTTTCTGCGACGGCAAGGGCGTGCGCGACGGCGCTCCCTGCCGCAACTGCAAGGCCAGCGGATGGATCGAGTTGCTGGGGTGCGGCATGGTCGATCCAAATGTGTACGGCTTCGTGGATTACGATGCAACAAAAGTTTCGGGATTCGCCTTCGGCATGGGCGTGGAGCGGATTGCGATTCTGAAATATGGCGTGGATGATATTCAGCTGTTCTTTCAGGGCGATGTGCGGTTTCTGGAGCAGTTTGGGTAAGAGCTGCGAGCTTCGAGCTACGGGCTTCGAGCAATCGCTCGCGGATACTGGTTGCTCGTAGCCCGAAGCTCGTGGCTCGGAGCTGACGTTTTCTCAAATGAAAATCTCTCCCCATTGGTTGCGCGACTTCGTTGACCTCCCTGTCGACTACAGCCGGCTTGCGGACGAACTTACCCTTGCGGGCGTTGCGGTCGAAGGTATTTCCGGAGAAGGCAACAACACCGTCTTCGAGATGGATATCACGACCAACCGTCCCGACGCGATGAATCACTATGGCGTGGCGCGCGAGGCTTCGGCGCTCTACGATCTGCCATTGAGGCCGATCGAGCCGAAGCTGCCGCCGTCGCAGAGCAGGTCCGAGGTCACCATCGACATTCAGGAGCCTGACCTGTGTCCGCGCTTCACTGCGCGCGAAATTCGCGGCGCTACTATCAAGCCTTCGCCTCCACATATTGCAGGCCGTCTGCAATTGCTCGACCAACGTCCCATCAGCAACGCGGTGGACGCTACCAACTACGTTTTGTGGGAGAGTGGCAAGCCCACGCACGTGTTCGATCTCGATCTACTCGAAGGGCGGCGACTGATTATTCGTAAGGCCCAGTCCGGCGAAACCCTGAAGACCCTGGATGGCGTGGAGCGCCAGCTCTCCACCGATGACCTGGTCGTGGCCGACGCGAAAAAGCCGGTGGGGCTGGCCGGCGTGATGGGCGGCTTCGACACGATGATCACCGAGCGCACGAAGAACATCCTGATCGAATCCGCGTGGTGGGACCCGGTCACGGTGCGCCGCATGTCGAAGCGGCACGGTCTGCACACCGACGCCTCGCACCGTTTTGAGCGCGGCGCCGATTTCGAATCGACCGTCGTTTCGACCAATCGGGTCGCTGAACTTATTCTCAATTCCGGCGGCACGCTCATCGGCGACGTGATCGACGTGATTGCGCGCCAGCTTGACCTGGCTCCAGTAGAGCTCGATCTGCGAGAAGTGCAGCGGATTCTCGGCGAGAAACTCAGCACGCTGGAGATCAGCCGCATCCTTACTCGGCTCGGTTTCACGATGCTTCCGGGCAGCGAAGATACTTACCTGGTGCACATCCCGAGCTGGCGGCTTGACATCGAGCGCGAGATCGACATCATCGAAGAACTGGCGCGCCTGCACGGCTACGATAAGTTCGCCAACACGCTTCCCGCCCATAGCGGCGAGGTTCGCGATCTGCCCGATGCGCACAAAGACGCGCGGCTGCGCTCGCTGCTCTTGGCGCTCGGTTACAACGAAGCGATTTCGCTGACTTTCATTTCGAAAGAAGATGCCCGGCGCTTTTCGACCGCACCCGAGCTCGACCTCGCGAACCCGCTGAGCGACGAGGCTTCGGTGATGCGCACGTCGATGGTTCCGAGCATGTTGAACATGCTGGCTTACAACCTGAATCGCGGCAGCGACAATGTTCGCCTGTTCGAGGCTGGAAATGTGTTTGAAGCGTCGGGCAGAGGTCTAGGGTTACGGGAAGAACCGCTCGAAAACGCGCTGCAGTCGAAGTGCGTCTCAATTGGCGTGACGGGGAACGTGGATGCGGAGATGGTGAGTGGACTGGCTCTGGGGGCGGCGGCGCGTCCGTTTTCGTTCTTCGACCTGAAGGGCGACGTCGAAAACCTGCTCTCGTCCTTCAGCCGTTGGACGCTCCACTACGATGCGCGGACGTCTGATTACTACCATCCCGGGCGCTCGGCGCGCGCCGTGCTGGATGGCGCTACCGTCGCCCAGTTTGGCCAGATTCATCCGGATGTGGCCGCGGCTCGAAAACTGCGGCAGGATGTTTTTGTCGCCGAAATCTATCTCGACCGGCTCTACCAGCACGATTTGCGGCAGGTGCGCTATGAAGCGCTGCCGCGCTTCCCTGCCGTCGAGCGCGACTTCTCCTTTGTTTTTGATGACGGCGTGGAGTTCGAGAAGATTCACCAGAGCGTCAGCGGATTGGGCATCGCCGAGCTGCGCAGTTTCGTTCCGGTGGAAATTTTCCGCGGCGAAAAAGTTGGCGCGGGCAAGTACTCGCTCCTGATGAGAGCCCAGCTCCAGTCAAGCGAGCGCACCCTGCGCGATGACGAGGTAGCGCAGTGGTCGGGACAGATTGCGAAGGCGCTGGAAGAACTAGGCGGCACGCAGCGGACGTAGGGCTGCCTTATAGAGAATTCTTGCTCAGTGCGAGGGTCGCGAGAGTTCAGAGCGCAACAAAAAAGGCATCCCGAAAACGTTCGGGATGCCTGCTAAATCTGATCGCCGACAAACTCGCCGTTACGCGCCAGGAGGCTTCTCCTTCTTCTTCTCGTCCTCCTCCTTCTTTTGCTGAGGCGCCGGTTTCGGTTGCTGTTTTGGAGGAGGCGGCGCCGGCTTCGCCGCCGCCGGCGGAGGTGTGCGCTGCGGCTCGCGTTCGGCGGGCGGAGGCGTTTGCGGATGCGGAGCGGGCGGGTTTGGCTTCGGCTCCGAACGACTCGGTTCCGGTCGGCTGGCTTCCGGACGGGCGGGTTCGGGGCGGTTATTCGGCTGGGCCGCAGGCGGACGGTTGGGCGCCTGCGCTGCCGGCGGAGGTGTGCGCTGCGGCTCGCGTTCGGCGGGCGGCGGCGTTTGCGGACGCGGGGCCGGCTGGTTTGGTTTCGGCTCCGGGCGATTCGGTTCCGGCCGGTTGGCTTCCGGACGAGCGGGTTCGGGGCGGCTATTGGGCTGCGCCGCAGGCGGACGGTTGGGTTCCTCTGGCGTGGCGGGGCGGTTCGGCTCCGGCCGATTGTTCGGCGCTGGCGGCGTCGGCCGATTCGGCTGCGCTGCGGCCGGACGATTTGGTTCTGCCGGAGTGGCCGGACGCTGGATGGGAGCTTGTTGACTGGGGGCCGGCTGATTGGGCGGACGATTCACCGGTTGGTTAGCGGGCGGCGGGGTGGGCTGTCCCGGTCGGCCAGCATTCGGCTGGTTGCCCGGATGTCCCATGGTCGGCGTTGCCGGTTTGCCCGGAGGCGCCTGCTTGACCATCGGGTGCGCAGCCGCAGCGCCCGTCGGACGCAAGCTTTGCATCTCGCGCCGGGCTACGGGCTGTCCCGGATGCGCTGCCAGTGCCTGCTGCTGTTTTGCAAACGGCACGGGCGGCGGAGGCGGCGTCTTTTTTGCGATCACCTGCCGATTCATTACTGCCGCGGGCGGCGCGGTCACGCGCCCCGCCGTTGAAGCCTTCGCTCCGAGTACGCTCTGCTGTGTGGGAGCCACAGCTGCTCCCCGGGCGCTTATGGGCGCGCTGGCAATCTCCTGCGCGTTCACCGCAACCGCGGCGCGGGCGACAGGCTGCGCGCTCGCGAAGGCGCGTTGCGGAACCACCGTCACCGCACCTTGCACGCCCTTGTTCACGTAGGTCACGTTCGTGATGGTCGTGCTTTTGTTGATGATGGTGGTGTTGTATACGTTCGTGATCACGGTGGTATTGACCCTCGTATTGCTGACGTTGATCTGAGTCATGTAGCCACGGCTCACCTGGTACGGAGGCACGTAAACTTCGCGCGGACCGAGCGGGAACCATCCCACATTGCCGCCGAAGCCCCCTGGGCCACCTCCAATAAAGACCACCAGCGCGGGCGCATATACGGCCTGCACTTCCACCGGTCCAGCCACCCAGCCCCAGCGTCCGCCAACCGTTACCCAACGTCCGTAGTGGAAAGGCGCGTAGCCCCAGGCGGAATCATCGACCCAGGTATATCCCCAGGGAGGAATCCAATCCCAGTGCCCGGTGTGATAGGGCGCCCACCCGGCTTCAATATGCGGGAACCAAACGTGGCCATAGTTTGAGTCGTCGCGCCAGTCGCCGTTCGCGTCCAGATCTTCGAACCCAACGACGTCGCGGGACAGATAGTGAGCCGAGGGCGACTCATCGTAGCGATGATCGCGACCGTAGGCCCAGTTATCAAATTGGTCGGGGCCACTTATTTCTATAACGTCGGCATTCAACGAGTCGGTCCCGCTGAACGTACCTCGCTGTCCGGCGTGCAGCGTATAGGTCTGGCCGTTGCCGGTTGCTTCACCTCCGCCCTCGCGCAGGCTGACCACTGAGTAGGTGCCGTCTTCACTGGCCTCCATGCGATAGCTGCCCGGCTGGGAAACCGTAAACGCCAGGTTCGGCGTATCGACCTCGAAGTCATCGTTCTGGTCGAGCCGGCGCACACGAACGTTGATCGTTCCCGACGTGAGTTGGATCTGCGCCGTATGGTCATCCAGGTTCAGGAAGGAAAAGCCGGTGTTTTCACTCAACCGAATCACGGCTGATCCCAGTTGCAGTTCGGCCCGTGAGTCTTTGTCGACCCAAAGCTTGTCGCCGGTCGTCATGGGGCGATTGGGGACGGCTTGGACCCAATCGTTCTCGCCGGCGGGCTCGAATGAAACTGAGCCTTCCAGGTAGCCGAGTCGCGCCACTCGAGTGGGCGGATCGTCCTGTTGATCCTGGTCTTGAGCCGTGGCTCGTATGCTTAGGACTGCAGTCGAGAGCGCCACGATGATTACGGCGCTCCACCAACCTGACTTCTTAATTCTTATTGACATGGAAGTATTTCTCTCCGAAGTTTTTTCTCATAGTCTTTCGTGTTGCGTTCGCGGAATTCACGTCTGTTGAGTTCGCGGAATTCACGTCGATGTTGGATGCTGGAAATGGACGTGGCGCCCACGTTTTCTTGAAGCTTGCCCGCCGGAACTAAGCATGAGTTCCGTGAACAGGAAAGGCGTTCGGTCGACAACTCAGTAAAGTGTGCGTCGAAAGAAAATAATAACAGGTCCCGGGGCACAGGGGAGCACAATAGCTCGTTCGCGGTCTGCGGAAGAGGTAGATTCCACCGGTCGATTTCCACTACGGAGCCGATGGCGACCCTGCTACGTCAGTTGTGCTAGCCTTACTTTCCATGACCCTGGTTTCGGCGCATCCCAAGCATTTTCTCTCTGATAAGGTTGAGCATTTTACCGAGTCCGTGATTCGCGAGATGACTCGGCAGGCTATGCAGTATGACGCCGTTAATCTGGCGCAGGGGTTTCCGGATTTTTCCGCGCCCGCCGAAGTCAAGCGCGCTGCGCAGGATGCGATCGCGGCCGACGTTAATCAGTACGCCATCACCTGGGGCGCGAAGAGTCTGCGGGTTGCGATTGCCCGGCAGATGCAGGAGTGGCAGGGGATTGAGGTCGATCCGGAAAAGGAAATTGTGGTGTGCTGCGGCTCGACTGAAGCGATGATCGCTACCCTGCTGGCGGTGTGCAATAAGGGCGACGAGGTCGTGGTCTTCGAGCCCTTCTACGAGAACTATGGGCCGGACGCGATTCTGAGCGGAGCCAAGCCGCGCTTCGTCAGTTTGCGTCCGCCGCAGGCATCGAAAGGCGAGAGGGGCGGCGAGCGGGGCGGCGAATGGACATTCGACGAACAGGAATTGCGCGAGGCTTTTCAGCACAAGACCACACAACATCACACCAAGGCGATCATCCTTAACACGCCAAACAACCCTACCGGCAAGGTGTTCAGCAGGAAAGAGCTGGAACTGATTCGCGATCTGTGTGTCGAATACAACGTGCTTGCCATCACCGACGAAATCTACGAGCACATTCTCTACGATGGATCGGAGCATATTTCGATCGCGCGGCTCGACGGCATGCGCGAACGCACAATTACGATCAACGGGCTCTCAAAAAGCTACAGCGTCACGGGATGGCGCGTCGGCTGGGCGGTTGCTCCGCCCGCGATTACCAACGCGATCCGTAAGGTACATGACTTCCTGACGGTGGGGGCGCCTGCTCCTTTGCAGGAAGCTGGAGCCGTGGCGTTAAGCCTGCCTGCCAGTTATTATCGCGAACTGGCCGAACGGTACCGCACGCGGCGCGATCATCTGATCCCTGCGCTGGAGAAATCGGGTTTTCGCTGTTACCCTCCGCGGGGCGCTTATTACGTGATGACCGACATCACCGCCTTCGGATTCGCGAACGACGTGCAGTTCGCGGCTCACCTGGTGAAGAACATCGGCATCGCGTGCGTGCCTGGGTCGAGTTTCTACAAACATCCGAAAGACGGATCCCAACAGGTACGTTTCGCCTTCTGCAAAAAGCCTGAGACACTGGATGAGGCGGCACGACGACTGGAAAAGCTGCGGTCACTGTAAAACGAACTGCACGAGTTGCGGCAAAAGTAACCTAAAATCCACAGCCAACTGCGCTATACTTCGGCTCAACGCTGAAAATTTCCCGAAAGCGAGTGGTGGGTCCATGTCCGTGAAAACCGAGGAAGAGGTATCTGCGCAGGTTCCGGCTGAAGATTTTCAGGCGCTGGAAGAGAAAGTTTATCGCACCATTGAGTTGTACAAGGCCGCCAAAGAAGCCCGGGCTACCGCCGAGCGCGATGTGAAGCGACTGCGGGAACAACTCGAAGAACGCGAGGAACAGAACGATGCCATGCGCCGCGAGTTGGTGCAACTGCGCAAGGATCGCGAGGACATTCGAAGCCGGGTCGAGAAGATGTTGAGCCAAATGGACAGCCTGACGCATGAGCATGAGAAAGCAGCAAGCTGACTGTGGCGGCAAACTGGGAGACGGCGGCAAAGATGCGTCCGGCAGTCGTCTGGCGGGAAGTAATCCGCCGAGGAGTGACATGGCCACTGCAAGCAACCAACGTCCGACAGATGTGCTGACTAAAGACGCGTTGACGAAACCGGTTCAGCCCAATGACGTCCCGGCCACGAATGCCGTCAGTGGCAGTGGCAGTGTGCGCGTCGAAATCTTCGACCAGGTTTATAACCTGCGAGGCTCGGACGCGGACTACATTCTGAAGCTTGCCGAGTACGTGGACGGCAAGATGCGCGCGGTATCGGAACAGACGGCAACGGTCGATTCGGTACGGCTGGCGGTGCTGGCGGCGCTGAATATTGCGGATGAATATCATCTGCTGAAGCGGCAACTGGAGAAGCCTTCGCCGGACGCACGGCAGCGGGCCAGCAAACTGGCAAGCGCTCTTGACGAAGTTTTGCAAGATACCAGGCGGACGGGCTGAAGTTCGGCCGTAACGTCGGCCGTAGCCTTGATCGTAATCTGCTGTTCATCTTCCATCGCAAATCCCAGACCAGTGGCCGCAGGCAGCTGCCGAGCTCTCCACCCCGCCAAGCCAACACGGGGCTTGTCGGGGGCCCCGGTGCGCTCCGCTTGGACCCTTCGGCTTCGCTCAGGGCAGGCTCGCGAGGCGCCCGTCCCCACACGAGCACGACTGCCAGCAAGCTTCCTGCCAACTATTTTGCATTTTCCCCTTGCGAAACTATTCGCGGTTTCCTAGCATTCAAGGTGGAAGCCGGCCTGCAAGGTTGGTGATGGTGGCAACCGATTTTTGAACCAATGAAGAATGAACGGGGACTCGACTCGCAAAAAGATCCGGTGTGCTATGTTCCGCCATG
>Ga0209517_10004461_pt1 | contig 18363 bp, 17 predicted proteins | sample PeaSoiMetSII2010_FD_187695 | JGI IMG/M metagenome (GOLD analysis project Ga0209517, IMG submission 187695) | Peat soil microbial communities from Weissenstadt, Germany - SII-2010 (SPAdes) (version 2) | ecosystem: Environmental > Terrestrial > Soil > Wetlands > Peat | place: Germany...
GGCTCGTCTGGCCGCCGCCGGACGTGCCGCTCAGTTCGGCCAGGCTCTGGCCCAGCAACGGGTCGCCTTGCGCGGAGCGGCTCTGGGCTTCCTCTACACCGACGGCCACGTGCGGGTTTATCACGGCAAGCACACGCTGCCCAAGGCCCACGTGGCCCGCATGCGCATCTCGCTGCCAGCCACTTCAGATTACTGGGTCAACGATAGTGCCGGCGACCCGCTGTTCGTGGTCACTGCCCAGGCCAACGCCGGCCTGGTGAAGATGCTGCCCGGCATCCTGGCCCAGGTACGCGCCCCGGTGGGCAAGCGACGCGTCACGGTGGTCTTTGATCGCGGCGGCTACAGTCCCAAACTCTTCCAGCAAATACTGGCGGCCGACTTTGACCTGCTCACCTATCGTAAGGGCCGCTATCGGCGCATCCCTCGCCACTGCTTCCAGCAGCGCCGGACGCGCCGCGACGGACGAATGCTCACCTATACGCTGGCCGACCAGGAGGTGCGCTTGCTCAAGGGCAAGCTGCGCCTGCGGCAGGTCACTCGTCTGATGGACAGCGGTCATCAGACGCCGATCCTCACTTCGCGACGGGATATGTCAGCGGCCCAGTTGGCCGATCGGATGTTTGATCGTTGGCGACAAGAAAACTTCTTCAAATACTTGCGCGAGGAATACGCCTTGGATGCGTTAGTCGAATACGCCGCGGTGCCCGACGATCCCACGCGCCAAGTCCCCAACCCGGCCTGGGCCGCCCTGGAGGCTCAACTCCGGCAAACCTACGCCCACTTGGATCGACTCCAAGCCGAATACGGTCTGGAGGCGCTGACCAACTTCGAGAGGCAGCGCCGGACCATGCGCGGCTTCAAAACCGCGCACGGAAAACTGGGCCGGAACATCTGGCGCGTTTGGCAGCGCATCGAGCACCTGGAAGAGCGCCGGGCGGCCATCCCTCGGCGAGTCCCCGTCCAAACCCTCAGGGACGAACCGGTCGTCAAACTGGCGCCGGAACGCAAACACCTGACCAACTTGATCAAAATGCTGGCCTATCAAGCCGAGAGCGATCTGCTCCGATTAGTCGCCCCTCATTACCGGAGGGCGGGCCAGGAAGGCCGAACTCTCCTCCAAGCCGCCCTGGCCAGTGCGGCCGATCTCCAGGTCACCGAAACGGAATTACGCGTCACTTTAGCAGCGCAGAGTTCGCCACACCGTACACGTGCCATCGCCGCGCTTTGCGATCAACTCAACCAGACCAAAACGCTTTTTCCGGGCTGCCGATTGCGCCTGCACTACGCGATCCGGCAGGTATCCTGAAGCGAAAAGCGGACATTTTGTGTGACGGCTATGTCAGGAGTTCTGGACTCACTAATTCACTAACTCGCCCCTCACCCCTCATCCCAGTTGCTTTCTCTCGATCCCTTCCGACATCCGCGAGGTGCGGGTCCGCGCTGACGCGGGCTTCGGCTATAATCCGGTGTTGGAAACCCTCGAGCAAGGCGGCGCCCAATACGCCGTGGTGGCGCGCCGGAGTCCCTCGCTCCAGCGCCGACTGGGAGGCTTGCGCTACGAGCGGCTTAACCCGTTGTGGGAAATCGCCCAATGCGAGCACCGCGTTGCGGAGCGGGCCCCCGTTCGGCGCTGCATGGTCGCGCGCCGCCCCATTGTGGAAACCGAACCGGAGCCGACCCTCTTTACGGTGGCCCGCTATGCTTACCGAGCTTGGGTCACCAACCTGCCCCTGAGCCCGGCTGGAGTGTGGCACTTCTATGACGGGCGTGCCGGGATGGACCCGCGCATTGGCGAACTGCGAGAGCATTTCGCACTGCGCAAAATTCCGACCCGAGCCTTTGAGGCCAACGCCCTTTACCTTGAAGTCATTCGCTTGGCCTACAACTTGGTCACTGCTTTTCAACGAATGTGTCTGCCGGCAGATTGGCAGGATCTGACACTCAAAAGACTGCGTTACCGCCTGTTGTGGCTGCCCGGAGAACTGACTCGTCCTCAGAATCGTCCGATCCTTCGCCTGGCGGACTCGCCGGTCGTTCGTGCGTGGACCGACAAAATTCTTCATCGTATCCACAAGCTCAAACCGCTTGACGCCTAAACTCATGACTTTGGAGAAAAATCGACTGCTGCAAAACTTCTCGCGCGAAACCGTGGATTTCGGCCATTTTCAACCGGATCCAAGTATTACAACCGATGTAGGCCACGGCGCCGTTGGGCCCGTGCTTGAGCACTTGCTCACCCAGCCCGGTGGGATTAAATCGGCCCCGTTGATAGGGGGAGGGGGGCGGGGACGGAGCGCTAAATACTTCCTTGTTGTCGGTGCCCGCGTGCTCCTTGCCAGCAACATCCACATAAGCCCCGTAGGGCGGCAAAGGCGCGAAATACGCCGTGCTGCAACCCGCAGAAATGACCACCGGCAGCCTGGTGGCATTAGTGATGCGATCGAGATCGGCCACCGAGAAACAGGCGTCCCAACCATCAGACTGGCCTTGACCCGCATGCACGATCAGGCCGACGCCATCGTTGAGGAGTGCGCGAAGTTGGTTGTGATCCGGAGGCAGAGTGCCCGCGGCTTGGCCAGAATCAGAGTAGCAGCGTTTTTCGATCCGCCAGGCATTGGTGAGTTCAGCCGAGAGGCGGTCCATGAAGCTCCGGCTGTCCACCCAACCGCCGACGGCGACAAAGGCGGCGCGCCTTAAGTGGGGGCTGGCGTCGGCAAGCACTTGTTCTTCATAGGAGATGGTCTTCGTGGCAACCAGGCGCGCCTCTTCCGGGGTACTGACGGGCCAACGGCCCACCGCGATGTCCGGCAGGTAGTCCACCTGATCGAAGTTGATCGGATCTTGCTTGTTCTTTTCGCCGCGGACTTCGCCGAAATAGCCTGCGTGAAACGAGTTTTTTTGGGCGTTCCAATCGTCGAATGAACCGTCTGCTTTGGCGAGGTCGCTGTAGTAGAGATCGCTTGGATAAAAGGCGAAGTCGAAAGCCGCAGGGGTGACGCGGTCGAGCACCATGTAGCGCACCGGCAAGACATCAACATCACCGACCAGGAGGGCATAGCCCAGGCGATGGCTGAGAAATTCGTTATAAAGGAACCTCTTGAGTTTTTCCGGGTCATCCACGCCAGGGTTCTGTGCGAGGATCGATTCCATTGATCGGAACTCCGTCGGCAAGAGTTTCTGCTTGTGGGCGAGGAATTCCCGGAGGGCGGGCTGGAAGGCGTTGGGCGCGATGACCAGGAGGGCTTTTGCTTCAGCAGCACGAGAGTCAGGAGGAGGAACTGGTTGGCCTCCGAGGTGTGCCGCCAATGCGGCGACGAACAGCGCGAGAAGCGCGGGCGAATGCGTTTTTTTCATTGCTTAGCCTAATCCAACACGCAGACATTTTGTCTGGGACCCTAGCGGCATCCCTGGTCAATTCTTAGGGTCCTCGGCCCAAATCGAACCAATCGCCTTCTCGTCGCCGAAGCCGCCGGGCACGGCCTGACTGGGGTTATTGGCATAATACCAACGCAACTTGTCCAGCGGGGAACGCAGGGTACGGCTGCCGGGCATTTCCAGATGACCATTTGGATCGTTCAGGCGGAGCCAATCCCATGCGTAGCGCAGCCACTTCTCGCGGTATTGGGTGTCCTGATGGGCAAACCAAGTGATTTCGTCGTAACCCCAAACCCAGATGCCGCCTGCCCCAGCCTGGCCAGGTTTTTGGCTGACCCCCCAGTTATCCAGTTCCACCAGAAAAGGAAGGTGCTCACAGCTCCACCCACTGGGGGTGAGACCGCCTCTGCTGCGGCCGTAAATGCTGTCGGAAAATCCAACCTTTAAAACCGCCGCTTGCGGAGGGTCGGGAACTTCCATGATGCGCAACGGGAACGAATGAAAATCCAGGAGCAAGCGGCCGTCATGCAGCAAGCCGCCGCTAGGCACATGGCCATCGCAGAGGATCATATGCCGCCGGGCGTGTTGGGTTGCGTAAGTTCGCACGAGGCTGAGCACCTGCGCCCAATGGGCGCGGTCTGGGTCGTTGTGGCCCATCAACTCGACCTGCCCGAAGTGGATCGCTTCGAACCCTAGATCGATGTACGAGGCGGCTAAGAAGTAGAACCAAAGTTTGGTCTCTGAGCGGCTGACATCGGGGACCGAGGCATTAGGTCCCCAATTTCTCCGCTGTGCCGGGGGATAGATCATATCGGCGTAACGGAAGTTGCGCTTTTCAACCGGCAGCCCGAACGCCGCGAACGTCCAATCCGGCACCGGAACCTGTTCCACTTGTGTGCTCACGATTTCAAAAACGCAGGCCTGCAAGATCATCTCCGGATCGGTGGCGCGAACCTCAGGAATTTCCTGCTTTGCTCGGCCAAGGTTTCGCAGCAGATCGGCCTCGCCTCCCCAGAGGCAGAGGCTGCGTCCGATGAATTTGGCGCCCGTGCTCTTGAGCATCCGTAGATCATCCTCAAGATCCCCTCGGCCGTTGAGCATGCCTTCCATGGTAATGGAGCGGGAAAGATAATTCTCCAACACCTGGCGGGAGATCGTTTTGTCAAAACTAAGTGAACGGCGGGCCGCGGCTGCGGGAGGGGATGATTCACGATTCAGCTCGGAACTGTTCACCGTGCCGCGACCGGCCATGGCCACCGCGATGGCGCAGAAAGCGAAGCGTCGAATCATGGCCGCATTGCCCGGTGACGAGCTAATCGACAGCCCGGACGTGGTAACCGCCGGACTTCTCGTCGGGCTCCAGCTTAAGCAAATTGCGTTTCTGGGCTTCGAGAAGCAGGTCGTTAAAGGAACGGAAGCCGTAAGCACGCTCATTGAAACCAGGGTTCCGGCGTTTGATCGCCTGTTTGATCATTGAACCCCAGATCGGCTCATCGGCCTCGCGCTCCTGAGTAATGGCATCCAAAGTCTCGGCGAGCAGGTCCAGGGCCTTTTCCAGTGAGGGCCCTTTGTTCTCCCCTTCGGGCAATTTCGTCGTGGCGGCGCTCGCTGTGGTGCGCCGGCGCGCCCGAGGCGGTTCGGCGCGCACCAGGTCATCGTAGTAGATGAACTCGTCGCAATTGCTGATGAACAGGTCCGAAGTGGAATTCTTCACGCCGACCCCGATGACGGTCTTGGCATTCTCGCGCAGCTTGCTTACCAGCGGCGAGAAGTCGGAGTCGCCACTGAGGATGACGAAGGTATCGACGTGGCCTTTGGTATAGCACAGGTCCAAGGCATCGACCACCATCCGGATGTCAGCCGAGTTTTTGCCCGCCTGTCGCAGGTGGGGAATCTCAATCAGCTCGAATGCAGCCTCGTGCAGGTCGCGTTTGAAAGTGCTGTAGCGTTCGAAATCGCAGTAAGCCTTTTTAACAACAATGTGTCCTTTGAGGAGAAGGCGTTCGAGCACCTTCTGGATACTGAAGGTTGGGAAATGGGCGTCTTTGGTGCCCAAGGCGATGTTTTCCAGATCGAGGAACACGGCCATGGTGGTGTTGGAGTCTGTGGCGTTCATGGTAACCTGAATACGAATTGACTAGAGTTTGGGTCACCTTAAAGCTCGAAGCGAGAGAAAAATGGGGGAGAGGCTGCTGGTTGAGGGCGTAGGGCAAAATCTTTCGCTCTGGAAATAGCGAAAAGTGTGGGATGAGCGAAAGAGTTGCCTGCGTTGGGCTTTGATCGCATCCTGTAGCCGTGCTCAGAATTGGTTTATTTGGGGGCTTATTCGACCCTGTCCATCTCGGTCATTTGCTGGTGGCGCAGGCGGCATGGGAAGAGCTGGCTTTGACGCGGCTCTTTTTTATCCCGGCCGCGCAATCGCCGTTCAAGCCGGAGCCCCGGCCGGCCTTGGCCGAGGAGCGTCTGCGTCTCCTGAGGCTGGCGCTGGCCGGCAAGAGTTGGTGCGCCATTGATCCGCAGGAACTCGGGCGAGGCGCGGTTTCCTACACCATTGATACGATTCGTGACTACACCCGGCGCTTTCCGCAGTCGCAATTGCTTTATTTGATTGGCCAGGACAACCTCCCGCAATTGCCCAAATGGCGGGAGGCTTCGGAGTTAGCGCGGTTAGCGGAGTTTGTGGTGTACCCACGGCCAGTGCTGCCAGAGATCGCGGCGGCGCAAGAGAACTCCGCCAGCCATGCGGGGGCGCCTGCTTCCTGCGAAGTTGTTCCGGGCCCGGCCGGTGGCCTGCCAGCTTTACCCAAGCCGTTCCGGGGGCGCTTTCTGGCGGGGTTTCCGGTGGGCATTTCTTCGCGGCAGATTCGGGCGCGGGTGAAGGCAGGGCGGTCCATCGAGCCGCTGGTGCCGGGGACGGTGGCCGAGGCCATCCGGAATAATGGACTTTATCTTTGACCGGCTTTGGGTCATAATCTGCGGAGATGGATTCAAGAAAACTGGCTTTGCTTTGCCGCGAATTGGCAGACAACAAAAAGGCGGAAGACATCGTGATCCTCGACGTTCGAAAACTGTCCTCAGTCACGGATTACTTTGTAATCGTCTCGGGCACGAGCGAGCCCCACCTCCGAGCCATTGTCGATGAAATCGTCGAAAAGCTGCGCGAGGACCACCACCTGCGCCCCAAGGCAGTGGACGGCACCTTGCAAACTGCCTGGGTGGTCCTGGATTACTTTGACGTCATTGTCCACATCATGCGTGCCGACGTACGGGAGCGATACGATTTAGAAACGCTCTGGGGTGATGCGCCTCGAGTGAGAGCGCGCAAGCGGGCTGTTTCCCAGGCATAGCGCCAGAAAGCGCTTTTGGGCGGCTCGGCGAGAGTTGGCGCGAATAGACTCACGAACAGTTTGTCGCGAATACTCCCATTTCCGGGCTGATCGAACCCTAGCGAGATTCGATAAAGGATCCGGCGAAGCCCCGGCGCGGACCTTTTAGGACAAACCCTAAAGAAAAGTGCGGGGTATGGGTGCCGGACAGCGGCGCCAATCGCTTGGCTACGGGTTCTTGGCCGGCATTTCCTTGGCGGCCTTCACCATATCGTCGAGGAGCTTCTTGAAATCTTCGAGACCCGGGGCGGGGATGATGATGGTGTCCCGGCGGCCCCCAACGTCTTCCGTGATGCGGAGGAAGCGCCCGCGGGGGTTTTCCTTGAGGGTGAATACAAAGGTCTTGCGCTCGATCTGAACCTTGTCGGTCCGGAGCGTCTCTTCATTAACAGGAGGGCGGGGCGCGCCGTAACTACGGTGGCCGTAAGGAGATGGCCGGTCGTTTGAAATCATACTTTCACTGCGTCACCCGCTAAGGCGACCAAAACTAATACCTATTATAATGTTAACGACTATTATGCCGTGTCAACAGCGAAATCTTGATCGGCTGACAAAGCGAGTCGGGTCGGGCGGATTGGCTACGCGCCATAAATACGCCGCCACCCCTGCGACCAACAGTAGATTGGCCAAATTCGAGACCCGTTGCCAAGTACTAAATGAAGTAGAGGCTTTTTCGCGCTGCTCCGGGCGGGTGTTGGCCCCATATCGAATGCGCTGCCACTGTTCGAGCTTCGGTTGCAGCGCGCATTCCAGCACCGCCAGGCTCAGCAGTAGAACGAGCAGGCCTCGCCACCATTTGGCGACGGTTTTGCCGAAATACAGCCATTCCGCCACGACCAACACCAAAGCGGCGAAGGCGCAGACCAGTTCCAGATAATACAGGCGCAACGCTAAGAGGCGCGTGATGGCGTCCGAAAAGTACGGGTAGTTTATGGCGCCAAGCAGCTCCTTGATCTTCGCCGAAGACACGGCCGGTCGGGCAGCGGCTATGAAATACACTGCAGCGCCCAACCACACCGCAGCATTAAGGATGCCCGCGAATCTCAGGAATCCAATCACCGGGCTACGGTAGGCAAGGAGGTTACAGATGCCAAGAGCGGAAATGCGCGCAGCGCAAGACACGCCCACTGGCCTGGAATGACGAACGACGAATGACTAAGCCCAAAAGAAATCTGAATTTCGAAGCCCGAAGCCGCCACGCCAGCGTGCGTTTGTCATTCGAGCTTCGTGCTTCTTTCGGATTTCGGCATTGGTCATTCGTCATTCATACCGAGCGGGAGGATCGTTCGGGTCTGCGCCTCGTTCCTGGTCCGAGGCGCGGGATCATTAGAGGATATTTGCCGCCAACTCGGCTAGTTCGGAACGTTCGCCCTTTTGGAATTCGATATGCGCCGAGACCGCTTCGCCCTTAAATCGGCTAACGATGTAATTGAAGCCGTTGGAAGAGGAGTCAACATACGGATTGTCGATCTGGTAGGGGTCGCCGGTGAAGATGATTTTGGTCCCGTTCCCCACGCGCGTGATGATGGTCTTGGCCTCCAGGGGCGTGAGATTCTGGGCCTCGTCGATAATCATAAACTGGTTGGCAATGCTCCGGCCTCGGATGTAGCTCAAAGCTTCCACGACGATACTGCCGGAGCGCATCAGGTCCCCGCTGCGCCGATGCTCATGCCCCATGTTCAAGTCGCCGAGCATCTCCAGCGCATCGTGGATGGGCTGCATCCATGGCGCGAGCTTTTCCTCCAGTGACCCGGGCAAAAAGCCCAGCTCTTTGCCCATAGAAATGGTTGGCCGAGCGACAACTAGCCGCCGGAACTCGCGGTCCATGACGGTGCGCTTGAGGCCGGCGGCCATCGCTAGAAGGGTCTTGCCTGTGCCCGCCTTGCCCATGAGCGTCACCAGTTTGACGCGGTCGTCCAGCAGGGCGTCGAAACCGAAATGCTGCTCGCGATTGCGAGGCTTGATCCCCCACACCCCTTCCCGGCAATCGATGATGGGGACCAGCTTGGTGCTGGTGAGATCCACTTTCGTCAAGGCCGTGCGCTTCGGGTTGGTTTCTTCCGCCAACGTGCAGTATTCATTGGGAAAGTATTGCCTGCCGCCATTCAACTCGAGCTCGCCGTTGGCGCGGAAGGCTGCCATTTTCTCGCCGCTCACCGTCATTTCCATCATCCCGGTATAGAGGTCCTTGATCAGCACCCGGTCGCTTTCGTAATCCTCGGCCAGCAAACCCAGCGCGTCGGCCTTGATCCGCAAGTTAATGTCCTTGCTCACCAAAATGGCCGCGCTTTTGGGCTGGGATTTCTGCACCGCGAACGCCAGCGAAAGGATGCGATTATCGACGGAGTCGAGGTTGAAAAGCGCAGGGCCCTTTTTGCCGGCGGGCAGGCCATTTTGAAAGAGGATTCGCAGTTGGCCGCCGTTGGGCAGACTCACCCCTTCGTTCAGGTGGCCGGCCCCGCGAAAACCATCCAACATGCGAGACACCGAACGCGCGTTCTGGCCCAGTTCGCTGGACTCGCGCTTGAAGCGGTCGATTTCTTCAATGACCTCGATGGGCAGGAGAACGTTGTGTTCCTGAAAACTGAGCAGCGAATTGGGGTCGTGCAGCAAAACATTGGTATCAAGAATGTAGTTCTTTTTCACGCGTGAAGGTTTCGAGTTTGAGATCGGTCATGCGGCGATGCCATTGGCGCAAGCGGGTGTGCGCCTGGGGCAGTTTGTAATGGCCGCTGAAAAGGAAATTGCCCAGCATGCCAAAGAGATCGAAATCGACGAAGCGCGGTCGTTCTCCCAGCAGGTACGGCTTGTACATGAGCATTTCCTCGAACGGAATAAGCCGCTCAGCCAATTGGGCAACCAACTCTTGCTGGCGTCCGCGCCACTCTTCGAGGCAGCCGCGGCCAAATTTCCGCTCCTTATGCCGCAGGAATCGCAGTTGGTCCGAGGGGGGCACCACTTCCTGCCAATGAATGTCGTTCAGCCTAAACCCAACCCCTTCGATCTCGTTCTCGATATAGCGCCAAATGATCGATTGCACGCCCTCGCTTTCCCATGGGAACAAGCCCAGGCCCAGTTTGCTGTCGAGGTACTTGGCGATCACCTGCGAATCGTCGTTCATCTCGAAGATGACCGATTTGCCGTCCCGAATGATCGGCACCCCATAATAGCGCCCCTTGGTCAGGCGCCAAACCAGCGAACGGTCCCCATTTGGAATGTTGGTGATCTTAAATCGGACCCCCGAGAATTCGAGGATACGGCGTTGAACAATGCAGAATGGGCTCCAGGGAAACTGAATGAGTTCGATCATGTCACGCGCTTAAGTATGCGTCCAACGGTTACTTTAGGACCCAGGGGGCGGGCTGACAAGCGGTAAATCGTCGGGCTGTCGGGCTCGTCAGGCTTTACACGTGTTCGTCCAGACGCTAGACTGCCTTGCATGGGCTCGGATTACGACGCAACGGAGTTTATCGACGGCGACTTTATCGTTCCTAAGCCGCCCGCTGCCGCGGCCCCAGGCCAATCGCTCCGGGCGCCGACGCGGGAGGAGGTCGAATCGAAAGTCGCGGCTACGCAAGAGCAACTGGCACAACTCAAACGCGCGCAGGAGGAGTTGGAACGCAAGCGAATAGCGCTCGAGGAAACCCGCCGCCGCCAGCATGAGTTCGAGACAGGTCGCCACGAGATCGTGCAAAACCTTACGCGCGGACTGGGTCTGCTCGAGAAGGCCGAGTTCGAGGCGCGCCGCGATGCCGAACTCATGGCCAAGTCCGTGGCGGCTTTTCGCGATGCCTTGGGCCAAGTCGAAGCCATCCACGAAGAATCCTGGACGCAGGACAACTGTGAGGTTGAGCTCACGCGCGCGCTGACCACCGTGGAGAACGCGCGAATGGAATGGAACGCGGCGCGGCTGAAGTTCCCCCTGCTTTCGGGTCCGCTGCTTGCGACGCCGGAAGACGCCAGAGATCAGGTGGGTGGGGCGGCACCGCTCCTGGGAGGCCATAGTTTCGGTGAGTTGTGCCGGCTGGGCTTTGCTCTGACCTGGCCCTTGGCCGCCGTGCTCCTGCTGGCGATCACCTGTTTAGCGTTGATTCTGGCTCGTCGCTGATGGTCAGCCCTCATGGCATGGTTTAAAAAAAAAGCAGACCCGATTTCCGACCGCACTCGAGCGCTTAACCAAGAAATTGCTGATTTGGAAGCGCAGATCAAGCGGCTGGGGGCCGGTCTGGCGAACGACTCTGCACAGCCGCGGTGGCGCTCGACGGTCGTTCCGCAGGGCGTTTTGGGTAACCAGTCGATCCCGTCGCCCCGCGGCGTGGAGGAGACGCCGGCAACCGCTGCTACGGCAGCGAACGAACCCATTTTCGAACCCGTGGATCAGGACCTGTTGAAAGCAAATCCTGAGAAGGCTGCCACGCCGGAACACTTTAACGAACTGGGTGTCCGCAAATACGACCTGCCGGCACTGGTTCGGCGTCTGCGCTCGCATTTTCGCGGCCCTTCGACCACTAATCCGAAGCTGGTCAGCTATCTGGCCGCCGGTGGCATTCAGGGGCTGCGGCCCATGCGCTACGAGAAACGCGTGGCTCGTAACCGCTTTATCGCTCTGGCGCTGTTTCTCTTTTTGACGCTGCTCGGCTGCCTGGCCGTCTTTATCCATGGCCGTTAAAGGTGATGGATGAGCCTCTTCAGATTCCCATCACCGGCGTGCTGGATCTGCACACCTTTAATCCACGCGACGTGAAGGAGCTTGTGCCGGCCTACCTCGAGGAGTGCCGACAGCGGGGGATTCTCCAGGTGCGCATTATCCACGGCAAAGGAGTCGGCAATCTCCAGCGAACGGTTCATTCGATGCTCTCCCGTCTGCCAGAGGTTATTTCTTTCACGCTGGACCACCCCCAGTTTGGCGGCTGGGGCGCGACCTTGGTCCGCCTGCGGCAACGCGAATCTCAGGAGTGAGTGGCACGAAAACGCGTGGGGAAATTCCCTCCCCAAAATCCAAAATCAGCGATCACACACTTGACTCCGTGGCACACGCTTTCCATATTGCACACTCGGTGTTGTCCGCTGATAGTTTAGTATCGAAGCACTATGGCCAAATCAAAGGTCCGTCAGGCAGTCTCGAATGCCCAGGGCAAGCCAAACCCAAGCAGTAGTCCCGCAAGCCAAAACCCAGCCCAAAAATGGTCCGTTGCTCCGGGCTCAACCGGTAACGGTCCAGCGGAAGGCAACGCGGCGAGCTCCCACGCGGCTTCTTCCATCCCGGCTGCGTCGAATGGCTCAACGGCGATGGAAATTGCCGAGAAGGTCAAAGAATTGGTCCGGTTGGCACACGAGCAAGGCTATCTAACCTATAACGATATTAACGAGATCCTGCCGGAGAACCTCGCCGCGCCGGAGGAACTCGAAGACATTCTCATTCAATTGCGCCATCTCGAGGTCGAGATCGTGGATCCGGCCGAGGTGGACCGCATCAAGGCGCCGGACTCGGAGCCGGATGAGGAGAAGAGCCGCCTCGATGTGTTGGACGACCCGGTGAGAATGTACCTCAAGCAGATGGGCCAGGTGCCGTTGCTTACCCGTGAACAGGAGGTTCAAATCTCCAAGCGCATCGAAGCGGCCGAGCTCGAGCTCAAACGCATCCTGTACTGCTTCGGCTTCGCCGCCAAGGAGCACATCGCCCTGGCGGAAAAGCTGGTGTCCGAACCACCCAAGGAAAGGTTCGATCGCGTGATCCTCGATAAGAAAATCGAGAGCCGGGGACAACATCTCAGGGCAATGCGCAAACTGATTCAAGTAGTGCGTGCGCTCGACCACGACGCCGACGAGGGGTTTGCGAGCTCGCTAACGGAGAGCGGCGAGGCTCGCCGGCACGCGGCGCGCTTCCGTCGGATTGATCGCAGGCTCCAGAACGCTTTCCCCAAATTCTTCTACAAGCAAAAGGTCCTGGAAGAAATGTGCCTGGTGGCGGAGAACATCCAGGACAAAATGCAGGCGAGCCTGCGCGTGCTCGAGTCTTCGAGCGCGCCGGGCGCCCCCCTGGCAACGCCTGCCGTGGTCGAGGTGGAGCGGAAAAAACTGCAAGCTCTGGAGGAATTTGTGCGTATGAGCCACGGCGAGTTCCTCGAGGCCTGCGCCCGTTTGCGCGAATTCTCGAACCGTGCGGTCGAAGCCAAAACGGAAATGGTCGAGGCTAACCTGCGCCTGGTCATCTCCATCGCCAAGAAATACACCAATCGCGGCCTCTCCTTTCTCGATTTGATCCAGGAAGGGAACATGGGCCTCATGCGAGCGGTCGAGAAGTTCGAGTACCGGCGCGGCTACAAGTTTTCCACTTACGCCACTTGGTGGATCCGCCAAGCCATTACTCGCTCCATTGCCGACCAGGCCCGCACCATCCGCATCCCGGTGCACATGATTGAGACGATTAACCGGCTCATGCGCATGCAAAAGCGCCTGTTCCAGGACTTTGGCCGCGAACCCACGGCCGAGGAATTGTCCGATGAACTCCAGATCCCCGTTGAACGCGTCCGGGCTGTTCAGCGATTGGCTCAACAGCCGATCTCACTTCAATCGCCCGTGGGCGACAATGACGAAACCAGTTTGGGCGATCTCCTCGAGGACAAAACGACGGAGAGCCCCTCTGAAGTGACGAGCTTCAGTTTGCTCAAGGACAAGTTGACGAGCGTCCTCGATAGCCTCAACGCTCGGGAACGCCGCGTTTTGGAGTTGCGCTTCGGCCTGGGCGACGGTTCTTCGCGCACCCTCGAGGAAGTGGGTCGGCAATTTCGCGTCACCCGTGAACGCATCCGGCAGATCGAAGCCAAGGCGCTGCGCAAGATGCGCCACCCGACCCGCATCCGGCAGCTTCACGGTTTTCTTGAAGTCAGAGAAGGCGCTAAGAAGTAGCCTCAGAGCGAGAGGTAGCGCAAGACCTGCACTTCCTTGCGGAAGACCAACCGGATCGAGTTGCGGTCAAACTGAACATCCAACGGCGCCCGCTGCTGGAAATGTTCCCACATCACCCTGCCGTTGCGCGGATTGATCCGCTTGATGCGCACGTAAGGAGGGGTTTCGAACCCGGTAGTAGGTGAAAGGTCATCCTCGTCTTCGTAAGGTGCGTAAGATGCCACCGTGTAAAGGAACTTGCCTGAAACATAATTCACCAAGCCGCCCAATTGGGCCTGCCACATAACTTTGCCCGATTTGGCGTCCACCTTGAGAACCAGGGCACTCGTTTGTTGCGAAATATCAATTTGCCGCGAATACCTAATGCTGTCCGGACTGGCGGTGGTCGAATTGACGTAGATCATTCCTTGGGAATCGAAAAACATTCCCACGATGCCTACCGACGGCAACCGCCATTGGGGGCGTCCGGTGGCCAGGTCGAAGGCTGTCAACACCCCCTGGTCAAAGACGTAAAGCGCGCCGCCCCATTCCGCGCATGGCCCTAGCCCGTAGGGAGCGTTCTGGGGGTCAAAGGCCGCCGCTCCGCCGCTCACGTTGAAGGCGAGCGTGCTTTCCCAGAGTTTGTTGTTTTTCTTGTCGAACACGATGATCCGCTTGTTTGCGGTCAGCACATCCACGGTGTCCAGCGGCAACAGCGTCGGCGGGCCGACGACCTCGCCAGTCCACATCGTTGAGATTTCCGGCCGCCGCACCGTGACCTGGTACCGGCTCACGTCCTCCTCCACGACGTCGCCGCCGCGCGAGCGTTGCATCTCGTTAAGGACTTCATTCGCCGCATCCATCGACGTAGCCATGGATACCGGCCCATCAAGGACCGATTTCTTGGGAGCCGCCTTCATCGCCGTGTGCGCCTCAAACCGTTGCTCCAACAACTTGACGAAGAGCTGCACAAAGCCATTGGTGGTCGGGATAAGCGAGATCTCTCCGCTCGGTAGCTGGGGGGTGGGCGTGGTGGTGGGCGGGGGCCGGCCGGTGTCATTGAGCTCGGTCAACGCGCGCTCCTGGCTCAGGGTGGCAGACAAGGTAGCCGGCAAGGCGATGCGCGCCGGGTAAGACAAATGCTGCGCTTCCTCCGCCACCCGCGCCGGATCCATCGGCTTGCCCAGGTCCTTGCCTGGCATGCCAGTCGGAAGCCCGGCCAATTGTTGTGAACCGCCAGGCGCGCCCCGCCCTGCAGGTCCTCCGGACTTTGGCGCGCTGTTGGTTCCGGTCCCACCGGCCAGGAGAGCTGGCACTGGGCGGCCAAGGAGGTCTTCTGCGCGTGCCTCGCACGTGGTGAAATTGACATGAGTGACTCGGCCCGAGCCCGCTTCCACCAACAGGAATTCCTCTGCCCGAGGAACCAGCGCGGCAAGGTCTCTGGGGACACGAATCTCCTTTGCAAGTTTGCCGCTCTCCCAATCGTAACGCTGAAGTTTGCCGGGCTGCGTAACCCAGAGGTTGCTGCCTGAGACGCGCAACTCCAGTTCCGCCGCGGCGCTGCGCTCCATCATCCGGATCAGCTTTTCCAGAGGAGGTGGCCGGAAATTGCCCTCGCTTCCCTCCTGTTGCGCTTTGATGGCCCAGGCTTGCTCCTGCTGGATTTCTTTGGTGGCTTCCGCCGCGATCTGATTCGTGTCGATTAAGTATTGTGACCAGATTTCCTTTTTCGTCTTCAGATCGTAGCGCGCCAGCGTGCCGCCATGGAGAAACACCAGTTGATCCTGGCCTCCAACAGCGGACTGACCCGAATAAGACCGCTCGGGAAAGCGAACGGAAAAAACCGTCGTGGGCTCCGAACCGAACCAGGCGTACCAAAACCAAAAACCGACCAGGAGGGCAACCACCACACCTATCGCGGTGCTCACGATCGCCACCTTGCGCCAGAGGCGTGCTTCGACCACCGTGCGCTGGCCCTCGAACACCGGCACCTCGATGCCGTGGGACTCAGCCCTGGCCTTGCAGAGGGGGGAACAAACATAGCCGAACAGCTCCATGCACTTCGGGCAGATCGGCTTGGAGCAGACAAAGCATTTCTCGACCACGACCTCGCCAGGGTGCTTGGAGCAACGTTGCGGGCCGCACTGCCCTGCCACCTCTTCCTGGGCCGGGGCAGCAGCCGGTGCGGGCACATTCACTCGCACGCGCAGGGAGGGCGCGGGTGCCGGGGCTGGCGGCGGAGCTTGCCCACTGGCCTGGTCACGTTGCTGGCGCACCAACTCGTTTACGTACTCGGACGAGTCCAAACCGCAGGCCGGGCAAACGAATTGCACTCCGTTGCGAGCTACCTCCGGAGTGATCTCGAACTCGTACTTCGCGCCGCACGAGCATTGGATCTTCATACGCCGCTTAGGGCCGGGGGTTCAGCAGCACCACTCCTTGCGTGGCGACCAGCGGAAACGGGGCGCGCGGGGGAATCCGGTCCACGTGCCCGTCGCAGAACAGCAGGTTCCCGCCATATTTGTTGTGATTGTTTCCGGGCGGCTTGCCCGTGCCGGAGAAAACGTACTGCCCCGCGGCTTTCGCGTTGGTGTCCACCTGCCGGTCGCTCATTAGAACCTCCCCGGCGTCGCTGGCATGCCGGCCCATGTAATAAGCGTAACTGATCTTCCGCTTCCGGATCGATTCACCGGAGGGTGGAGTCCAATCGCTGCCGCCCGGACAGATGAAGCTGGCCGTGTCAACCGTGTAACGGGGCACCAGGGCATCCAGCGGTTCCTCGGCAGTCGTGGCGCCTGACTGCACGGGGAAGCTACCCGCATAATCGTTGGCATAAATCTGCAGGGCCACATACACCTTTTCCAAATTCTTTTGGCAATCCTTCTGGCGCTGCCGCTGCTCGCTGCCCGAACTCGAACCCCAATACATTGTCGTCAGAATCAGCAGCACCGCCGCGACCGCCAGTAGTTCGATGAGTGAAAAACCGCCAGGGCGGACAGCCCATCGCTGTGTCGAACCACCCTGAAACGCAACGCGCCCATCCACGGTGGGCCGCCGAGCGGGCGCTGCCCCGGCCGTGCGGAGTGCGGGATGCACGGGGCGTGATTTCACCGCCGGCCGAACCACCTGCTTGGGCCCGAGGACCATAAGGCACTTATAACTCAACCATAGGCGTGCGGCAATGGTAATCTGGCCATTGAATACTACCAGAACAGACTAGATCAAGACCAACGGGTCTCCATTTTTAGAACCGGCTTCGCTTTCCCCCATCTCCCCTCGCAAATACTGGCGCAGGCGGCGGGATGCCGTTAAGCTGTAGGGAAATGCGTCTGATCGGACATCTGGCTGACGAATCGGCTGCCCGCACGTTTGGGGACTACCTGTGCGTGCAAGGCATCGACCATCAACTCGAGCAGCAGAGCAATGACGGGTGGGGGATCTGGGTATCAGACGAGGACAAGCTCGAGCAAGCCTCAGAACTATTGAAGGCATTTCGCCAGGCGCCTGCCGACCCTAAGTATCGGGCGGTGGCGCGCAGCGCGGCCGAACTGCGCGAAGAGGAAGCCAAGGGCCAAGAGGCCTATCGCAAACGCGTGCGGGAGGGGCGGGACCTCTTCCGGCCGTTGACGGCTTATGGCTTCGGGCCGCTGACGTTTTTACTCATTGTAGCGAGCGTCACAGTGTTTTTCCTGTCGAAGTTCGGGCAGGACCAGCAGTCGATTATGGGCCTGTTCATCACGCGTTTTGAGGTTAGCGGGCAGTATTTGACCTGGACCGCTGGTCTGGAGGAGATCCGCCACGGTCAACTCTGGCGATTGTTCACCCCCATTCTGATCCATTTCAGCGCGTTGCACATTCTTTTCAATATGCTTTGGCTGCGCGACTTGGGCAGCATGATTGAGAGCCGCCAAAGTTCCTGGCACCTGGCGGCCTTGGTGGTGTTCATCGCCGCCGCTTCGAACCTGGCCCAATACTACATCCCGCCAACTCGCGGTCCGGATTTTGGCGGTATGTCGGGGGTTATCTACGGCTTGCTGGGCTATGTTTGGATTCGGGGAAAAATGGACCCGGGTTCCGGGTTATTTGTTCATCCCAGCACGGTGATGATGATGATCATCTGGTTTGTGGCGTGCTTCACGCCGCTGACGAGCTTGATTGGCCGGGTAGCGAACATGGCCCATGCCGCGGGCTTGGTCGTGGGAATGGCTTGGGGCTACCTCTCTTCTCTACGCTACCGCTGACGCCGCCACCCCGCTCCACGTTCTGGATTGAGCGGGAGAGAAGAGTTTCGAAGCCGGGCAAAAATACGGTGAAATGGGTAGTTGCATGACAGCGATACAAGGCAAGGCTATCTATAGTGGTTTATGGCTGTCGAAGAAATTGCGATTCTGCTGCGTGGAGTTCAGTTAAGCGGCGAGCTGAGTGTCCCGGCCAAAGCGCCGGGCCTGGTAGTATTTGCTCATGGCAGCGGCAGCAGCCGGCACAGTCCACGCAACCAATATGTCGCGCAGTCCTTGAACCGAGGCGGCCTGGGAACGCTCCTCTTTGATCTGCTAACCGCCGAGGAGGAAGAGGCTGAGGCCCGAACTCGGCACCTGCGGTTCGATATTCCCTTGCTGGCGGAACGCTTGGCCGGGGCGACACGGTGGGTGCTGGACCAACTCGATGGAAGTGCCACGCCGGCGGGATTTTTCGGATCGAGCACTGGGCGGCT
>Ga0209517_10004462_pt1 | contig 18361 bp, 16 predicted proteins | sample PeaSoiMetSII2010_FD_187695 | JGI IMG/M metagenome (GOLD analysis project Ga0209517, IMG submission 187695) | Peat soil microbial communities from Weissenstadt, Germany - SII-2010 (SPAdes) (version 2) | ecosystem: Environmental > Terrestrial > Soil > Wetlands > Peat | place: Germany...
AGCGGTCGGCCCTAAGACACGAATTGACAGGAGATGCCTTCGTGGCAACCTCGCATGCGGCTGAGTTAGGGCACGCGGATGCGGCCACCGGTTTCAATCGCTGGTTGGTTCCCGTCGCGGCGGTCGCTATTCATATTTGCATTGGTTCGGTCTACGCGTGGAGCACGTTCAACCGCCCAATCAAACTCCTGTTCCCAACATCACCCTGGTGGTTCAGTCCGCCCTACACGACATTCACGACCGCGCTGGTGCTCCTTGGGCTAAGCGCTGCGTTCGGCGGGCCCTGGGTAGAGCGGCGCGGTCCGCGCGTAGCGGCCACCGCAGCGGCATTTTTCTTTGGCAGCGGGCTGGTGATCGGCGGAATCGGTCTCGCGCTGCGGCAATCCGTCCTCGTATGGATCGGAATGGGAGTTATCGGTGGTATTGGCTGCGGTCTCGGCTACATTTCTCCAGTCAGCACGTTGGTGAAGTGGTTCCCGGACCGGCGCGGGATGGCCACGGGAATGGCGATCATGGGATTCGGCGGAGGGGCGTTTCTGGCCGGTTACCTGAACGTTTATTTCATGGGTCTCTTTGGAGTGGCGCGCACGGTGATGGTTCTCGGCGTCGCGTATTTCATCATCATGATGATCGGCACGCGCATCATTCGCCGGCCTTCCCAGGGCTGGAAACCCGCCGGCTGGACGCCGCCTGCGCAAACGAACAATATGATCGCGACGCGGAGCGTCAGCCGGAACGCCGCGCTGGGCACAGTGCAGTTTTATCTGTTGTGGGGCATCCTGTTCATTAATGTGACGGCCGGGATAGGAATTCTGGCGCAGGCCTCGCCGATGATGCAGGACATGTTCCGCAAGACGGCGCTCGAGGCCGGCGCGGTGGTTTCTCTCATCAGCCTCTTCAACGCGGGTGGACGTTTCTTCTGGGCGTCGCTTTCCGATTATATCGGCCGGCGCAACACCTATCTCACTTTCTTCGTTGTTCAGTTCGTGCTCTTTCTGCTTATTCCCGGATTCGCCGCGGACGGACGTTGGGTGATATTTGAGGCAGCAATCTTCACCGTGTTTACGATGTACGGCGGCGGATTCTCCACCGTTCCGGCGTTTCTGGCGGATATCTTCGGCGAAGACAACGTCGGCGCGATTCACGGCGCGCTGCTGACGGCGTGGAGCGCCGCCGCGGTCGCAGGACCGGTTATCATCACGCAGCTTTCCGAACTCGCGAAAGCGCGCCTCGCTCCCGGCGCGAGCCGCGTACATATCTACGACCAACCGCTGCGGGTGCTTGCGTGCTTGCTGGTAGGTGGTTTCGTCCTGACACTTCTCGTCCGGCCGCTGAAAAACCAATCCTAGGAACCGCGACGCGGGAATCTCGCGTATCAGAGTGCTCAGTTCACTGGCTTGACCGAATCCATCAAGCCGAAGAATCCCTCGGCCAGAGTCGGATGGATGTAAACGGCGCCCCTGAGAACCGTATAGGGCGCACCGGCGAGAATCAGCGCGCCAAGAATTTGCACCAGTTCCCCGCCCTCAATGCCCAGGATGGCCGCGCCCAGAATTCGGTCCGTCTCTGCATCCACGATGATTTTCATGAAACCCGCGGTCTCGTCGCGCTCGATCGCGCGTGCCACGTACGCCATCGGGTACGTTCCGATTTTCAACTTGCGGCCGGTGGCGCGGGCCTCTTTCTCGGTCATTCCCACGCGGCCGAGCTGTGGATCAGTGAAGAGCGAGTAAGGAAGGTAGCGGTTCACGATGGTCAGATTCTTGCCGCCAATAATATTGGCGTACGCAATTTGGTAGTCGTTGTAGGAAATGTCCGTAAAGGCCGGCCCTCCCTTCACGTCGCCTAGCGCCCATATACCCGGCACCCCAGTTTCGAGCCGCCCATTCACTTTGATGTATCCGTGCGAGTCGAGAGCAATTCCCGCTTTATCCAGGCCGAGATCATCCGTATTGGGACGGCGTCCCGTGGCCGCAAGAATGTGCGTCCCGATAATTGTTTCCGTCCGCTCCCCGCTCGCAATGGCGACGATGATCCGATCCTGCAGCTTTTCAACTTTGACAGGATTGGAGTTCAGCCGGAATTCGATGCCGTCCGCGACGAGCGCCTTCTGCAGTTCTTGCGCGATATCGGCGTCTTCGCGCGCAAGCGAGTGTTCGCCGCGATGAATCACGGTCACGCGGCTTCCGAAGCGGCGAAACATCTGGCCAAACTCGAGCCCGATATAGCCGCCGCCCAGCACGATCAAATGCTCGGGAATCTGCTGCAATTCCATGATCGATTCGTTCGTCAGATAACCGGCGCTTTCGAGACCCTCAAGCCGAGGCGGATCCGGACGCGTTCCCACATCGATGAATATCCGTTCGCCTTCGATGACGTCGTCTCCCACCTGCAGCTCGCGCGGAGCGAGAAACCGAGCGTGGCCGCGATAGAGATGAAGATTGGGGCGCTGCTCGACCTTTCGTTCGTGGCCGGCTCGAAAACTCTGCACCACGGCATTCTTGCGGGCGACCACGGAGGGAAGATCCACGTGAACATCGTCGGTTTTTACGCCCCAGCGAGAAGCGTTGCGCGCGTAGTGTGCCACTTGTGCCGTTGCGATCATCGTCTTCGTCGGTGTGCAGCCTGTGTTGACACACGTCCCGCCCAGATATGCCTTCTCGACGAGGGCTACGGTCCAGCCATGATCCGCCAAGGCATAGACCATCGGATTCCCTCCCTGGCCCGATCCGATCCCAATCGCGTCAAATCTCATGGTCGGTCCTTCCTGTTTACTTCGCACCCGAGTTTCCCTACCATTGGCGGTGCTTCCCGTTCCCGAGTGCGAGCAATTCAACACCTCATCCGTCGAGGCGCAATTGAGTTATGTCTAGCAGTCCAAGGCTTGTGGTAGTCGATCCGAATGGCGTGCGCCGCGACGTGGCCATTAGCATATTTCCGTTCCGCATCGGCCGCCAGGCCGGAAACGAGCTCACGCTGCGGGACAGCCGCGTCAGCCGCCAGCAGGCCCAGATCACCGACGTCAACGGCACCATGGTACTCGAGGACATGGGCAGCAGCCACGGCACTTTCGTGAACGGGGAGAAGATACTCCGCCACGAACTCAAGGTAAGCGATCAAATCGACTTTGGGGTGCCCGATTCCTACCATGTCATTTATGTCGGCGAGGGAGCCACGATCGAGGAACTGGTCGAACGCATCGATGCACCTGCGCCCGCTCAATCTGGCCCGCGCGAGCTCCATCACCTGGGCGTTCTGCTCGATGTCGCCCGGACGCTCAGCTCCGGGCTCTCGCTTGAGGATATTCTTACGACCGTGGTGGACGCTGCGATCGCGGTGACCCGAACGGAGCGCGGCGTGCTTTTACTTGCAAACTCAGCAGGGCAGCTGGAAACGGCCGTGGCCCGGAATGCCCAGCGCGGGACTCTGCGCCCCGAAGAAATGCAAGTCTCGCAAGGCGTTGTGAAACGCGTGGCGAGTTCTCGCCGCGAAATCATCGTCGGCGATACAGTTGCGGACGCCGCGGACGTAGGACGGACGAATCAGGGAGAAAGCATCACGCGCCTCGATCTCCACACGGTCGTGGCAATTCCCATTGACAAGAAGCCGGTGATCGAAGCGGTTGACGCCACCATCGCGGCGCGCCAGAGCGACCTGTTGGGCATTCTGTATCTGGACAGCCGCGCTCCTTCCAGCACCTTTTCGGCGCTCGACCGCGAAGTGGTGCGAACGCTGGCGCACGAAGCCGCGACAGTCGTTGAAAACGCGCGTTTGTTTTCCGCCGCGCGCGTCAAGGCGCGGCTCGATCACGAAATCGAAATCGCCAGCAAGATTCAGCAAGGGCTGCTGCCCAAGGAATTGCCGAATCTGCCGCATGTCGCGATGGCGGGCTCCACGCTGGCTTGCTATTCGGTCGGGGGAGATTGTTTCGACGTGATCGAGTTGGATGGCGGGCGCCACGGATTCTTCGTGGGGGATATCTCCGGCAAGGGGATTTCAGCGGCGCTGCTCGCAACCTTGCTTCAGGGGATTTTCTTTACGACGGCGTCAACAGACATACCGCTTCCCGGGGTCTTCTCGCGCGTGAACAAGTACCTATGCGAGCGCAGCGGCGGAGACCGTTACGCGACGGTGTTTTACGGCGTGCTCGACAAAATGGGCGGCTTCGAATACGTCAACGCCGGCCACGTTCCTCCGCTCATCCGGCGCCGTTCCGGGGCCATCGAAAGACTTGACCTGGCAAGTTTTCCCGTCGGGATGTTTCCCGAGGCCGATTACGCAAGCGCTTCGGTCAAGCTGGAAAAAGACGACTTTCTCGTGATCTACACCGACGGCGTTTCCGAGGCGGTCAATATTCAAGGCGAGATGTTTGAAGAAGAGCGGCTGCAGCACCTGCTGGAAAACTTCAAGGGGCAGACTGTGGAAGAGCTCGCGGGAACGATTCGTGAAGGTGTAAAGGCCTTTTCCGAAGGCGCGGCGCAGTCCGACGACATTACCATCCTCGCCGTACAGTATAAAGGCAATGCTGGTTAGGCCGGCTGGGCACGAATCTCACCTGGAGGCCCCCGTTTCGAGACGCATCTGGATTAGGCGCAATTCGTCATAACATTATGGTTGCGCGCTATGAAATCGTGCTGGATAATCCAAGAATCCATAGAACGCACGACCAGCACTTTTCCGCGGCTTTCGTAAGATGAATTGCCCTCAGTGCACGACCGCAAATCCTGATTTTGCCGAGTCTTGCAGTCACTGCGGCACGCCCATGCCGATCAGCGACTCAGCTACTATACGTGTGGTTGACCCCACCGCTTTGTCTGTCGGCAGTGATTTTGGTACACGTTACCGCATCGAGTCTTTGCTCGGCCAAGGCGGTATGGGCCGTGTTTATAAGGCTTATGACAAGACTCTCGACCGCACGGTCGCGCTAAAAGTTGTACGGCAGGGAATGATGGCCGATGTGGAGGCCCTGAACCGTTTCAAGCAGGAACTGCTTCTTGCCAGCAAAATTTCGCACACCAATATCCTTCGCATTCACGATATGGGTGAAGTGGGAGATGTGAAGTTCATCACCATGGCCTACGTCGAGGGCCCGGACCTTCACCATATCCTGCAAGCGACTCCAAAGTTGCCATTTGAGCGCGTGGTGAACTTCGCCCAGCAGTTCGCCGCGGCCCTCGCGGCCGCCCAGGCTGAGGGCGTTATGCACCGGGATCTGAAGCCCCAGAACATCCTTGTCGGCAAAGACGACCATCTATACGTTTCCGATTTTGGCCTGGCGAGATCGTTTGAAGAGAGCGCCGTGCAGATGACTCGTACCGGCGCGTTTATGGGCACGCCCCGCTACATGTCCCCCGAGCAGGTGGAAGGCAAGCCCGCGGACCTGCGGAGCGATCTTTACGCCTATGGCCTGATCCTCTACGAAATGGCGACCGGTGATGTGCCGTTCACTGGAGAATCCACGCTGAAAGTGATGTATCAGCGGATTCAGGAAAAACCCAAGAACCCCAAGACGCTTAACCCGGACCTGCCAAACTGGTTCGTCCAGGTGATCATGCGTTGCCTGGAGCGAGATCCGGCGCTCCGCTATCAGCGCGCGGACGAGATCGTTCTCGATCTGCAGGGCGCGAAGTCCACCGTTTCTGCGTACCGCGGCGGCGGAGCTACTCGGACCGTTCAGATTCAAATCCCCGAATTCACGAACAAGCGCTGGATTTGGGCCGTCGCGGGCGTAGTGGCGCTCTTGGCGATTGCCTTCGCCGTTCCAGCCACCAGGCACATGATCCTGGGTGGAAAAGGTGGTAAAGCCGGTCCGCCTGTCACGGGAGTGCCTCCTCTCGAAAGCGGCCGATTCGTAGCGGTATTGCCCCTACAGGTTCTGGGGGACGAGTCGCAGCTCGGCTACCTCGCGCAAGGCATTCAAGAAGCTCTTTCGACAAAGCTCTTCCAGTTGAAGGATCTTCACGTAACGGGCACGGATGCCGTTGCAAAAGTCGATCAGAAACAGCCCTTGGTCAAAATCGCAGAATCAGTCGGCGCTAATATGGTGGTGCAAGGGACCCTGCAAGGCTCGGGAGATAAGATTCGAATCATCCTGAAGCTCGAGGATGTCGTGAATAGTAAGGAACTCTGGAGCCAGCAATTCGACGGCGTCACAGGTGATCTCTTCACGCTCGAGGACCAGATCTACAATCCTCTGGTCTCGGCCATGAATCTCAATCCGACCAACGAAGAACTCGCCAAAGCCGAAGAACGACCCACCGAAAACGTGGCTGCGTACGATCTGTATCTTCGCGGTCGCAATTCCCTGCGCGGACACGATGCCAAGAGCATTCAGTCGGCGCTCGATTTCTTCGATCAAGCGCTGAAAAACGATCGATCTTTTGCACTGGCATACGCCGGCATCGCTGACGCGAGCCTGCGGATGAACGGAATCAAGAAAGATAGCATCTGGACGCAGAAGGCTCTGGCTGCTGCTCAGCAGGCGCAACAGCTGAACCAAAAACTTCCGGAAGTGCACTCCGCTCTGGGTGCTGTCTACAGCGCCACCGGAAAATATTCCGAGGCAATCGCTGAGCTTAAGCGCTCTCTCGCTCTCGCGCCCACCTCAGACGAAGCCTATCGGCGACTGGGGTCTGCCTATTTGGCGAGCGGAAGTGATCCCCAAGCCATTGAGGCGTTTCAAAAGGCCATCTCGCTAAATCCATATTTTTGGGTCAACCAGGACAGCCTAGGGAATGCCTACTTCCAATTGGGCGACTATCCGAAGGCTTTGGAAGCGTTTACGCAGATCACCGTGCTCGAGCCGGATATCGACGCCGGATACGAGAACATCGGGAATGTTTACCTCCAAGAAGCCAAATACCAGGAGTGTATTCCCTATTTTCAGAAGGCGCTCACGATTGAGCCTTATGCGTCGACGTATTCAAATCTAGGAATCGCCTACTTCTTCCTGAAACAATACTCAACTCAAGTTCCGCGGAGATGTTCGAGAAGGCAGTGGCCCTCAATCCGAATGACACTATGATGACCGTCAACCTGGCTGACGCCTATCGTGGGTCAGGACAACAGGATAAAGCTCGCACCGCATATCAGCAGGCAATCGCTCTTGGGTACAAGGAATTGCAGACGAACCCGCGGGATACGAACGTGATGGTCGAAATCGCTCTGGCCTAGGCCAAGATTGGCAATGCCCAGGAAGCAAACAATCTCATGCGGACCGTGCGGAAAATCGACCATAACAATGTGAACTACATCTACCAGGAAGCGGTCATTAATGCGTTGCTAGGAAGGTCAGATGACGCGTTGAAGGCCCTACGTGACGCGCTTGAAAAGCACTACCCCGCGGAATATGCTTCCGGAGACGCGGACCTAGGAAATTTGCAGGGCAACCCTGAGTTCCCGAACCTGATAAAAAAGTATTCCGCGAAGAAACTCTAGCTCGAACTGGCCGCCATCCAACGCTTCCTGCTAAATCCGAAAAGGCCAATTAATCCAGCGCCGAGAAGAACAAGTGACAACGGTTCCGAGGTTTGAGCAAGTTCCTGGATCACCTCACCTTGAAAAATGGCACCGGAGCAAATTGCCCCCTGCGTAAACGGGTTCAGGCATGGCGTATTAGGTGAGGGAACGCCGTGCACCAAGTCGTCAAACACGACATTAACAGTGAAAAACACGCCTCCAGCTGTGAAAACGGGGGCGTTAGGCGTCATGATGAACTCCACAAAAACATCGCTTTCACACGACAAGGGCGCCCCAAAAGGCACATTCGTGAGATTAACAATCAAGCTAGTGAGAGGCGCAAGTTCGCACGGAGTATCAACGGGGCAGCCATAAACGAAGTTAGCGCTCAGGTCTACGCAATTGAACACAGTCATTATCGGAGATGCATCAGAGCAATGCAATTCGCCTTCGCCGCCGCAGGGTGCGTCACCGCCCTTGTTGATGATACGGAGGGGGCAACCATGCCGTCGGCCTTCGCGACCTGTGCTCACACCAGCATTGCCGCCGCGACTAGGATACCCGCCACAAACAGGGTGCTTAATTTCATCTGCAGATCCCCGTAAATTACCTGTACCCGAATCTCCGCACGCTCAATGCCAAATTGAGGCGACCCAACGCTTGCGTAATCCCTTTATTTGCAACGCTCAAAACCTTGCGTGGAAAGCATTACTTTAGGAGGTGCGACTCTTTGCAAGTTACTGAACCGACGTATTATCCGCGGATTCAAACAATTCCGGCGCTCACGCTCGCGGAGAAATCCCCTCTGGCTGCGGAAGCGTGGCGATTGTAACCGAATTTTAACTCTCGAAGCTATAATCTTTCGTCACAATTCCGGCCCATGACACCGGATAACATGCAGATGGTCGCCACCGACGGGACCCGAGAAGGTCAACGAATTCTGCGTCTGAAGGGTCCGTTGAGTCTTCATACGGTATTTGATTTTCAGAACGCAGTCCGCGCTGAATCCTCGCCGAACGTGATTATCGATTTCAGTGGTGTTCCGTTCATCGACTCCGCAGGTCGGGGCGCATTGGTGGGCGCTCATGTGTCGGCCCAAAAGGCGCGTCGAAAGCTGTTATTCGCCGCGATGAATACCCAAGTGGTCACGTTGCTCGAGATGACCAATATCCGTTCTCTCTTCACCATTTACCCTACCGTACAAGAAGCCGAGGCCGCGCCCGTCTAAGTAGACGAGCAGCTGTCGTAGCTTCGTATAGGGGCCTCCCGATCAAGAGGCATACGCGTAAATTGGGCTCAGATCGCTTCGCTTTGTGATGGTGTCGGTACGCGCTTCCTTGTGAATGCCATCGGCGATCTGGCGAGCCTGCTTGTACTGGTTCTGAGCTTCGCCAGCCTTGCCCCATAGTCCTGGGTCACACGCAGGAAATGGCTTCGCGCTAACAAGACCTGCAATCCTAATTGCTCAGTGGAGTTCAAAGTGTCCTGTTGACTCCCTCATTTCGCAACGCGTCGCCGCAAGACTTCCAAGATTCCAGTTACCAACATCGCCGGAGTCGGCGGACAGCCGGGTATGTACCCGTCCACGGGGATTACCGCGTCCACGGCACCCACGATTGCGTGGCTTCCCGCAAAGATCCCGCCGCTGCATCCACACGCTCCGACCGCCACCACCAACTTTGGTGCCGGAACTGCATCATACGTGGCCTTGACCGCTTCGGCCATGTTGCGCGTGACGGGTCCGGTGACGAGCAGCATGTCGGCGTGTTTTGGGGACGCGACGAAGTGGATCCCGAATCGTTCCAAGTCGTAGTACGGGTTCGTCAGGGCTGTGATTTCTGCCTCGCATCCGTTGCAGGAGCCGGCGTCCAATTGACGGACGTTTAGCGCCCTTTGCAGCAGCGAATGAATCTGCCCGCGCGCCTCTTCCGCGTTGAGAGCGGGAGGCGTCACCTCTGCGCGGCCGTCGATGTCCCAGAGGCGAACTGTCTGCTCTTTCGCTACGCCGCAGCGGTTGAATTGCCTCGCAACGGCCACGGCCCCTTGGCCTGTTTCCGCGCACTTGCCGCAGCCAATACATTGACCGTACGACAGCCTTAGGCAGCGGCGACCTTCGCGTTCTTCGATGCCTAGGGCTGAAGTGGGGCACACTTCGATGAGCTTCTGAGCGATGGCCGGCGTCAAGTGATCCGCGACGATCTCAGGCATGCGGCTGCCGTCGCAATTTCCGAGCAAAGCTTCTACCGGAATCACCGGACTGCGCTGACGCAGGCTTCGTTTGATCACGTCGCCAATCATCGGTCACATCCCGAGTAGGAAAGGTTGAAGCTCTTATTGATCAGCGGAAAATCCGCAATGATATTGCCCGCCACGGCGAGAGGCATTGCGGGCCAATTCTGGAACGAGGGCGACTTGATGTGGCACCGAATCACGCGGCCGCCACGGGCCTCCACCCAATAGCAAAGCTCCCCTCGGGGTGATTCCACGGCAGAAAATCCCTGGATGTCCGCTTGAGAGGTGATGGGAGTGAACGCACTTCCATCCGGAAGAAATTTAGCGGCGTCTCGAATCAGCTGCGCTGAGATCGCCGCTTCCGCGATGCGAATTCGCGCCCGCGCCATTACGTCTCCGTAATGCGTGACGGGAACTTCAATCGGACGTTTGCCGTAGTCGCCGTAAGGATGGTCGCGGCGGACGTCGAGATCCATGCCGCTGGCGCGCGCGACGGGTCCGACGACTGCAAGGTCCCGCGCTGCTTTCCGGGTGAGGATCCCAGCCGTCTCAAAGCGATTTTGGATCGAAGGCGTTTCCACGATCAAACGAGCGATTTTGGAGAAGTCGCGAGCAGTTCGCGCGACAGCCTGGGCGAGTTCGGCCACCCTGGCGGCGTCAAAATCGAATCGCAGGCCGCCCGGAACCGCGATTCCCCGCCAGTAGCGCGTTCCACAACACTGCACGGATGCTTGAAGCACGGATTCCTTGAGGCGCGTCGCATACGCCGCGGCCACGCTGAACCCAACGTCGGTGCACAATCCGCCGACGTCCGAGATGTGACAAACCAGGCGCTCGAATTCGAGTCCAATCAAACGGACGGCCAAGGCTCGCGGGGAGACTTCGATTCCGTAGGCATTCTCGACTGCCTGCGAGTAGCAAACCGCGTGGGCGAAGCAGTTATCGCCAGAGACGGATTCCGCGAGCATCGTTCCGTCTCCAACGGATTTCCCCTCGAAGAGTTTTTCGGTGCCTTTGTGGGTGTAGAAGTGCCGCAACTCGAGATGGAGAATCGTGTCGCCGACCACGCTGAATCGGAAATGTCCCGGCTCGATGATGCCCGCATGAACGGGGCCCACGGCGACTTCCGCGACACCTTCGCCTTGCACCTGCAAAAAGCGGTACTCCCGCTGTGACCACGGCACGTCGTCAACTCGACCGATCATTGGGTACACGCCATCGGGCCAATTGTCGTGGAAAACCAAAGGCCGCAGATCGGGATGCCCTACAATTTCTATGCCGTACTGGTCGTGCAGCTCTCTCTCATGCCATGCCGCGCCGGGCAGTTCGCGCGCGATAGAATGAAGCAGACCATCCGCCGGCAGCACGATCTCTGAGTAGGCAGGCTTTCCCACATCAAAAACGTAGTGAGCCCGTCTCGCCCCGTGCGGATCGAGGCTTCCGAAAATGGTGACGAGCCGGGCGGCGCCTCCGTCCTTCGATTGAGGGAGCGTGAACGCGGTTCCCGGAGAAGCTTGCCCGCCGGGCGCAAAAAGTGAAGGCGTATCTTCCTTCATCGCAATACCGCCATAGCTTCCTGCAAGAGGCGACCGAACATGTAGGGAATTCGCATACCAAAGAACAACACACAGAGAGCGGCCATCCCCATCGCGATGTATTCGGACGGAATGAGCTTCGAATTCTCCGGATGCCGATCCGGCTCTCCGCACAGCATGCGAAAGAAATGGAACGCGAACCCGCCGAAAACGACCGAAAGCACGACCAAGAAAAGAATCGCGACAAGGTAGCGCGCCTGCGCGAACGCTTCGGACAAAATGGCGAACTCGCTGATGAACAGACTGAACGGTGGCAGCCCCACAATCGCCAACCCGCCGACAAGGAGAGCTGCGGTCGTTTGCGGCATGGTGCGCGAGATGCCTTTGATTTCATCCATGCGCAGCGTGCCCACGTTGTGACGAATGTTGCCGGCGCTGAAAAAAAGAAGAGACTTTGCCACTGAATGATTGAACGTGTGCAGCAGCGCCCCGAAAAGCCCCAGGGGGCCTCCCAAGCCGAGGCCGATGGCGATGATTCCCATATGCTCGATGCTGCTATAGGCCATCAGGCGCTTGAGGTTCCGTTGAACCAAAATGAGGAGCCCGGCCACAACCATGGACATCACACCGAAGATAAGCAGCAACATATGAGGAAATGCCGACCCTACGGAACGCGAGACGATCGCATCGTAACGCATCAAAGCGTACATGGCGCAGTTCAGCAGAACTGCCGAGAGCAGCGCGCTGATGGGCGTGGGGGCTTCAGCGTGCGCATCCGGCAACCAACTGTGCATGGGTACGAACCCGATCTTGGTTCCATAGCCAACGATGACGAAAACGAATGCGAGCTTCACCAGGTGCGGGTCAAACCCTATGCGCGGTGCGGCATCCATCAGCGAAACCCAATCGAGTGCGGAAGCCGGATTCATGCCCGCCTTGACGGCCGCGAGATACAACACGATGGTCCCGAACAGCGCGAATGCAATTCCCACGGTGCAGACGATCAGATACTTCCAGCCGGCCTCGACTGCGCCTTCGGTATTGTAGAAGCCGACGAGCAGGGCCGACGCCAGCGTCGTTCCTTCCATCATGATCCACATCAGGCCGAGATTTGCCGAGAGGCAGACGCTGATCATCGTGAAAAGAAACAGGAAAACCAGAGCGTAAAACCATCGCGGCGAAGAAAAGCGGCCTTCTCCGATGTGGCGAAGGTAGCCCGAGGCATATGCCAACACGAGGCCGGAAACGACCGCGATGCCCATCAGGAAAAAGGCGCTCAGGCCATCGGCCCTCAGGTATCGTCCCTGCTGCAATTCACCGTGCACGTGAACCTGCCATACAACCGCGCCCAGTGCGGCGATTTCCACCCCTCCAACGAAAAGTGCAATGCGTGTGGCCGCTCGCGGGTTGTGGAAGGCAAGGATAAGTCCCGCTCCGAAAACCGGGATTGCGAGTGGCAGAAGGAGAATCATTTCCTCAGCCTCGGAGCTTTCGCAGCTTGGACACGTCCAGATGTTCGAACGTGTCGCTAATGCGGAACGTGAAAATTCCCATCAGAAGCAGCCCCATGAGGATGTCGAAAAAGATTCCAATTTCGATGACCAGCGGCATGCCAAACGTCGTGATCAAGGCAGCCAGGAAAATGCCGTTCTCCAGAACGAGCAGCCCAAGCATTTGCATGAGCGCCTTCTTGCGGCTGACCATCAGAAACGCGCCGGTAAGAATCAGGGAGACGGCCGCGGCGAGAGGATCGTCCGGAACGTGAACCACCCTGCCATAGGAATGGACGGCTGCATATGACAGGTAGATTATCGCTGCGACGATAAAAACCGACTGAGTCGGGGTTGTAGAAGCTTTCACGTCGCGCACGGTCTTCAACCTTTTGGTGAGAAGGAAGAACGCCCGGGGGATTGCAACCACCTTGATTACGAACACCAGCGCGCCGACGATGTAGACCTCCGGGAGCTTTTCCTGAAATGCCGTCGCAAGAACTTCCGCTGCAATGATCGCGGACTGCAAGCCGAAGAGAAGCACGCTTGTGGAAATCCGGCGTGCCACAGCCAGCAGAAGAATCGTAAGAAACAGAAATACGGAGAACGAACTCAGAATTTTTTCTGTCGCAAGTCCGACCAGGCCCATCTCGTTACCTCTTCACCCACATCGTAAAGATCACAGCAAGAGCGCTCAGCGCCGAAGCCACGCCAAGAAAATCTGGAACCAGGTACATCCGGAGCTTGGCCACGGAGCTCTCGATCACACTCAGTAGAATCACGAGGACCGCGGTTTTGGTGCAATAAAGGAGCAGGGCCACGGCGATTCCCCACCCAGAACCGTTGGACGCCATTCCCCAAGGAAAGAACAACGCGATGAGCAAGGCAACCATGATGTGGAGCTTGATCGCGCTTGCCCATTCGATCAGCGCGAGACTGGGGCCCGAGTATTCGAGCACCATTCCCTCGTGGATCATCGTTAACTCGAGGTGGGTGGTCGGGTTGTCCACGGGCATGCGGCCGGTCTCAGCCAGGATCACCATCGCAAGAGACGTGAAGGCCAGAATATGTACCGCGGAAATGTTGAAGATATTTTGCCCGAGAGTCCACGCGACCATTCCCGCGATGTCGACGCGAGACGCCACGATGGCGATCGCCACTAATCCCAGCAGGAATGGAGCTTCAGCCAAGCTCGAAACCAATGCTTCGCGGCTGGCGCCCATACCGCCGAATGCGCACCCCCCGTCCAGCGCGCCAACGGAGAGGAAAAACCGCCCTAAGGCCAGCAGGTAAACAAACAAGAAGAAATCGCCACGTGACCCGAGCAGCGCCGAGGCATGCACCACTGGCACAAATGCGGCCGCACCGATGGTGGCTCCGAACAACACCATCGGTGCAAGACGAAACACCGCGGACGACGTGGGAGGCACCAACTCTTCCTTGCGGAGGAGCTTGAAGAGCTCGGCATAGGGGCGCCAAATGCTAGCTCCCCGGCGTCTTTGCAGCCGCGCCTTCAGGCGCGCAATGATCGCACGCACCAGCGGCGCGCCGAGGATAAGTAGCAACACCTGGAGAATGTCGAGGGCAATCCTCATCTCTCGAACCTCAGGAACGCCAGCAGCGAAACCAGAGCCAGAAAGATGTACAGGAGATAGACCTGTATGTTCCCCGTTTGCAATCGGCGCAATCGGTATGCCAGAGAAAGGATGAGTTCAACAAAGGGCCGATAGAAGACCCGCTCATAGGAAGTTGTACGCACCGATCGGTACGAGATGGAAACCGGAAAGTAGGGCTGATCAGCCGGGAGTTCCTCGACTTTGCGATCCGGCCGATAGACTTGGGCAAAAACAAAACGGAGCGGCTTCGAGAAAACTGTCGAGGTGTACTGCATGCGGCTCGACAGCCCCGGCAGGCCGCATGCCCATGTTCGGGCTATTCTCTCCCGGCGTTTGAAGACGGCCACCAGGGCGCCCGTCCCCAGCACAATCGCTGCGGTCCACGGAAGGATGCGAGCGATGCTCAGGGTTTCCTCCGGCACGCCAGCGCCAGGAATCAGCACTTGCGCCAGCGCCACCAGTGGACGCAGCAGAAACCCCGGAAATATTCCAATCGCCAGGCACACGGCGGCCAGCAGCGCTAAACCCGTACGCATACCGAGAGGCGCTTCCTCCGCATGCTCGGCGCCCGTGCTTCGAGGTCGCCCCAAAAAGGCCGTCCCGAAGGTTTTCACAAAACATGCGGCAGCCAGGCCGCCGATCAAGGCCAAAATGCCCACCATCAAGGGCAGAATAATCTGCGCCTTGGTGTTGATCAGCGCCGAGCCTGCGAGAAGACTTCGAAACGTGAGCCACTCGCTGACAAATCCGCTGAAAAGTGGCAGTCCCGCGATCGAGCAGCAACCAATGAGAACAGCCGCCCCGGTGAACGGCATTCGACGCTGCAGCCCTCCCAATTCGTTCAAATTTGCAGAATGAGCTGAGTTCGAAATCGCGCCGGCGCCGAGAAACAGGAGGCTCTTGAAAAAAGCATGGTTGAATGTGTGAAAGAGCGCAGCGATAAGCGCCAGAGCCGCGCCGAGCGGGACCCCGTGGGCCAGAAAAATGAGCGAGGCACCCAGCCCGAGGAAGATGATGCCGATATTTTCCACGCTGCTATAAGCCAGCAGCCGCTTCAAGTCATCCTCGGCAATCGCATAGAGGATGCCGAGAAGACCCGTAACCGCGGCTACGATCAACACGACGTAACCGGACCACCAGGGGCCGCCTCCAAGAAAGTCAAATGTGAAGCGCACAAATCCGTAGACCGCCGTCTTCAGCATGATTCCGGACATCAACGCCGAAACGGGGCTGGGCGCAATGGGATGGGCCCGTGGGAGCCACAAATGCAACGGGATCAGACCGGCTTTTGCTCCGAATCCCACGAACGCTGCCAGGAAGATCGCGGCCCGAATTCCGCCCGGCATCCCGGCACCTGACGCGCGAACCGCTTCAAAATCCAGGCCGTGTGAATACGGGAGGAAAAGGAAGAAGCAGGCCGCGACGGCAGCTGCGCCCGCGTGCATCATCAACAAATAGATGAAGACGTTGTGACGGCGCTCAGCCGAATCTCCTTCAATCAAGATCAACCCGGCAGACACAAGCGTCATCAGCTCCCAACCAACCAAGAATGAAAATCCTGTCGCCGCCGTGACCACGACGATCATCGACAGGAGAAAAAGCGAGAAGAATCCCCAGGTCCAATTGCGGCGCCGCTCGGAGTAGTGAAGATCGAAATAGGGAGCAGCGAAAATAGTGACGGGAATCGCCACCGCGCAGACCAGTAGCAGGAAAAACGCGCTGAGGCGGTCAACAACGAAAGAGAAAGGGAAGGGCGCCGCCCATGACAAATCCAGCCGGGGAGCCGCTCGCCCCAAGAAACCGAACACGGCCAGCACACAACCGGCAAAGCTGGCAGCTAAGATCAGTGTGATCGCGAGCCTTCGTGCACCCGGTGCCCGGCTGGCCATCAAAATAACGGGAACGGCGACGCCGAGAGCAACTGCCAGGAGAACGAACAGTGCGCCAGTGGGTCCGATCAGCATGTACCTATTTTCGGCGCCGTCCGTTTTTCAATTCTTCCAACATTTCCCGAACGCCCACCAAGTGGTTGTTAAAAATATCCTTTGCCACATCGAGCAGTCTAAAAAGCGCAGGGTCGGAAACCGCATAGAAGACGCTCGACCCGGACTTCCGGCCGGTCACGATATTTCGAACCCGCAGGATTGCCAACTGCTGGGAAACGTTCGCAGGTTCAACCTGGAGGATCTGGCTCAATTCGCTTACGCCCTTCGCGCCGCCTCGAAGGGAATCCACAATCCGAATGCGAATCGGGTGTGCGAGCGCCTTAAAGAACTCCGCTTTGAAATTGGCAAGTTGGTGTGGCATTCGAATATTCAATTATTTAAATATATTAGACTGCGCGGATGGTGCTGTCAACGCCTGTAGTCATTCGGCTAATTTATCGCCAGGCAAGCGGGATCCTACGATTCAGCAAGTGTGACTTGCAAGATTCGCGGGGGGCCGATTGGAATCGGTGCAAAACTTTCTATAGATCCCCACGTCCTGCGTGCTTCCCATGACCACGGGAACCCGGTCGTGGAGAGAGTTGGGCTGGATGTCCAGCACGTTTTGCGTCCCAGTAGTGGCAGCGCCTCCCGCCTGATCCATGATGAAAGCCATGGGAGCCACTTCGTAGAGGAGGCGCAGTTTCGGTTTTGGCTTTTGCGGGTTGCTGCAATCGGCAGGATAAAGGAAGACGCCTCCATAGAGCAGTGTGCGATGGAAGTCGGCCACCAGGGAGCCGATGTAGCGCAGCGAGTAGGGCCGGCCAGTCGCGGTGTCCTTTTGCTTTAGATACTCGATGTATCTCCGCGTCGGTTCGTCCCAGGCGGCGACGTTGCCTTCATTGATGCTGTAATACTTGCCTTTGCGCGGGATGACGATTCGCTCGTGCGAGAGGATGAACTCACCGATGCTCGGCTCCAGAGTAAAACCGTAGACGCCCTGCCCGGTGGTGTAAACGATCATGGTGCTCGACCCGTAGAGAAAATAGCCCGCCGCGATCTGCTCCGATCCTCTCTGAAGGCAATCTCCCAGCGTGCCGTCCCCGGAAGAAGAAATTCGGCGATGGACGGAGAAGATCGTGCCGATGCTTACATTCGCTTCAATATTCGAGGAGCCGTCCAGCGGGTCGTAGAGTAGGACGTACGGCCCCTTGGGAAACTTCGCGGGAATGGGGATTATGTCGGGGTTTTCTTCGGAAACCATTACGCAGAGGTGGCCACCATGATCCATGGCTCTGTAGATCGTGTCCTGCGCAATCGAGTCCAGGCGCCTCACTAGGTCTCCCGTGACATTGGACTCGCCGGTTTCCCCGAAGATATCCGCCAGCCCTCCGCGGTTCACCTGGTGGGAGATCACCTTGGCGGCGATCGTCAGGTCCCAGAGCAGGCCTGTCAGCTCGCCGGTCGCATGCGGGTGGGCGCGCTCCTGCTCGAGGATATGCCGCTGAACCGTGATCATCGATTTTGGCATGGGAAGTTCCTCTGGCCGGAATTTCCGACTTGGATCTCTGGCTCGCGCATCGTACGCTTCTCCTTCCATCGACACAACGCATTTGGCGCTAGAGCAAGCTGCCGCGCGCCCCCGGGAACTCAATAGGGTCAATGGATCTGTAGTCGGATAGGAATGAGCACGATGCGGAAAGAAGGGATGAATGAAAGCAGGGGAGTTCGAGTATAGATTCTGCGATCCGCTAGGTGCGCCCAGAGAGCGGGGCGGTTCGCCGCCCGTCTATCGACGCACCGTTGAAAATGGCATGGTCATCGAACGCAATGTTGCTGTTGCGATGCGTGATGGAATCAAGATTTACATTGACGTGTTTCGTCCCGCCGACGAGAAGCCGGCGCCGCCGTTGATTGCCTGGGGACCTTACGGCAAACACGGCCACACGAACTATCACGAGGTTTTCCCCAACTGTGGCGTCAAGCCGGAGACGCAATCTCGATATGCGGCTTTTGAGGCGCCTGATCCCGGATACTGGGTGCCACAAGGCTATGCCGTCATCAATGTGGATATCCGCGGCACCTGGTACTCGCAGGGCCACGCC
>Ga0209517_10004463_pt1 | contig 18361 bp, 12 predicted proteins | sample PeaSoiMetSII2010_FD_187695 | JGI IMG/M metagenome (GOLD analysis project Ga0209517, IMG submission 187695) | Peat soil microbial communities from Weissenstadt, Germany - SII-2010 (SPAdes) (version 2) | ecosystem: Environmental > Terrestrial > Soil > Wetlands > Peat | place: Germany...
GTGTAGGACTTTCTGGTCGTGGACATCTTCGCACCTCCATAATGATTTCTTCATAACAAGGTGCTTAACCTCCTGTCCACTTTTTCGGGGAAAGATCAATCCGCGTCTTACGGGCTTCTCTGGATCGTTCCAGAGGAAAGTTTCATCAGATTCAACGGTCCCGCCATTGCTGCCGAATGGTGCAAGTTCGCCGGTTCGCATTGCTTCACGGATTCTATGGCTCATGAACCATGCCGATTTTAAAGTAATTCCTAAAGTCCGATGAAGCTGGTTCGAACTGATTCCCTTCTTTGAACTCGCTATGGCAAACATGGCTTGAAGCCAGAGCCTCATTGGGATATGACTATCTTCGAAGATGGTCCCAATCTTGACAGTGAACGGCTTCCGGCATACATAGCACTTGTACAAGCCTGGCCGGTAGCTCTTGCCCTTCAATTTGCCGATCTTCTCTTTGCTTTTGCAGTGAGGGCAAACGGGGCCATCCGGCCAAAGCTGAGATTCAACAAAAGCGTAGGCGGATTCTTCATTGTGGAAGCGGGGATCGGATAAAATTGGGTGGCTCATGGCTCTATCTCCTTTGTTGGAGATAATATACAGCATTATTTGGGGATGTCAAGTATAATATCGCGTTAGAAAAGGGGGGTGACTGGCGCATCCCTTTTCATGTTTTCAGGGTGTCCCGTGGGGACATGAGGAGCTGTCTCGAAAAGTTCTTTTATAGAGCACGAGCACGATCTGACCACGCGTCGCCGATAGCCAGACCTCTTGGCGCTTTGCGCCCCGGATAACGAGTTATCCAGGCCACCCACTGCAAATCCCCCCTACCCCCCTTTAGAAAAGGGGGGTGATTGGCGCATCCCTTTTAATGGTTCCAGGGTGGCCCAGGGGGACATGAGGAGCTGTCTCGAAAAGTTCTTTAAGGTCGCCCTCACCCCGCCCCCTCTCCCGGCGGGAGAGGGGGAGATTGGCGCGAACTTTTCATGGTTTCAGAGTGTCCCATGGGGACATGAGATATTAATTCCTCATTCCTGTCTCGAAAAGGGCCGATGGATTGCGCTTCCGCTCCACCCATCCTACGACTTTTCATGGTTTCATGGTGTCCCATGGGACATGAGATATTAATTCCTAATTTCTGATTGCCTTTTTTGCCGTTTCTGGTTGCCGTTTCTATTGCCACTTCCGGTTGCCGCTTCTGGTTGCCGTTTGGCGGGGCAAGAGCACTGCGAGGTAGAATAAAGTAATTTTGGATTTTGGATTTTAGATTTTAGATTTTCAAAATCAGCAATCTACGATCTGCAATCTACAATCTGCGATCTAAAATCATACTACTCACTATTTAGGGAGAACGGATGCCAAAATTCAAATTCACTGATATCGAACTGAGAGAATTGGTCAAAAAGGGCCTAACCTGTGCGGCGATGGCCAAGCACCTGGGAGTTACCAGGTCTGCCGTATCAATGCGGCTTGCAAGGCTAAGGATTGCAGTGTCCAAAGACGTGACGATCCGATCAGCCCGTGAGATTGTAGACCGCGAAATTAACGCTCTCGATCAACTACAGAAGATCAATCGAGACGCGAACGAGATCCTCGATCTTCTTATGCGCTGGAATCGAGGCGATGGCGAAGCGCTGCAGGTACTCGAATCTCAGGCTCGGAGGGTCCGGTCCGGGAAAGGGGAAAACGCCGGTGAATTAACCGAGTACAAATTAAGGGACCCCCGTGAACTGGCTTTGAAAGCAATGCAGGAGATCCGAGGACAACTTAAGCTGCAGCTCGAAGTCTTCCAGGCGCTATTCGACATGCAGGCGGTCCGTCAATTTCAGACAGAAGTATTGGAGGCAATCGAAAGTGTTTCCCCTGAAACAAGAGAAGAAATCATTCGTCGGCTCACGGAAAGAAATGCTCTTCGCTCAGCTCTTGACCTCAATTGAGCAAAAATTCCCCCGAGTCGAGGTCAAGGATTGCGGCTCACTTGGGGCCTGGGCCGAAAAGACGCCCGTCATTCTTGACGGCCGGCCGTTCAGCTTCAACAGGCATGAATACCTTGTGACCCCGTATGCGGACGATCACCCCCACATGGTCGAAATCAAAGCAGCGCAGATGGGGCTCACTACGAAAGCCATGCTAAAAACGATGTTCACTGCCAGGTACCGGAATTTCCGGGGCATCCTCTACCTGTTTCCGAGCCGAACCGATGTAACGGAGTTCGCCAAAGGCCGGATCGACCCGCTGATCGAAGACAATCCGTCTTCTCTGGGCAAGTGGCTTCAAGACACGGACAGCGCTAACGTAAAAAAGATCTGGAACTGCTTTCTCTACTTGCGGGGCATGAAAAGCCGAGTGGGTCTCAAAAGCATTCCGGTGGATTTCATAGTGTTCGATGAAATGGATGAGGCTTCACCGAGTGCGGTTGACATGGCGTTGGAGCGCATGAGCCACAGCGAATTTCGGGAGGTCCTCAAGCTCTCCAACCCTACCCTGCCCGATTATGGGATCGATAAAGCCTTCCAGGAGACCGATCAGCGATATTGGTTACTGAAATGCAGCGCCTGCGGGGAGTACACCTGCCTTGAAGACACGTTCCCCCAATGCCTTCTTGAGGCCGGAGGCAGGGTGATTCGGGCTTGCCGGAGGTGCCAAGCCAAGCTTAATCCCTCTATCGGCGAGTGGGTCGCCAGGCGCCCGAGCGTGACCGAGAGGCGCGGGTACCACTATTCGCAACTCTTTTCCCACTACATCGATCCGGCCGATATCCTCCACCAGTTCCGGACCACGAATAACCTGACGGAGTTCTACAATCTGAAACTCGGGATGGCTTATGTCGAGGCCACAAACCGGCTGAGCGTTCAAGAGGTCCTGACGCTCTGTGGCGATGAGGGAAACGCATCATCGGACCCCGGGCCATGCTCAATGGGAGTTGACCAGGGCAAGGTCCTGCACGCCGTAATCGGAAAGCGCGAACGGCAGCGGGCAGGCAAGATTGTACATATCGGCGAATACGAGGACTGGGAACAATTGGACAGGCTTATGAAGATCTTCAATGTGAGCCGGGCAGTCGTGGACGCACTTCCGGAAACCAGAAACGCACGGGCTTTTGCCGAGAGGCACAAAGGAAAAGTTTTTCTCTGCTATTACTCCGAGCACCAGAAAAGCGGCTACAAATGGAACGAAGGCGATTTGACCGTCCATAGCAACCGAACGGAATCTTTAGATGCATCACATGTTGAAATTCAATTCGCCAAGATAGCGCTGCCGCGTGAATGCGACATTGTCAAAGAATTCGCCCAGCATTGCGCCAACACGGCGAAGAAACTGGAAGAAGACGATGAGACCGGCTCGAAGCGCTACGTATACGTCAAGTTGGGGCCGGATCACTTTCGACACGCGTTCAACTATGAAGCGATGGCCAGGCATTATGGCGCCGGGTCATTGTTCGCAGATTGTATTTTTTAAAAGAAAAGGAACCCACCATGAACGAACTCCATCCAATTTTCTATCATTGCGACCGGTCGAGGCCGATCGGATGGGAAGACAAGAAAAGGAATCGAAATTACCGGCGTCTTTTTGGCGGACTTGCATGGCCCCAGGTTGACAGGCCCGGCTTTGCGGTCATTGTGGCTGAAGGTCTTCAGGACGAAGGCCCGCACAACCCGACAATTCCGGACCATGTCGCGCTGTATGTTTTGCGGGAAGTGGAAAGCGGAGATTTCGAGCAATTGATGCGCACGTGCATAGAACATTCAAGAAAGGTCTCATGGCACGGCAACATGAACCACAGGGTAAACATGCGGCTCTTATGCGACTTCAACCGGGCTGAGAGTGGCGCGGGGAGGCTGCAGTTAAGTCTGATGCCCGCCCCGTTTATCTACTCTGAAGGAGACCTCAGGGAAGTCTTCGATGATGGTATCATGCGAATCAGACGCAGAGGTCAAAAGGGCGCCTTGATTCTTGATGACAGCCCTTTACTCAAAGCCCGTCTTGACGATGTTCCAAGAGATAAGGGCGTGGTGAACCGTGCCGAAGAATATCCGGGCTTGCTCGCTCTCTGCTTTGCCGTGAGCGCCTTGAGCTGTTATCCATGCGTTGATCCGGCAGGTGCAGGAACACCGGGGCAGGCACTAACGGAATATGACCCGTTCGAGCCGAACCCCGGCGGCCAGCATCCAGGGCAGATGAAAACCGGCCAGGGCGTTTAAGTCTACTGGGTCATACCGAGACTTGCGACACAGCGCGGGAATTTGGTGATCCGGTGCCTGAACCCAGGTCCTCAAGGATCAGTTGCACATCGGATTTTATGTGCCGGTACTTCTTGGCCAGTTGCCGAAGGTTACGCTTGAACTCTGGAGTGTAAACGATTTCGGGGGCTTGAAGATAATTTGGCATCAATGCCATCCCACAACTCTTCCACCGGGGATGTCACGCCGCTTTGAGCTTCACACCAGCCAGAGTCCTTATTGGTTACAATTATGTTACCTTTCGGCTATGATTGTGAGTACCTATCGCAGATGAAGGTAATCTATCGACCTGAACCGGGTTATCAGATTGAATAGCTTCGCAATCAAGGAGAAGTGATGAAGAAAGCTTTAATTACCGGCATAACCGGTCAGGACGGATCTTATTTGTCCGAACTCCTTATGGCCAAAGGGTACGAAGTTCATGGGATAGTGCGCCGGGTCGCTTTTGAAGATCCGGATCGCAGACTGGGGAGAATAAAGGGTATTTTGAGTGACATCACCTTGCATTCCGCCTCACTGGAGAGCTACGCAAGCCTGCTAAAAGTGGTCGAAAGGGTAAGGCCGGACGAGTGTTATCATCTTGCCGCCCAGAGTTTCGTCCACTATTCCTTTGAAGATGAATTTTCAACAATTAACACAAATATAAATGGAACTCATCACATCCTGGCCGCCTTGCTGGAAAGGCAGCCGCAATGCCGATTCTATTTCGCGGCATCCAGCGAGATGTTCGGTAATGCCCCAAACAGTCCGCAAGATGAAAACACTGCCATGATGCCCCGATCTCCATATGGTATTTCTAAATTGGCGGGTTTTCACCTGACCAGGAATTATCGTGAGGCTTACCGGACGTTTGCGGTGAGTGGAATCCTGTTCAATCACGAATCGCCCAGAAGAGGATACGAATTTGTTACCAGGAAGATCACGCAGGCTGTCGCTAATATCAAGCGAGGTCTTGCGAAGGAACTTCGACTCGGTAATCTGGAGGCCCGGAGGGATTGGGGCTTTGCGAAAGACTATGTGGAGGCTATGTGGCTCATGCTCCAGCAAGATCAACCCGGAGATTATGTCATAGCCACCAATGAAACCCATTCAGTTCGCGAATTCGCCGCGAAAGCCTTTGCCCATGCAGGTCTTGACTGGAAAGATTTCGTGAAAACCGACGAGCAATTCTTTCGGCCATCCGAAGTCAATGAATTGCGGGGAGATTATTCAAAAGCAAACGCAAAATTCGGATGGAGCCCCCGAACTTCATTCGATGAGTTGGTCAAGATGATGACGGAATCTGATCTCAAGGGGCCAAATACGTGATCTTGTATTTGAAGGTCGCCGGAGCAAGCCAATCAATGGTGCTGTCCCCTACCTGAGCGAAAGGATAGCCAAAATTGTTGAGGGGCTTTCCGGCCTGTGGCGGATTCAAAGTGATGTCGCGGCCAATAGCAAGTTTGATCCGGTATGGATCGATGCCGCCCCAATAGTAAGCTATGTACTCGGCCGTCTTAGGGTCTTCGAGCTTGAGGTTCTCAACCAGCATAGCCTTGCGAACATCGGCGGGATCTACGGGTACCCAGCCGTAACCAGGTTCGTAGAACTCCGCCCAGCAATGTTGGTAGCCCGTAATATCTTCTTGCGCCTTTTTTCCGAGGCGAATGCCGAAGACCTCCCTTGCGGGAACACCGCTGGCTCTGGCCAAGGCTACGAAGACCGAAGAAATATCCGTGCATTTGCCCCCCAGCTTATGAAGAAGGTAGTAGACATCTCCTATGCCGCAACCTGGAGTCTCGGGGTCTCTATACATGTTCGTATATGTCCATTCGTAGATGGCTCTCACTTTCGCCAGAACGCTATTCTTGTCTCCGGTAATCTTATCGGCAAGGTTTTTCACTTCTCCATCTACAGGACCAAGGCTCGTGGCGCCTAAGTATGGTTGGAAAAAGGCTCGGTCCAAGCCGGGCTCCCTGGCGGGAAAGTCCCTTCGGATGACCTCCTTGCGCTCGGCCGCAAAAGAAAGACTCAGCTTGCGGCTCCCGGCATTTTTGTCCCAGGCGGCAAATAGAATCGAGTTGCCGTGTTGAGGGTCGGTGTAAACAGCAGCTTCACTGTAGTCACCAGTTACTTTGATATTGCTGATGAACTGATCGGAATCAGAAACGGGGTAAGGAATCCAAAGTTTGACTACTTTTCCTCTCTCCTGCCCCGACAGGTCGAAATCCATCGAAATAATTCCCGACCGGGAGGCAGCAGAAGCGCCCTGGGCGGCAAGAATCAGATATATGAACAGCAAAACAGTTGAGCATTTTTTCATAATTGACCCATCGAGCACCAGCTTTGTTAAGCAAGACTCTTTGGCTGGAGCTGCCCTTGAGCTTCACCTTCGAATTGATCCAATGCGCTCACCAACAGGGAAGCAGTCGCGCCCAAAGAAGGGCCTCCGCCAAAAATAATAGCCATTGCAGCCGCTTCCAGAATCTCCGCCCTGGTGCATCCTGCCTGAAGGGCCTTCTGGGCATGCACCGCGATGCAATCCTCACACCTGGTATAGATGCTGACGCCAATGGCGATAAGCTCCTTTTCACGAACGGTCAGCGCGCCTTCCTTTTGCGTAGCGTTGATGAACCCGAAAAGGCTCTGTATCGATTCCGGCATCCCCTCCATAAGAGTCCCAACGCCTTTTTGAAAACCCTCCAAACGACCCTTTGCATCAAACATCGAGCAGCTCTCCTTTTCGCTACACAGATAACGTTTGTTGCTCGTAACCGTCTTTGTTTCCGGCAAACAAGCACCCAGTTTATACATAGTTCGGCAGCATGCCAGAATATAGATTGACGTTTTCTATACTGCAAATAGGTAATTCCGATTTATTTCGATTCAATCATCGGAACGGCAACGAAAGTTCAGCCCCTGGAACAAAATGCACGCCTCTCATCCATTCACACGGGCAGAAATGCCGATTTGCCTTTTTCGACCCGCGACACGCGACACGCAAACCCCGGACTCGAACGAAATGAGCCGTTCATTCGTAATTCGTAATTCCTCCTAATTCTTAATTCCTGATTGTTTTTCCTAATTGCCGCTTCTGGTTGCCGGCCTCACTTCGTTCGGGGTTGCGGGTTGCGGGTTGCGGGTCTGTACTACCTCACGCCTTACTCCTCACGCCTTTCTTTTTGCCGTTTCTGGTTGCCGTTTCTATTGCCGCTTCCGGTTGCCGTTTGGCAGGCACGAATTCCTTCGTAGTATGCTGTTGGTACGAATTGAGCCATTGCACTGTGAATATTTGAGAAAGGTGAAAAATGCCCATAGTTCCAACAGATTTCGTTCCATTGGGAATGCCCGGGGGGCAACCGGCCGACCAGGACATCCGCGCAAAGTCAGAGGCTTTCGACAGTCAAGTTGGGCAACTACCCCGGAAGTCCGGCACAATCTTCGAGGATAAGGCTATTTCACGCCGGGAACTATTAGACAAAGTTAGTGTCAACGATGTCTACGCAACTGAGTTCGACCCTGCCGCGCGCGCCATCTACGAGGAGTACCTGAGACTAAAGGGCAAAGATGCGGCGATCGGAATCACGGCCTATCAGCAGAAAATGCAAGACCTGGCAACTGATATTCGTCAGCGGTTGCCCAACGATGAGCAACGAATGAGGTTCGATGAGATGGCGAGCCATCGGATGCAAAGCAATCTCGACGCGATGGCCAGGCATCAGGCAGACCAAACTGCCCGGTGGATTGCCCGCACAGGCGATGCAATGGCTCAGGCGCTTTCAAAAAGAATCTCTGACGAGCGTTATGACTTCGATTATGTGGCAGGCCCCGAAGGGTTGATCCAGGGCATCAGGAACATGTACGCAAGTTACGGCAGAGTTACCGGGCAGGACCCGGCAGCTTCAGCACTTAAAGCAGCGACCGCGATAGACAGGGGCTTGTCCGATGCCGTTTTAACGGAAGCAGCGACGAACCCCGCCGGCGCCAAGATACTCTATGACCGCTATGAGTCTTACATGTCTTCAACTGCCGTGAGACGGCACGTTCTAAATCATCTTCTTCCGGCCATAAGGCAGGAGCAGACCGCTGCCGTATATAACGATGTGATTAGAAGATTTAACCTTTCCGATCCCGATTCGGACATCCATGCAGCCACCAAATGGGTGATGGACCCAAATAATTATCAAGACCAACTCGCCGGCCCCGATCAGAGAAACGATGCGGCAAAGACGATTCAGGGCGCGTGGAATCGTGCAAGACAGCTCCATGAGGACAATCAGTCCTCAGCCGACAGTAACTTTACGGATGCCGTCGCAAAACGTGAGATTGCAGGTATGGGGCTCCAAACATGGAGAGATTCCGAAACGGGGCTTCAGCCTTCAAGCGGCATTGTCCGTGCGGCCCTTGAACATGACGCGAACCCCACCGCACCCGGAGCAAGCGACAGGGACACTCTTGTGAGTCTTGCACACGATTTGTCGAACAGGCGCATGAACAGTTCGGGGCCCATAGATAAAGCCTATCTCCGCAACCTCGTCACCCACAGGGATTTCAGGGAACTGAGAGGCCTGTACGAAACTTACCGGGACCCCGCCAAGTCCCGCTGGTTCGATTCCGCAAAAACCGCATATTACTCCAGGTACGCTGATCCTAACGGGCCGAACGGGGTGAATGCCGATGCAATGAAGCTTTTCCCACAATATCTCACCGATCTTGATCAGGCCGTCCGGGATCAGAACCTTAAGGGCGCCCAAATTCGGGAATCAGCGGACAAGATGTTGAAAGATACCGACAGGGCCCTTGTCGGACAGTGGTTTGGAAATACTGCCCTCGGCCCCTGACTTTCAAACTGCATCCATTCCGTTGGCAGCGCAGCCTTCCATGACGGCGCAAGCAAACCCATAACCCCGAATTCCGGGAAAATTGGAAGATAAGCGAACAATGATGGATGCTCCGGATGTTGATTCAACAGTAGCGGCCCTTTCGGACCAGCCGAAAGGGCCTTTTCCTGACACATCGAACCCCCCCGGTCAGCCTGAACCCACATCACTCGACATATCGAAGCCGCCGGATTTGCCCGATGAACCCGAACAGCCGCTGGTGAGCACGCAAGATCCTTACAATGCGGAGATCCAAGCGCCTCGCGATGATGGCGCCTGCAACGAACTGCTCCGCAATGCCACATCCGATGAGGACCTGCTCTATAACCTCTACGGCAAGACGGTTCTTGATGCGATAAAACGGCTTTACTCGCCCGACACTGCTTCGCCCAAAGCTGTGGCGGCAGCCCAGAACGCTACTGCAGTCTCAGAGCTTACCGGATTCAAAGTATCTCCGGCTGCGTATCTTGAAAACCCCGACGCATACAACGAGGCCCTCTTCGGGACGGGACACCTGCGCGAAAAGATTTTTATGGGACTGGCCGGCATGATTCCCGCCATTGCCGCCGATGCGCCAACCAGCGCTGCAGCAGAAGGGATTGCTGACACGGCAGGCTCGATTGCAGCCGCCTGGCGGGCCTGGCGCTCGGACTTGTGGCGCCTGCCCCTGGGCCTCGCGGGATACGAGGCTGAAGAAAAAGCGAACGCCCTGGTTCGGTCCTATATCGAAGGAAAGCCTTTTTCGCAGACAAAGCCATACGGCCTGCACGATCTGGTGCCCGAACAGGCGGACGAAGGCACACAGGCGGTTGTCGATCTTCTTGACATGTTCGGCAAGTTCAAGGCCATGCACGCAGGCTTTGGAGGCCTGGAGACCCTTTGGGATGCGATGGCTTACGACAAGGTTTCTCAGGTGCTTCCTTCCCGCAAGCTCTGCATTTCTGCGGAAGCCATAAGGAACAACTTCGGAGCGGGAACGGAGGGAAACGCGGGCGATTATTATGATATCCTCCAGAAGTTGAACCTGTCGCCAACTCAGATCAAAGACGCCGCCCAACACGGCCTTGATGTCGAGGTCCCGCTTTCCAGCGTCGTCGGCTCCGTCGATGCCCCCTGGTTCGCCAAAATCAAAGACTTTCTGCGTATCTCCCCGGACGAGGACCTGCCCGAGGTCCCTGAAGGAAAACCGCAAGCTCGACTCCATGTTTCGGGCGAACTGGAGCCCCCCGAGGAGCAGGTGGAAACTGGGGCCAAGGTCGCCGAGGAAGAGGAGGCGGCGCCCTCTGCCAAAGTGCCCGCCTCTGAGACGGAAATACCGGGTGCGACTGCGCTCTCTGCCGAGGTCCCAGCCTCAGAAGCGGTAATGCCGCCTGTGGCGCCTTTTGGAAATGAACCGCCCTCCCCGCCTGTTCAAACGCAAAGCTTTGAAAACAGCGGCGACTATATTCAAAGCGAACAACCCCGGCTTGATCCTGTGGAAAAAATCGGGACCGGGGGCGAACCTGCATCCGCCATCACCAGCGCCGGCGCCTGGGATCGACAAAAAGCAGGGACCCCGCAGGATTGGTACCCAAGATTTATCGCCGCCACACAAGTACCGATGGTTGGAGAACCGGAGGACAAGTATGTAAAGATGCCCGAGACGCCCGACTTTAAGAAGTGGTTCGGCGATAGTAAAGTGGTTTTTAAAAAGGGGGAGTCCGACCTTTATCACAATCCGGAGGGCATCCCCGGAATCCCGAGGATGGTCTATCACGGTTCGGTTCCAGGGCGGGGTCCCGGCCTTTTTCATCCCGACGAACAGCGAGGGGCAATAATATTATCGTCGAGCCCGGACTGGGTGCTCAATTATTCCGGCAAAGAGGCGGAGCCCATCCCTGCATATATCAAGATAGCGAACCCGCTTGTAATAAAGTCAACCAGCGACTCCCCCTTTCTTCCTGCCGCCGCAATAGACGAAGCAAAGGCCCAGGGAAGAGATGGAATTATATTTGATCGACGCTTTGGAAAATATGATTATGCGGTTTTTTCACCGGATCAGATAAAGTCGCCATTTAACCGCGGCATATTTGACTTGGGTGATTCCGGCATACTCAACGAAGCGGATCGCGCTTATGACGAAAAATCCGGCGAAATCCCGGCGCCTGTCACCACTTTGGCAATAAGCTTCAAGGAAATCGACGAAAAGCCGGTCGAAATAATCGACATGCCGATAGAGGGCCATGCCGTCCTGGCCCTCCTCGCACAGCAATGGCGAAACCCCAAATATGAGGAACTGCGTTACGTATATGTAAAACAGGGCATAATTGTGGACCATGAGGGGATAACATGCCGCCTGCCGACGGTGTCGAAAGCTTTTATCGGGGACCGCTTGGAAGGGATAAAGCGCCTAAAGGAGCGCATCGCTGCACTGGGCGCAGATTCCCTTTGGCTCGTCCATAATCACCCTTCCGGCAATCCGGACGCTTCGGGAGAAGACCTGAATCTTACCGTCTCCATCGGTATGGAAATCCCTGAATTGCAAGGGCATGTTATTATAAATTCGGGGAATTATGCTTTTATCGATCCAAAAGGAGAATGTGATAAACTTTTCCGTTTACCAAATCTCCCCCAAAAATGGATCGATCCGATTCTTACTGCCCCCATATCGCACAGTGTGCTCGGGGAACAACTCAAGACTCATAAGGACATCGCGAAATGGGCCAAGATTTTGACGTCCGAAAGAAACAAACCCCTCTTGGTCTATTTGAGCGCTGTATTCAAGGTTCGTGGTTTGCAGGAAATCAACCCGGGCGGGTATCGGGATTGGAAACAACTGGCAGATGTCATGCCAAAGAAACTCGTTGATTTCGGGTCCAAGTGCGCCGTCTTAATTCTCCCGGAAAGATCGTACGGTTACGACTTTGAGATAGGAGAATCACTGGTCAGGCGGGGGGTATTCTATGATGTGGTAGCAGTTAGCGAGTACGGAGCGCATTCTCTCAAGAAAATGGGCGTACGGGTCGAAGACCAAAAATCCTTCGGCGGGCGGCCTCTTAGCGACTTCCCCCCACAATATATCAGGTAAAAAGTACAAACAGGGCAAATGTCTTCGCTGTATCGATCCGGCAGCCTGGTCATTCAGTCCCCGGCTCCTGGTAAAATGTAATCAGGACCCCTTGAAACGACCTCAGCCGCGTCTTCAAGCAAGGCAAGTGGTTGTTCCACAGCTTTGACCATCATTATGGAACCGGCCCCTAATAAGCAGAACAGTGCCATGTATCTAAATACGATACTAAAATCACCACCGCTCATATCCAGGACATACCCACTTACCGATGGTCCCAGAATACCGCCGATGAAACCATAAGCAGTGAAGATCAACCCGAAAATAACACCAAAATGTTCCAGTCCAAAAATATCCGAAGCGAGAGGTACGGAGATAGTGAATAAGGTTCCGAATGCATATCCTATAACAGCCGCTAATATTGATACTGCTGCCAAGTCACTGAAATGTGGTAGGAAATAGTACGCAAAGGCAGCCGCAATAAATGTAATGGCTGCGGTAATATTTCTGCCTATGTAGTCTGAAAGATATCCACTTATTATTCGACTAAATCCATTTGTTAAGTTAAATGAGGCCAATATAACTACGGCTGCCAATTTCTTCGATACGCCATAGTTCACAGAAAGGAACACCATGGAGATACCGGCTGAACCTATAAATGCCCATGTCAACCATAAGAACCAAAAGCTCTTGGTTTTCAATGCCTGAGATGCCGTTAGGGAAACCGTAGATTGTCTACTACTAAATGCGGCAATCTTTGATTGTGCTTCTTTGGCCTTGGCAGGCTCCAATTGATATCCACCTGAGTTATAGATTCTTTCAGGCACTTCTGTTATGCAGGATGCCAGTAAATTGGTGATAACGGCAATGACAAGTACTACATAATTCATTGCATGATAGCCAATGGATGTCAGTAGTTTGGCGAAAATAGGTGACATTATTGCAGCCGAAAGACCAAAAGTCAGATTGACTATGCCACAGACCAGACCTTTGCGGTGTGGAAACCACTTTTGTACCGTCAATAGACCGGAACTATAGAAAAAACAGGAAGCGGTCCCGTTGAGAAAGGCCCAAACATAAACTATGTAAATGTTCGTCGCTAAATCGAGCACCAATAAGGATGCAGCCAAAACAAGGGTGCCAATCCTGAACATTGCTTTTGTGCCGAGTTTCGCATGCCATTTGCCAACAAGAAACATGAATATGCCAAGGGAAATCAGCAGAAAGATCATTGCATTGCCGGTCGCACCAGTCCCCAGATTGAACGTCTTGCGCCAATAAGGCCCCAGCAATCCAGGATAGCCGAAAATTAAAGCTCCGGACCAAAAGATAGTGGCAGAACTTCCAGCAACCGCCAGTCTGCCCCTGGTATTTTCATTCATCGTCTTTTCCGGCCGGTTCAACCAAATAATTATAATAGCTCTCTGAAAGATTGATTGCGGCAAGTGGATTGTGCCCAAGGAGCCTGTCCTTTACCGCCAGAACGGTGGATGGGGCATCGGCATTTTTTAAAAACAGGGAATCGTGTCCAACGCAAAGGCCCAACAGGACATTCAATTGGGAGCCGTAACTATTGGCTAGAAGCGCCTGAAGGATTGGATTACACATGGATTCAAAATTGCCGGGGAAGATTTTTTGCTCTTCTGTAAGCCCCAGGGTCTCTTTGGGTACCCTGCCTACCTTGCAGGCAATGGAGATCACATCAAGTCCGTGATTGTCAAAGATTTTGTGAACAATTGACGCTTCCCTTCGCAATCCGACACAAAAGATTAGTGCAACCTTGTGATAGGTCATCTTTTTCGCAAATTCTATCACTTCAAGGATGCGGGGTTTCATTGGGCGAACTGATCCGTTTACTTTTTCTTTGCAATAACCTTCGCCCTCCTGAATACAAGCTTGACGAGCGAATTCAAGATCGGCTCCGGACAGCCCTTTATCAATCGACTGCCGAACCAATTCCGGATTGCGTAAAGTCGGGCAATACCCGGGAGCTTTACCATCTACTTTGCAGCAGGACTTTTCAGACTTGTCGAAAGGGCATAACGCACATTGGGGTTGTTTATACGCCACTATTTTTTTCCTTCATTTGGTCTTCTCAGCTCACGTCCCAGCCGATCGGTTCGGTGACGCAATGCTTGTGCTCCTGCGCGTCGATCACGGCAAGGGCCGTGGTATTTACTATGTCCTCCACGTCGCAGTTGCGCTGCAAGACATGAATAGCTTCGCTTGTTCCCATGAGGATCGGGCCGATCGCCTTCGCGCCCCCCAACCGCTCCATCAGCTTGTATGCGATATTGCCGGCTTCCAGCGATGGAAAGATCAGTACGTTGGCCCGTTTCCTAAGCGTATTGAACTCATAGACATCGTTGAGGATTTCAGTGACCACAGCCGTATCCGCCTGCATTTCGCCATCTATCACGATGTCGGGACGGCGCATTTTAACGAGCTGGGTGGCCTGTGCGACCTTCTCTGCCCTCGGATGGCGCGTGCTCCCGAAGTTGCTGAAGGAGAGCATTGCGACCCGGGGCTGCACATTGAGCTGTTTAACTCTGTCGGCTGTGCAGATTGCTATTTCCGCAAGCTGCTCGGCCGTGGGGTCGAAGTTAACGGTGGTGTCGGCAAAAAATATTACATCTTTTTGAAAAACCATCATGTACACGCCGGCGATAATCGTGCTGCCTTCCGAGAGCGGCACAGTCTGAAGCGCCGGTCTTATGGTGTCCGAGTAGTACTGATTTACTCCGCCGACAAGGCCGTCAGCGTCGCAGAGCTTTACCATCATAGACCCGAAATAATTGCTTGTCCTGACCAGTTTTCGAGCCTCATGAATCGTAATTCCTTTTCGGCAGCGCATTCTGAAAAAATCGGCCGCGTATTCCTCTATCCGCTCGAATTTGTTCGGATCGACCACCTTTGCGCCCTTGAGATCGAGATGCAGTTCGGTCGTTTTCTTTCGGATCACCGCCCGGTTGCCAAGCAGGATGGGCTTTGCGATCCTCTCGTCCAGGATCACCTGACAGGCCCTCAGGATTTTGGGATCGTCGCCTTCAAGGAAAACTATCCGCTTGGGATCTTCCTTCGCCTTGTGAATGATGCGCCGCATAACTTCCTGAGCACGTCCAAGGCGGCTTACGAGCTGATCCCGGTATTCTTCCCAGTCAGTTATCGGCCTCCTGGCGACCCCGGTTTCTACTGCAGCTTTTGCCACTGCAAGCGCTTCCCGTATGAGAACGCGCGGGTCAAACGGCTTGGGGATGATATAGTTTGGCCCGAATTCCAGCATTTCCTGGCCGTAAGCCCTTAGGACCGAATCGGGAACGTCTTCCTTTGCGAGCGCGGCCAGTGATTTTACCGCCTCGATTTTCATCTCGTCATTTATGGCGGTGGCCCTCACGTCCAGAGCGCCCCGAAAAATATAGGGAAACCCTAATACGTTATTTACCTGGTTGGGATAATCGGAGCGTCCCGTAGCCATGATCAGGTCACTGCGCACGCTTGTTGCGTCGGGGTAGCTGATCTCAGGGTCAGGATTGGCCAGGGCGAAGACGATGGGCCGTTCCGCCATGTTCTTCACCATATCTTTGGTAACCAGCCCCGCAGCCGATACACCGGCGAAAACATCGGCCCCCTTCATCACTTCGGCAAGCGACATCGGTTTTTCACCGTTTGCAAACCGTTGCTTGTATGGATTCATCCCTTCTTTGCGGCCCTTATAGACAAGGCCTTTCGAGTCTACCAGGAACAAGTTCTCGATTTTGGCGCCAAGTTTGACGTAAAGGCTTGCGCAGGCAATTCCGGCAGCCCCGGCCCCCGAGATTACCAGCTTCACCTGATCGATTTTCTTTCGCTGCAATTCGAGAGCATTTATAAGGGCGGCCCCCGAGATGATGGCAGTGCCATGCTGATCGTCATGGAAAACGGGGATCTTCATCGTTTCCTTGAGCTGCTCTTCAATGTAAAAACATTCAGGGGCCTTGATATCTTCGAGGTTGATGCCACCGAAGGTCGGCTCGAGCAACCTGACCGCTTGAATCAACTGGTCCGGGTCCTTCGTATCGAGTTCGAGGTCAAAAACATCGATATCCGCAAACCTTTTGAACAAAACGGCCTTACCCTCCATAACGGGCTTTGCCGCCAGCGGGCCGATATTGCCAAGCCCAAGCACTGCCGTGCCGTTGGTGATGACCGCCACAAGGTTTCCCCTCACTGTATAGTCGAATACCTTCTCGGGCATACCTTCGATCTCCCGGCAGGGCTCCGCAACTCCAGGCGTGTAGGCCATCGAAAGGTCTCTTTGCGTAAAGCAGGGCTTAATGGGTTTAACTTCGATCTTTCCCGGTCTATCTTCACTGTGGTAATTTAGTGCGTCGCTTTTGCGAATCATCTCGTGCTCCTGCGCGTTTTTTTCAACGATTATAACCTCACAATCAAGAGAGTTTTTAGTGTAGGTGAAAAAAGAGTCCTTTGACAAGAGCTTTAAAAAATAAATAGGATCTTAACCAGCTCTATTCTCTGCCACGCAAGCGCACAGAACAAATTCCTCCCGTGCTTTTCATCGCTTCGATGGTTAATTATAGATCGTTTTACACTTTTTGAAATTCCACGGCAGTGCGGCAAGGCACCTCTTCCAAGGAGTACCGGACATGACGGTAAAATGGGTTTATCTGTTTGACGAACTTGATCAGGCAACGGCTTACGCAGGTGGCGACTGGGAAAAGGTTCGAGGACTGCTGGGCGGGAAAGGGGCCAACCTTGCTGATATGACCCGGCTCGGCTTGCCGGTCCCTCCCGGTTTCACGGTGACCACCGAGGCATGCAACTCCTACCTGGCTGAACGCATGAAATTCCCGGAACAAATGTGGGAGCAGGAACTGGCCGCTTTAGCCGAAGTTGAGAAAAAGACAGGCAGGTCGTTCGGAGAAGGCAAAAAACCTCTTCTCGTCTCATGCCGGTCCGGGGCGAAGTTCTCCATGCCCGGCATGATGGACACTGTGCTCAATATCGGTCTTAACGACGAGACGGCAAAAGCCATGATTGAAGAAACAGGTGACCCCCGCTTCGTCTATGACTCCTACCGCCGCCTTATCCAGATGTTCGGTTCGGTGGTGATGCGCGTGCCCGACGAACCGTTCGAGGAAGTCATATCGGAGTTCAGGAAAGCCCGAGGCGTCAGGAGCGATGCGCAGTTGACCGCCGATGACTGGAAAGCGGTTGGAGAACGCTTCAGGGAAATATTCCAGCGGTACAGCCACATACGGTTTCCCGCCGATCCTTACGAGCAGCTTCGTCTGGCAACCGTGGCCGTCTTCAAATCCTGGAACGGCAAGCGTGCGATCGATTACCGGCATGCAGCGAGAATCCCTCACAACCTCGGAACCGCCGTGAACATCCAAACGATGGTGTTTGGCAACATGGGCGAAAACAGCGCGACCGGTGTGGCTATGACCCGAAACGCCACCACGGGTGAGAAGAAGATCGAAGGCGACTACCTGATCAATGCCCAGGGAGAAGACGTGGTTGCAGGCATCCGGGCGACCTACCCTGTCGAGCAAATGGCTGAAACCATGCCTCAGGTATGGAACAGGTTTGTGGAGATAACCGGAAGACTGGAACAACATTACCGCGACATGCAGGATGTCGAATTCACTATCGAGCGGGGCGTCCTGTGGATGTTGCAGACGCGCGCAGGCAAGAGGACCGCTCAGGCCGCGGTTCGAATTGCAGCGGATATGGCTGAGGAAGGATTGATCACCCGGGAGGAAGCCGTCATGCGCGTAACTCCCGAGCAAGTGGACTTCTTCCTCCATCCACAGTTCGATGCGTCTTCAAAAATCGCCGCAAAAGGGGAAGACAGACTCCTGGCCGGCGGTTTGAATGTCTCTCCGGGGGCGGCAGTGGGTATTGTCGCCTTCACTGCCGATCTGGCCGAAAACTGGGCTGAAAAAGAAGGCAAAAAGGTGATAATGGTCCGCCCGGAGACCCGGCCCGATGACGTGCATGGCATGCTGGCAGCCGAAGGAATCCTTACCAGCCGCGGGGGACGCACCAGCCATGCGGCCCTTGTAGCCCGCCAGTTCGGCAAGCCTGCCGTCGTCGGCGTTGCAGCCCTGGAAATTGATCTCGCTCTGCATCGGATGACGGTTGGCGACAAGGTAATCGATGAAGGGCAATGGATTTCAATCGATGGCTCGACAGGCGAGGTTTTTCTGGGCCAACTCCAG
>Ga0209517_10004464_pt1 | contig 18359 bp, 14 predicted proteins | sample PeaSoiMetSII2010_FD_187695 | JGI IMG/M metagenome (GOLD analysis project Ga0209517, IMG submission 187695) | Peat soil microbial communities from Weissenstadt, Germany - SII-2010 (SPAdes) (version 2) | ecosystem: Environmental > Terrestrial > Soil > Wetlands > Peat | place: Germany...
GCCGGTGCCGACGAAACGGATGGGCAGGCCGAGTTCGCGCGAGATGGCCACGACAATGCCACCCTTCGCCGTGCCATCGAGCTTCGTCAGGATAATGCCGGTGACGCCGACGCTGGAAGTGAATTCGCGCGCCTGCGCCAGGCCATTCTGGCCGGTAGTGGCATCGAGCACCAGCAGGATGTCATGGGGCGCGCCGGGAATGACCTTAGCGGCCGTGCGCTTCATCTTCTCGAGTTCCTGCATGAGGTTCGACTTAGTGTGCAAGCGGCCGGCCGTATCCACAATCACCGCATCCGCAGCACGAGATTTCGCCGCCGTCATAGCGTCGAAAACCACGGCCGCGGGATCGGCGCCGGATTTCTGCTTGATCACTTCGATGCCGTTGCGCTGAGCCCAGATTTCGAGTTGCTCGACGGCCGCGGCGCGAAAGGTGTCCGCCGCGCAGAGGACCACGCTGCGGCCATCCTGCCGCAAGCGATTAGCCAGCTTGCCGACGCTGGTGGTTTTTCCTGCGCCGTTCACGCCAACGACAAAGATCACGCGAGGGTCGGAGCCGCTGGCCGCGTCCGCCAGTTTCGGCGAAGCGCCGTAGACATTCAACGCGCGAAAAACATGCGCCTTGATTTCGCGCTTGAGCTGATCGCCGTTGTTCAGGGCGTTGCGGGACATCTGCTCGCGCACGGAATCGAGGATTTCGCGCGTGGTTTTCACGCCCAGATCGGCGGAAAGCAGCGCCGTCTCGACTTCCTTCAAAACCGAAGGATCGATCTGCCGGCCACCCTGCGTGATGGTGTCCAGGGTATCGGCGAGCGCGTCCTTGGTTTTACCAACGGATTCCTTCAGCCGCTCGAGGAGTGTGGGTTCGGGTTTGCCGAAAAGAGTAATCATACGATTCGCGCCCGCATGGAAGCGCGAAAGAAAAGTGTAACAGATGGAACCGCGGCGGGCTAAAAGGCGGGGCAACTGAAGGGGGAGCGCTTGGAAAAGGAGATCGATGGAGGTCCTTCGCTTCGCTCAGGATGACAGCGGTTAAGGGGAACGTGAGAGAGGGGAGGTTAGACGTTCACTTCGACGGCAGAGAGGCGGATTTTCCCGGCCTTTACGGCGGCTTCCAGGGCGTTAACGACGGCTTGATCAAACTTGGAGCCGGTCAGGGCCTTGATGCGTCCCAAAGCATAATCCAGGTCCATAGCGTTCTGATACGGGCGATTGGTGGTCATGGCGTCCAGCGTATCGGCCACGGCGATAATGCGCGCCATCAGCGGAATCTGCGGCCCCGAAATGCCGTAGGGATAGCCGCGCCCGTCCATGTGCTCGTGGTGGAGTTCGATGCCGGGGAGCATGTCTTTGAGCTGCGACACCGGGCGCATGATGTTGGCGCCCTTGGTGGTGTGCGTCTTCATGACGTCGAACTCTTCCGGCGTCAGCGAGCCGGGCTTTTTCAAGACGCGGTCGTCCACGCCAATCTTGCCGACGTCGTGGAGCAAGGCGGAGATGCGCAACTTGTCCAAATCCTCGGGGGAGAGCTTCAACTCTTGCGCGATCATGGTGGAATACTTCGCAACGCGGCCGGAGTGACCGCGAGTGTATGGATCCTTTTCGTCGATGGCGGCCGCAAGCATGCGAATGGAGCCGATGAAGAGCTCGCGGTTTTCCTCTGCGGCTTCCTTCAAGCGCTCGATGTACTCCTCGATGTCGCTGGCCATCAGGTTGAAGTTTTCAGCGAGTTCGCTGATTTCGGCAGCCCCGCGAACCGGCGTGCGCTGGTGGAATTCACCGCGGCTGATGGCGCGTGTGGAAGCGGCCAGACCGCGAATGGGTCCGCTGATGCCAACGGCAAAGAAATAGCCGAACAGGACGGCGAGCAAAACGACTACCGACACGAACGCCAGCGCCTGGCGGTTCAGTTCTGTAACGCCGGCATCGGCGCGAGCCTGATTCACGCTGCGTTGCGCGATGACCGCCCAATTGACCTCCGGGAAAGTGCTGTAGGTGCCGACCATTTCGATGGAGTGGTTATTTTCCTTTTCGGTGAAGCGTACGGTTTCCGTATTGCGAAGTTCCTTCGGCAGGGCCTTGATTTGCGCAACCAGGTGCGATTTCTCGCTCAGGTCCTCGCCCGGCACAAACGTCTTCGTCTGCGGGTGCGCCACGATGTGTCCGTAGTGATCGACAACGAATACGCTGCGCCCGCGCACGCTGGCATCCTGCAGGCGGCGAAGAATCGTGTCCAGCGAAACCACCGCGGCGAGCATGCCGCTGAAATTGTCGTTGGAGTCCTTCAGAGGCACGGCGATGACGAACGCGGGCCGGTTGTCCGGCGCCAGCGCCAGGGGATCGCTGCGGAATTTCACGGACTGCACGCAACTTACAAACGCGCGCTGCAGCGCCTTGGCCACGAAGGGATCCTGTTCCGCGCGAAAATTTCCTTGCGAAGCGCTGGTGCCCTTGCCGGAACGCCCCACGGCGGTCAGGTAGATGAAGGTATTGCGGTTCGAGTCCACGAAGTTTTCAAGCAAGCTGGTGACTTTGGGCTCGGCGACAGGATCTTCGACATTGTCAATCAGGCCGGTGAGCGTGAGGATTTGGCGCTCGCTGATGAGCTGTTGCGTGAGGTTGGATTCGAAGAACTGCACTTCCTGGGCCAGGGAGCGGGTCAATTCGGTCTGCTGCACGCGTTCGGTGTCGACGAGTTTTTCCTGGCTGAGTTCCAGCACCTGGCGATGATACAGACCGATAGGGAGTGCGCTGACAAGAAGGAGCGCACCGAGCACAAGCCATAGGATGCGCACGCGGCCGGCACGCAGGCGCGTCACCAGGGATGGGAGAGAGACGCCCATTTTGCAACACACTGATTTTAGAAGGATATAGCCACAAAAAGCGGCTGGCCGGAAGTACAGGAGGCGCGCAAGTGCAACTAGGCCGGAAGTACCAGCAGGGAAGGGGATGGGAGAGTTGTAGGTTCCCAGTTTTCAGTTGGAAGTGAACCGGGTCTCAGCGCTTTCTCATGAAAACGGCTCGGCCCTCTCGTGCCCTATTTTGTAAGTATGATGAGCAAAAACGAGGTTTCTAGGCCACAGTGATCAGATACGTCTCGTGCGGGGCACTGGGCGGGGCGACGTGATGGGTGCCTCCTATGGAACCCGCAATGTAGTACTCCACCAGATCCTGCGAGGAATCGAACGGGCCGAGGGTGGCCTGCCAGGTGCGACGACCCATCAATTGGGCGGCGGTCTGCGTCCAGCCAGGGACTCCCCGCGCCCGCGTGTTGAGAGTCACATTTGAAACAGGAGAAGCTCCCGTGGCGACAATCATGACGCGCATGCGATCGCCTTTTTTCAGGATGCCGGGTCGCGTCGGTACAAATAGGCGTATTGGTGCATCCGGGTCAGGCTGAATAACTTGCTGAAAAAGCCGTTCGGCCTCCGGAGGGAATTCCCCGAGGTATTCCTGGATGGAAAGCGGCAGCCTGAACAGCGCCAGCCGGACGAACTTGTTATGCATAGAGGCAAGTTGGCCAAGGTCATTGCGAGTCGCCACAATTCTTTGATATCGGAGCATGGTGTCACGGACCATCGGTGCAAGCCGCTGCCAAAGGGGAAGACCCTCCTGGCGGACCTTCTCCCGCGCGCCATCCAATTCGCCAGATTTTTTCAGCTTTGCCGCGCTGGTGAGGACCAGTTGTAAATTGTGCGCGAGTGCCCAGGCATCGGTGTAGGAAACGGCAAACTCCACAAATCCTGTCAAGTATTCAAGGCGCTCTTGCTCGACAGGCGATTCCGCCGGGTCCGCAATCGCGCGCAGAGCGGCGGCCACCTCTTTCTGAGAGGCGACAATTTCCCTGGATGGTTCGTAGTCGTTCCAGAACGCGAAGGCCTCGTCGTAATCCCCAGAGAACTCACGAGTGACCACATGGCCGTCTTCCATTTCGTGTGTGCCGGTGTTCAGCAGCTTCTGGTGCAGGTCGGCGTCGCTCAAAACTGCTGCTAGAGTTGCGGCTTTTTGTCCGGAGGCCTGCGAACCGGTGTAGGCCTTGTAATGAGAATCGGGCGTGAGGGTTTTGTCCCAGGTGGCACGGGCAAGGTACCCAGCGGTAGGATCCATAATGCGATGACGCCAGTGGATGCCGAGCATGCCCTGACACCCCATCGCCGCCGCGAGATTAACGTCGCGTTGGGTGCGATGAACGTGAAATTGCGGCAGCCACATGCCCGGGTCATCTTCCAGCCAGGGTATCGGCCAGCGCTCGCGACCCTCCAGTTTGCCGAAAACCTCGTTCACGGGGTCCCAGCCTAGGCTATCGTTCAGGCACGCAAACACGATGTCTCCGGGAAGTTTTTTGTGAAAATACTCGAAGTTGCGCGCCACGCCGCCCCAGCCGGACAGGATCATGCGCTTCTTCGGTGCATTTCTGCGAAGGAAATCATGAGCTTGAAGAAAGGGAGTGGTGGAGAGCGGAATGCCCGTCTTACGGCTCTCCCAGTTCATCTGTTCATCCTCCCAAAGCCAGACATGGTCCACGTTCGGATAGGCTTCTAGGAGTTGGCCCAGCCGCGCCTCCAACATTTTTCGCGCGGTCACGGAATCAACATCGAAACGTGCACCATGAAACGCATCGGGCTTGTCCTCCGGGGGTTTCACTTCGGGCGGCAGCGCTTTCCAAATCTCGTCGGGGATCTGGTAAGGCTCGAAGCCAATTCCCGTGGTAATGCCGAAATCCTTTGCGTAGGAAAGCGCTGTCGAAAGAAGAGTGCGTGTGCGTTCCGCAATTTCCCAGGGAGTTCTGCCCAGACGGGTGGCGTCGGAGCCAAATACCTCGCTGTCATAGAACTGGGAACCGCCCATCGTGAAGCGAGAAGTCCGCTCGGGCAGGTATCCCCAGCGTGCGCTCGCCGTGTTATCCAAGAAGGCTGTATGGCCAGTACCGGCAAATTCAAAGGAAAGATACGACTCGGCCCAATAGTCTTGTTGCGTGTAGACATGCATGCCAAAAGTGTTCAGGCGCATCCGTAGCATGGCTTCAAAGTACGCGCGGAAGTCTTCGTCGTTGAAATTGGTAATGCAGTTCAAGAAATCCGGCCACGGCAGGAGCCCGCGAACTGCAAAGCGAGGCGACGCTTCCCAAGGCTCGGTTTCGGCGGGGAGCACGAGCTTTCCGGCCACTTCCGGAGGATAACTTTCTCCGTCAATTCCAAAATAAGCGCCCTGGTGTTCCAGAAAATCAAATACTGCGTAGAGAAGCCCGGTGTCTGTGGCAGCGTGGAAGCCGACCTGCGTGCCCTCCATAGCAATCGAGTGGGCTTCCTGATTCTTGAATCGCTCAGGTTGTGCACGGAATCGAAACACAAGATCGGCATCGGCAGGCCGTTCATCTGGGGAGGCAAGTCTGATTTCGCCGATTAACTGCAGGCGTCTTAATCCGCGCAGAAGCTCTCTCTCTGCGAGTCGCCGGTGCGGGGAGGCATCGGGGAAAGTTTCAATCAGGAAGCGTCTGGAGTTCGCGCCGGGCAGCGCAAGAAATGCTCCGCTTGCGAGAACGGAGTCATGCAGGAATTCGCGTCGATTGATCATGGCGGGTCACTCTCGTTTCAACGGGCGTTCCATGATGTCGCGGATGGCGTCACGGGGCGATTTGCCGTGACGCAGAATCGCGTCTACCTGCTTGGTGATGGGCAAATCGATCTGATGTTCGCTGGCGAGCGAGAGGAGCGCTGCGGTGGTGCCCACGCCCTCGGCGATCATGGTCATGCCGGAAAGGATTTCTTCGAGCGAGCGGCCCTGGCCCAACTGAAAGCCGACGCTACGGTTGCGGCTGAGCGCGCCAGTGCAGGTAAGCACGAGGTCGCCAAGCCCGGCAAGGCCGCTCAACGTTTCAGGTTTCGCGCCCAGAGATACGGCAAGTCGGGACATTTCCGCGAGGCCGCGAGTAATCAGCGCTGCAAGTGAATTTGCACCGAGGCCCAATCCCTGGCAGGCGCCCGCAGCGATAGCCATAACGTTTTTCATCGCCCCGGCCAACTCCACGCCGATGACATCGTCATTCGTGTAAAGGCGGAACGCTGGCCCAGCAAACTCTTCCTGAAGAAACACGGCCAGCGCGCGATCGTGGGAGGCAAGGACGACCGCCGTGGGCTCGCCCCGGGCGGCCTCGAGGGCAAAGGACGGGCCAGAGAGAACGGCGAGGCGCGGCCGGAATCGCAACGAAAAAATCTGTTCGATGACTTCGCTCATGCGCAGGTGCGTAGCAGGCTCCAGGCCCTTGGTGGCGCTGACGATGGCGGCCTCTGGCCGAAGAAAAGGCAATGCCTGCGTGAACACCGCGCGCGTATACGCCGAGGGCACGACACCCAGCACGATGTCCGCCTCTTGCAGAACTTCGCCAAGATCGCTGGAGGCCACAATACTCGTGGGAATGGCGACACCCGGAAGATAAACCGCATTCTCGCGGTAGCGTTGGATGGATTCGGCTATGGCCGCTTCGCGCACCCACAATCGGATGTCATGCGACCGCCGGCTTTGCGATAGCACCACGGCGAGCCCGGTGCCCCATCCGCCTCCGCCCAGAATCGCAATTTTCGTCATTCGGAGTCACCCTTGGACTTGTGGAGGGCGAAGCGTGGCTCGGTGCCTTCGACAAGCCGCTGCAGATTGGCATTGTGCTTGAAGATGATAAGTGCCGCGGCAAACAGAGTGCCGAAGCTGACGACGAGCGGCGGCGCATGACGGGGCGCCCAAAGGAAGTAGACCAGCAGAGGCATGGCGGCAGCCGCGGTGATCGAGGCCAGGGAAACGATACGCAAAGACACAACGACAAGCGCAAACAACACCGCCGACGCGAGGGCAGCCGGTGGACACAGAGCGGCGAAAACTCCGAGCCCAGTCGCCACGCCTTTACCTCCCTTGAATCCAAGCCAAACGGGAAAACAATGCCCCAGCAGAGCAGCAATACCCGCAAACATCATCGTTCTGGCAGTATGATCGCCAAATCGCGCGGCGAGCCACACAGCGAGCGCACCCTTCGCCGCGTCGAGCACCAGCGTGAGAATGCCGGGAAGCGGTCCGGCTACGCGCGCCACATTGGTCGCGCCAATGTTGCCACTGCCTGATTGGCGTACATCCGTGCCGCCAAAGAGCCAGGTGACAAGCAGACCAAAGGGAATTGATCCGAGCAGATAGGCGCCCAACAATAGCAGGAGATTCAGCAGCGAAATTCCGGCCATGGAAACTCAAGCCTCCGTCACAAAAGGGAATGAGTGCAAAGCAGTGTACTCCGCTCCGGAAGGTCTAAGCTTGCTTTCGATGAGGTGAAACTCGCGGGCCGTAAGCGAACCAAATTCTCGTGACGAACGTTCCTCCGCGGCTGAGAAGAGCTTTGCGGGAATGCCTGGGGGCTCGAAGCGCGCCAGCGTGAGATGCGGAGTGAACGGACGATGTTCCGGAGGGAATCCCAGTTTGTGCATGCTGTGATCAATGTCCGTCGCGATGAGCGGCAAGTTTGCCGAAGATTCGATGCCGGCCCAGAAGACCTTGGCGCGATTCTCGTTGGGGAAGAAGCCGAGACCAAGAAATCTCATTGTAACGGCTTGACTGGAACGAATCGTTGAGAGTGCCGATTGGATGGCCGTAAGTTTCGCGCTCCCGGTTTCACCCAGAAATTTCAGTGTGATGTGCATGTTTTCCGCGCGAACCCATTTCGCTTGCGGCGCGATGGCGCGGAATTCCTTGAGCAGCGACGCGAGGGCTGCGCGAACGCCCGGGGGAATCTCGATAGCGATGAACAGACGCATGGGGCTGGATGAAATGATAGCGCGAGTGGGGGATGTTGGCGCGCTCGAACAGAAACAAATGAAGGGCCGAATGCAGGAAGAAAGAGAGGAGGAAGAAAGGCGGCAGGGCTCGCGGACTTTCCCTGCGCTACACCTGGGGGCGAGGCTTGGCGTTGAACAGGAAGTGTATGCGCACCATGTCCAGGGCGACCTGCGTGGCGTGAAGGCGAATCGTCTCGCGATCGCCGGGCAGATGCACGATGCGCTCTTTCACTCCTTCAGAGGAAGCGATGGCAATGTGCACCGTGCCAACTGGTTTTTCTTCGCTGCCACCGCTGGGACCAGCGACGCCCGTGATGCCCACTCCCAACGTGCTTCCAACGCGCCGCCGAATACCTTCGGCAAGGGCGATGGCCACTTCGCTGCTGACCGCGCCCTTCGCTTGGATCAGGGCGGGGGGTACTTCGGCCCATGCGGTCTTCATCTCATTGCTGTAGCACACAGCTCCGCCTAGAAAGTAACTGGAACTGCCGGGAATACGCGTCAAACGTTCCGCGAGCAATCCCCCGGTGCAGCTTTCCGCGGCAGCAATGGTGGCGCGATTCGTGGTGAGGATTTCGGCGACGACTTCTTCGAGAGAAACGGCCGAATGAGCGAAGATGCGGTCGCCAAGCGCCAACTCAAAGCTGCGGACCATTTCGTCAAGCGTCGTGTTGGACTGCGCTGGCGCATCAGACCAGACGCGCAAGTGAATTTGCACTTCGCCGGGAGCCGCAAGGATTGTTGTGTTCACATCGGGATAGCGCGTGTAGATGGGGCGAATGCGCTCTTCGACGTGCGATTCACCCAGGCCGGTGACACGCAGTTCGCGATGAAACATGCGCACGCCGGAAACGCGCCGCTGCAGCCGCGGAAATACCTGCTCCATAAAAAGCGGCTTAAGCTCGCGTGGCGGGCCGGGCAGCAATGCGATCATCCGTCCATTGTCTTCGAGCCACAGGCCAGGAGCGGTGCCGCGCGGATTTTCCAGAACTTCCGCGCCTTCGGGCACCATGGCTTGGCGAAGATTCACGGCGGGCATGTCTCGTTTGAAACTGCGGAAGCGCGCTTCGATGGCGCGGACGACTTCATCGTTGCGGCGCAGTTTCCGCCCGAGAAGTTCGGCAACCGTCTCGCGCGTCAGGTCGTCTTCCGTGGGGCCCAGACCGCCGCTGCCGATCACCACCGGCACGCGGCGCAGCGCGTCGCGAAAGGCTTCCGCCAGCAATTCACGATTGTCGCCGACGATAGTCTTGCGAACGACCTCAATACCCAGCTTATTCAGTTCTTCGGTGAGGAAGAGGGAATTGGTGTCCAGGCGATCCGGCGTAAGCAGTTCCGAGCCAACGGCAATGATTTCCGCTTTCATAGGAGAGCAGTATTGTAGCGCAGAGTGTTTGCATGTTGCTGAAGGGGGTGAGTGACGTTATCCGCGAACGCGCGTCAGCCCAACAGAGGCAGGCCTTGGACGTTCCAATCCAGTGTGAAAAGGGCGCTGTTGGAGGCAAGAATGGCGCGGCCAGTGGGCAGCAGCGAGAGACCCACGAGGGCGGAACCGCTGAGCACGTGCTCCGCGTGGCCTTGAGGCGTGATTTTCACCATGCCGCGGCGTCCGCCAAACGAAGCAACCACATACAAATTCGATTCGCGGTCGAAGGCGATGCCTTGGGGCCTGCCCAGCCCCCGATAAAACACAATCACTTCGCCGCCCTGCGTGATGCGGTAGACGCGGTCGTAGCTGGAGGTCGTCGGACCGGTGACGTAGAGTTCCCCGCTCGGATGAAACGCCAGATGGTAGGCGGCGACCGAGGGTTCCAGCGTGGCGAATACGAAAATCTCCCGCGAAGGACTGATCTTGAAAATGGTACCACTGCGATCGCCGACGAACAGGTTGCCGGCGCGATCAAAAGCCAAGCCGGTGGCGATGCCCATGCCTTCGGCCCACTGTTCCGATTGGCCGTCGGGAGTGACGCGGTGGATTGTGCCATCGTGGCGGCAGGAGACGAAGAGGTCGCCCTTCACGTCAACGGCCAGCCCCGAAGGATTGATCAGCGAAGTGACGTAGGGTTTTACGCTGTAGTTGGCGGTGATTTTGTACAGCGAGACCGGCACGCGTTGCCCGCGCGGGCCGCTGAACGTGACGTAAATGTTTCCATGGGCATCCACGGCGGGATTCGCCACTGGATGTAAGTTGTCGGCAATCTGAAAGCCGATGGAGACGGGAAACGGGGGGCTCTCGTTTTGTGCGCTCACCACCTGAATCGTGCCGCTGGCGGCGTTTTCCGGAACGCGCGCGATCAAGCGATTGCTGCTGGCAAGCGAGAGCGGCGCTTCCGCTTCTCCAAAGCGGACAACCGGGCGCGCGCCCGGCCGCGGAGTGAAGCCGCTTCCGTACACGGTGATTTCGCCGCCGGGAATGGCAGCGGCGGGCGCGATGCGCTCGATCCGGGGAACGCCGTTTTTTTCTGCCGAAGAGCCGAACCCAAGTTTCATAACAGGTGCCCGATTTTACAGCAGGCGCCGGGATTCCGCAGCCCGCACCTGCTTTTTGCCGATGGTTTGCCGCAGGAACCCTCTAAAACAAGTGAAAGTGCAGCAGGTCAAAGTGTAACGCGAGACGCAGGCAAATGGCAGCGTAGATCCCCGCCATCCAGTCGTCAGCCATGATGCCCCAGCCGCCGGGCAGCTTTTCCAGGCGGCGGCAGGGGAAGGGCTTGGCGATATCGAAAATGCGAAAAAGCACGAAGCCGGCGAGGAGGTATCTCCAGTTAAGGAGACTCATGCCGGAGTAAATGGCGAAGGCGGCGGCATCGCTGGAGTGGAAAAATGTGGCGGGAGTGGTGAGCGGCGCAAGCCCGAGAATGAGCGCGAGATGAACTCCGGAAACTTCGTCGATCACTACGTATTGTGGATCTTTGATTCCGGCAAACTGAGCGACCGCGCTGCTGCTTTGCACCCCGAAATAAGCCAACAGGAGCCACACCGCCACAGAAGGCACCAGCAGGATGAGCGCGCCGAGCGAGCCCGAGAGCAAAGGCGCGTCTGCATGCAAGCTCTTGTCTAGGCCGTAGCCCACAAAGATGAACCACGTGAACGGATGCGACAGCACGGCGATTAACAAGCCGACGAGCGAGCCCCAGGTGCCCGGCGCGGGCTTCAGGTAGCCGGCGCCAAGGGCCGTGGCCAGCGCGAAGGCGGCCCGGGGCTTTTGCGCGGCGGGATTCCCCGTAGCGGGTGAGGCGTTATTGGATTGATTCATCGGGGTCACGCTGGGTTTTCTGTTGCGCGGGGCCATCGCCTTCCAGGAGTTCTTCTTCGTCGAAGATGGGGTCGGAGACGACGTATTTTTCCGAAGCCCAGGCACCCAAATCGAGCAGGCGGCAACGCTCGGAACAGAACGGGAAATCGGCGTGCTCGCCGGAGTCCGTGGGCTTCTTGCAGATGGGGCAGCGGTGCTTCATATCGAAGAAAGAGTTTTACCACAGAGCGCGGCCACTCGCACAGGGGCCGCGAAATTTCAGCCAAGGACGCGCAGCGGCGCGCCGGTGGTAATGCGGGTAAGAGCTTGCGCGGGCGGCGGCGCCGCGACGATCGGCAACGTGCGCGGAGCAGGTCGCGGCAAGATCTTGACCACGCGCGCGATCAGGTCGTAGGCGTCGGTCTTGGTGATCTCCACGCGCGCCACATCGCCGGATTGCGCGGTAATCGCGGGAGAAGATAGCGTCAGGCCGGGCACCTCAATGTCTGTCAGGTAAAGCTTCCCGTCGATCTCCGGCGCCATGCTTTCCAGGCGTGCTTCCCAGACGAGCGGGTTGTCCGCCGACGGACCTTCGATCAAAGCGGTTTCGATGCGGCCCTTCCAGGAGCGCAGCTTTTGCCGCGAAATCTTTTTTTGCAGCGCCATCAGGTGATTGCGGCGGTCATTGATCGTGGTGGCGTCCACTTTGCCATCCAGAGGAAAGCTGGCGGCGTTGTCCACGTCGGAGTATTCAAAGACGCCCATCCAATCGAGTTCGGCCGCGGCAACGAACTGATACAGCTCCTGGAAATCGGCTTCCGTTTCGCCGGGGAAGCCCACGATAAAACTGGTGCGCAGGGTGACGCCGGGAATCGTGGTGCGCATGCGATCAATCAGCTTCAGAAAGACATCGCCGTTCGAGCCGCGCTTCATGCGCGCCAGAACATTGCGGCTGGCGTGTTGCAGCGGTATGTCCACGTACTTTGCCAGGCGCGGATGGGCTGCGAGGGTGTCCAGAAGTTTCTGTGTAACACGATTAGGATAGGCGTACAGAAAACGGACCCAGGTGAGGTCTTCCACCTGCGCGAGCCGTTCAAGAAGTAGGGCTAGGCCGTCGTGGAGGCCAAGATCTTCGCCGTAGGAAGTGGTGTCCTGCCCGATCAGCGTGATTTCACGCGCGCCGGACGCGGCAAGATTCTCGGCTTCGCGAATCACGGATTCAAAGCGGCGGCTGCGAAACGCGCCGCGCAATTCTGGAATGATGCAAAATGTGCAGGGATGATCGCAGCCCTCGGCGATTTTGATGTAGGCCTGATGCTTTGGCGTGGTGATGATGCGTGGCGTGAGGTCGTGATAGAGGAACGAAGGAGGCTGCGCGGGCAGAACTCTCAGGTCGCCCTCGACGGCCTCCAGGATGCGCTCGACCTCGCCCGTGCCCACGACGGCATCCACTTCGGGCACCTGCTGGAGAATTTCGTTGCGGAAGCGCTCCACCAGGCAGCCGGCGACGATCAACTTTTTGGCCGCCCCAAATTTCTTGTGCTCGGCCATTTCCAGAATGGCTTCGACGGATTCTTTTTGCGCGGGTTCGATGAAACTGCAGGTGTTGACAACGAGGATTTCGGCTTCGTCGGCGTGCGGCGTCAGTTCGTAGCCCTCGCGCGCCAAAATGCCCATCATCACCTCGCTATCAACGAGGTTTTTGGGGCAACCCAGAGAGATGAATCCGACCTTAGTCATGGAGCGAAACGCGCGCGCAGGCGTAACCTATTAACTTTAGCATAGGCGCAAGAGCTGCGTTTGGGGCCGGCCCAACACCCAAGAATCCGTTTCCATATCTACCATCGCAAAACGGGGAGTCTTTCCTCTGTTTGGATTGAGGAATGCCGCGCCGTCAGCAGCAATCCCAGATTTAGGTGCAGGCCCCGCGAGTTCAATTCTAAGTTTGCTGACTTTGGATGCAGCAGGCGGATACTATTTTCCAGGTTCTTCTCGCACCATCTCCCAATCGATGGGGGAACCGTTGCAATTTGCGGGGCGATAGCGTTCCTGCCCGAGCAGACTTAGAAACAATGCATCAGCCTCTTTTCCGCCCGATTCGAGAATCGTCAAGGCATGCCACTGACCATCTCTGCCAATGACTCCATATGCGGCCTCGTGCCGCCCGAAGGCAGACTGGGGTGTACCAGGAGGTATCGTAAACCGGGTTTCGTAATTCAACTGTTCGGGTGGACTCGGATTTGCGCACCAGGGCACAGAGTGAACCTCTTCGGGTGCCGTGAAGACGATTGCATCGGAAAAGGTCGTCTCTTTCAGTTCTTCAACTTGCACGGTGCTTCCCGGTCTATCCGTACCAATCTGCGCGATTATCGTCGGAAACTGATGCGGGCCAAGGGCCACAAAATTCTTGTACTCAAATCCACCCCCGCCCGCATGTTTACCGTACTCGACCCGCGTGGGAAAAGCACCGGCAGGGTTGATATACACCGTTTTCAATGAATTGCCGTCTGCTGTGACTTCGACTGCACTCTCCCGACTGCCATGATTCGTATCCTCGAAAAATCTTCCGACTTTTTCCTTCCCGATGAGTCGAGCATGCCGAAGAGATTCCATAAGAGCCAGAGCTCGCCAGCAGTTTGGAGCAATATAGGAAGCGCTTCGCCACACCCAAAGTTTGCTGCCATTCTGAAGCCGAATCTGCCAATAATTGGGCAGCGTGACCGTTTCGCGCCAAACCTCGGGAGAATTCCACTGAAGTTTATAGCTGACTTCTACTATTTGATTCTCCCTATCAATAAGTTCGGCGTGGGCAATCATTTGAAAAGGAGGGCTGTCGGAAGACTTTATGTTGGTCAGATCCTCCGCTGCCTTGAGTAGTTTTTCGCCCTCCGAGCGGCCGTCATCCCCAGCCAGGGTCCGTTGCCCATGAATTGCGAGTGACACTGCTACCAAGGTCATGGCGCCAAACATCACAAAGAGATTGCCGCGCATACATGCTTTTATAATCGCAGCCGCACTGATTGACAAGGCGAAAGGCACACCGGCAAGAAATGGGGAAGCCAAACAGCCACTTTCTGACCAACGGCGCGGCGCTTGATTGTTTGACGCCGTTACCGGAGAAGCGGCGCTTCTGCGCCAGCCGACGATTTTTCCTGCTGAGATTTATCTTGCATTTATCTTCCACGTGACATCTTCCCACTCGGCCCACTATGCTCCTTTCAACGCTACTGGAGGTTTTCCATGTCGAATAAAAATGTTTGCGTTCGCGCTTCTCTCGCGCTTCTTCTTTTCGCTGTGTTCGCTGTGATTTGCATTCCTGCCGCTGCGCAATCTTCGGTCGGCTCCGGCTACCATCTCATCAAGAAAGTGAAGCTTGGCGGTACCGGCGGCTGGGACTATCTGGAAGTCGATCCCGCCACGCATCACCTGTTCATTTCCCGTGGTACGCATTACATCGTCGTGGATCCCGAGCAGGGCAAAATCATTGGCGACATTCCCGGTTCCCAGAGAGCCCACGGCATCGCTTTCGCCAATGAATTCAACAAAGGGTTTACGACCGACGGCGGCAGCGGCGATTCCATCATGTTTGAGCTCACGTCGCTCAAGGTCCTGGACAGAATCAAGACAGACAAAGATTCGGACGCCGCTATCTACGATCCCTTCTCCAAGCGCGTCTTCACCTTCAATGGCGACGCCAACACCGCATCGGCCATTGACGCTGCTTCCGGGAAACTCGTCAGCACTTTCCCGCTCGGCGGCGGCCCGGAATTTGGCGCAACCGACGGCAAGGGCAAAATCTTCGTCAACCTGGAGGACAAGAGCGCCCTGGTCAAATTCGACGCAAAGACTTTGAAGATCGAAAACACCTGGCCGCTCGCGCCCTGCGAATCTCCCTCCGGCCTGGCGATTGATGCCGCTCACGAAATTCTTGTGGTTGGTTGCCACAACAAGCTCATGACTTTCGTTGACGGCAACACCGGCAAGGTCATCGGCACCGTTCCCATCGGCCAGGGCGTGGATGCAAACCGCTTCGATCCGGGCACCGGCTACGCTTTCGCTTCTTGTGGCGACGGCACCTTGACGATCGCCCATGAAGATTCCCCCACGAAATTCTCCCCGGTGGAGATGATCCAGACGCAGCGCGGCGCCCGCACCATGGCGATCGACTACGCGACGCACACCGTCTATCTCGTCACCGCGGAATTCGGCCCGGCGCCAGCCGCAACTGCGGACAATCCCCGGCCGCGCCCAGCCATTCTTCCCGACACTTTCACTCTGCTCATCTACGGCAAGTAGACGCTTTTTCATCTCGACCCTTTGGCGATGCAAGCTGGAAGTGTCGGCGCCGCTCATTCTTTGCCATAGACAGCGCAATGCCCACGATCACCTGAATTCACGCACCAGCGATCGCGCGTTGACAGCTTGTGCTCCGCACACTAGTCTTGACAACGAGTTGGAGGGGAGGGCGCATGGCGAGATTCTTTCTTGGCCGCGCTTCGAGCAGTCTCCTAAACACCGTTTGGATCACACTTTTGGCCGGCATTTTTTTGGCCGTCCATTTGCCTTCAGCGCGCGCCCAAACGCCTCCGGCCATCTCGCCGGCCTCTCCATTAAACGCCACGCAAGACGCTCCAAAGCCGGACGCGAACCTGCCACCTGACGAAGTCAGCTCCCGCGATACTCCCCCCACGTTTAAAGTGCGCGTCAACCTGGTCCTCGTGCGCGTGGTGGTGCGGGATGAAAGTGGGAAAGTGGTCTCCAATCTGAAAAAAGAGGATTTTCAGCTGGAGGACAACCGCAAGCGGCAGCTCATTTCGACTTTTTCCATAGACACGGCGGATTCCCAAATCTCCACCGTGAAAATGGGGATGGCAGACGCAACCCCCGAAGAACCAGCGCCAATGAACGCTTCGCAATTGCCGCAAAGGTTTGTCATGTTGTTTTTCGACGACCTTCATCTTTCTATGAGCGACGCCATGCTCTCAAAACAGGCTGCTACGAAGCTGTTGGGGGCGATGCAGGCAACCGACCGCTTCGCCATCCTCACTACCTCCGGCCAGGTGGCCGAGGATTTCACGGGGGACCGTGCGAAGCTGACTGCCGCTGTCCAGCGAATTATGCCGCGCTCAGAGAACAATTCAGGGGATTGTCCACAGATGTCTTATTACGAGGCCTATCAGATTGTGGAGGCGAACGATTCCAATGCCCTGTCCGTGGCCATCCGAGACGTCATGTATTGCGCGCATGTAAGACGAGACCAAGCCGAGTCCCTGGCGCGGGGCGCGGCCCAGCGAGAGCGAACACTAGGGGAATCTCAGGTGCGCCAATCGTTCCAGATGCTTGACGAAATGATTCGCAGGATGAGACTTGCGCCCGGCGAGCGGACCATCGTATTGATGTCCCCGGGATTTTTCCTGGCACCTTCGGTCCAGCAAGAGTCCAGTGAGAGTATCGACCTGGCCACCAAGGCGAACATCGTTATCAACACGATTGATGCCCGCGGCCTATATGTTTCCTCGATGTTTGACGCCTCCAGCAATATTCAGCCGAACACGCAAAAGACCCAGCTTATGCAGACGGAAGAATCTTTGCAGAATGATGTGCTGGCGGAAATCGCCGACGGCACCGGCGGAATGTTCTTTCACAACCGCAACGACCTTGATCAAGGTTTGCTGCAGGCCGCGGCGGAGCCGGAGGTTTCCTACGTCCTGGGATTTACGCCCGATAACATGAAGCCCGATGGCAAGTATCACCACCTGAAAATAACTCTGACGAGCAAGGAAAAATGGTCGCTCCAGGCTCGCCATGGCTATTTCGCCCCGCATGGCGAAGCCGATCCCGAAGCCGCGGCAAAAGACGAAATTCGCCAGGCGGTTTACTCTCAAGCGGAACTGCACGACCTGCCCATCGGATGCCAGACGCAGTACTTCGACAATGCAACCGGCAAGCATCTCTCGGTTCTGGTGCACATCCAGACCGGAACCCTGAAGTTTCGCAAGGCGGATGATCGCAACAACGACAAACTGACGATCGCGACGGCCATCTTTGACGGAAATGGGAATTTGGTTACCGGCTCGGAAAAGATTGTCGAAATGCAGTTGCGGGATTCCACGCTGGGACGGGTGAATAAGGCGGGCCTTAACATCAGGTCCAGATACGATCTGCAGGCCGGCACGTTTCTGCTGCGCATCGTGGTGCGCGATTCCGAAGGAGCCCAGATGGCTGCCTTGAGCCGTGGGGTGACAATCCCCTAAGCCTGAAATCGGGCATTTGACGGCCATTGCCAGCGCCACTACCCTTTTCCGATGCAACCCGGACAACCAAGCCGCACCGCTCTGGGAGCGGCCGAGCATCGCGCGGTCCACCAGGTGCTAGAGCACGGAAGTATCTTTCCCGATCCACTGGCTGTACGGATTCTGGGGGCAGGCGCCGGAGCGGCGGTCCGCGATGCGGAAAACAATCCCTCCCGGCGATTCCTGCGACTCTTCATTGCCGTGCGAACACGATTTGCCGAGGATGCCTTGGCGGCTGCTGTTGTCGCGCGGGGTGTCCGGCAGTTAGTGGTGCTTGGAGCAGGGCTGGACACCTACGCCTACCGCAACGCTTTTAGCGAAAAACTGCACGTGTTCGAGGTGGATCACCCAGCGACACAATCGTGGAAGCGCCAACGTCTCACCGAGGTGGCGATCCCCATTCCACCCACGCTTACCTTCGCCCCGGTAGATTTCGAGCGGGGAACTTTGGCGGACGGTCTCGCCGTTGCCGGCTTTGATCCGGCGGTACCAACATTCTGCACATGGCTGGGCGTTGTGCCGTATCTTACGGAGCAGGCCGTCTACTCGACGCTCGACTTCATCGCGCGCCTGCCGGGCGGCGCCCACGTTGTGTTCGATTACAGCAATCCCCCAGCTTCGGGCCCCGGCCACGAGAAATACGCCGCCGCACGCGAAATTCTAGCCGCACGCGTTGCCTCCGTTGGGGAAGCCTTTCGCTGTGATTTTGAGACGCACGCTCTTCACGCCAAACTGACAACGCTTGGTTTTCGCGAAATCGAAGATCTCAGCCCCGCCTTGATCCGCCAGCGATTCTTTGCGAACCGCGGCGGCTCTTTGCCCGACAAGGGCGGCCATATTCTCCGTGCAGCGACGGTTTGAAAAAGGTGAACAGCCCAGGCACCGGCTGTCGTCCCACTCTCGATGTGTTGCCTGGGGAAGAAACCTAGCGTGACCGCGGAACAGAACGAATTTGCTCCATCAAGGCGCGCAGGCGGAAGGAATCGCAGGGCTTGTCGCCGAAGCGAGCTTGCGCGTACAACT
>Ga0209517_10004466_pt1 | contig 18354 bp, 18 predicted proteins | sample PeaSoiMetSII2010_FD_187695 | JGI IMG/M metagenome (GOLD analysis project Ga0209517, IMG submission 187695) | Peat soil microbial communities from Weissenstadt, Germany - SII-2010 (SPAdes) (version 2) | ecosystem: Environmental > Terrestrial > Soil > Wetlands > Peat | place: Germany...
GAATCTGGGTCTTGTTTCGAGACCGAATATTATCAAAGAACGTTTCTCGAAAAACTTTCGAAAAATCAGTGAGTCAGAAGAGACCCTTTTTTCAGCATCCTGCTAAAGAATATCCGCACCCCCCTGATTTCGGCCTCGCGCGCTAAGCGCGCAAGGCCGAGCGCTCGGCGCTGGCGGCGACCCCCGCCGCCGGCGCCATAACGAGCCGCGCAGCGGCGAAGGGGGTGTGGGGGGCGCAGCTCCCCGCGCTTTTAAGGATCTATTTCACTTTTTCTTTCGCACTTTCGCGCATTCGATAATTCCCTATGCAAGTGCCTGGGGCGGGTACAGGGCGGTGGGACCGCCAGCCGGGTTCGCCGAAGCCTTCGGCGGCGGCAGGAAACCTTGACAAAATTTCAAGAAACTCGATGTCAGTTACACACCTTTTCCTCTTAACTCAGGTATATCTTTACCAAACTTTACTTGCGTTAACTAATATTAACTCGACCTTGGTGCAGACTTCCTTTATTTATTTATCATCGAACGAACTATCAAATCTTAAGGAGAAACATTATGAAGACATTACAGAAAGGGTTTACCGTAACTTTGGTATCGGCAGTGTGGATGATCGGGTCATTGTTCTTATTCAACCCTGTCACATCAGCGGACCAGGGGGCGGCCACTCCCGGCGTTGCTGACGAAGGGCATTGCGGGGAGCATTGGAAGGGTCATCACGGGGATTGGAAGGGTCGCCACCGGCATCACCATTTTTTCAAAGAGCTCAATTTGACTGACGCGCAAAAGAAAGAGATGTTTGCCATCAGGCTCGAAGAGCGCGGGAAAATGAAACCAATTGTTGAAAAACTAAAGGCCGGGCGCGAACAGCTCCGCGCTCTGCCGAAGGGTCAATTTGATGAAGTGAAGGTCCGGGCCATCGCGAAGGGACAAGCAGATACCATAGCAGAACTGATTGTGGGGAAACAGCGCATGAAATCCAGGATGTATGCAGTCCTGACCCCGGAGCAGCGCGCCAAGGCTGAGCAAATGCATGAGAACTGGAAGGCTCGGCACGAGAAAGAAAAGAACCAATAGGGCTAATTTTTGTGGGAGCGCGCAGATGAGAGTTTGCGCTTGATATAAAGAGCTTCAGGATAGCCGTTGGCGAAGTTCCCGGTCAACTCTCCAACACCCCATCCGGGCCGGCCCAAGGTACTCTTTTGGGCTGGCCCTTCTTCCCGCAAACAACGTATCTCAGACCATATCCTGGATTGAATCAAGGAGGAAGAAAATGATTGGCAAGATCGGCCGATCTACACCTGACCGATGACCGTACCGGTGCAAGCTGATTCGTAGCCGGGAAGGGATGAGAGTTCCTCGCGCAAGGACCGTGTCTGCAACACATCGAGGAGTACCTTGACAGCCGGAAGATCCATCAAATCACACGGAATGACCAGATCGCAGCGCACTGCCTCCATGACGACAAAGTCCAGCCCGTGGGCCGTGGCAATGGCTCGAAGCCCCAAAGCCGCATCCGCCATATTGAAAGCAACCAGCTGAGCGCACAGGTTATGGCTTGAAACCTGATTATCGTATCCTGTGATATGTGTGCCCGCAATCCCTGCCTGAGCCAGTCGCTCATCGAGCAAGATGCGCAAAGCGGCGCCGGGTTCACGGTTTACGAACCTGGTCCCTTCTTTGGCCAGATCGGCGACAGTCCGGATTCCATGGGGATTCCCCGGGGCAACCATCAACCCCTCCTCGAAGAACGAGAAAGCGATTACCATGGCCTTCGAACCGGCTAAAACCTTCTGCGCGACCGTTACATTGGATTCACCCGATGGGGCGTTGTGCAGGTGAGTCCCGGCAAGATGCGCATGGCCCGCCGCAAGTCTTTCCAGCGCAAGATGACTTGATGCAAACCGGCAGTGGACGCTTGCACCACCCGAAGACCGGGATGCGTGTGCGCCCAGAATTGTAAAAGCGGGATCACAGCCGAGCAGCAAGACTTTTTTGTCCAGTTGCCCACCACTTTGGAGGAGTTGGACATGGTTGCAATCGGGAGACAGCAAGCCGTCGGCAGCCTGAAACCCTTCACTCAACAACCACTTGCCGTCCAAAGGATAAGCAATAAGCCGCTCGCGCACCCTGGCCACCGAGACCCTGGTGCTCTCCAGGCCCGCCTTGTCGACCAACGTTATGGGTCCTTCCTCTTCATACTCATCGAGGACGAAGAGGTTTTCGACCTTGCAGCTCAACTCCTTTGCGATCCGAAGCGCCAGAGTAGTATTGGGCACATACCGACCGGTCTCCATGTCATAGACGGCCTGCCGTTTGACACCCACCCTCGCAGCCAGTTCAACCTGAGAGAGCCCTTTGGCTGTACGGGCCGACCTGAGGTTACAGACCACTTGGTTCTTGATAACTCCCATGGCGGTTCCCCCCCTGTTGGTGAGGTGCGGTGAGCATCATCGCGGCTAAGGAATCGCTTCCGTCGGCCGTTGGCAACTATGTAAACTATGGCCATAAAAATGTAAGGTTTAGATATATACGGTGACGTTGCGCAAGAGAAGTCAAAAGATTGCTTCAGGCCGGTGAATCTGTCCTTACAGGCCAAAACCACTTCGATACTTTCCAATCCTTTCACATTGCTGTAATCCATCATCTTGATGCTGCGCTTCATCCAACAGAGCCTTAAAATCATCGTTCATTGCAAATCTTCCCGGGCGTCTGCCGAAGAAGCAGCGCCAACTTGGGTTGGCGTTCCCACTACCTCTCCGGGGCAACGAGTTATCCGGGCCATCCGGCGGCGGGGCAACGGAACCGCACATGGATGGCCGCAGGATAACGCGCCAGAGTCAACTGCAGTATCCCTGCTGCGGGTGACCGTCGTCGCAGGCCGGGAAGAGCCTGCTGCCGACAAGTTGTCAGAAGGCGTTGTATGTATTCCGCGAGGCATAGCCAGCGCCGGCAACCCTTACAACCCTCTCCATACCATCTCCCCCTTCAACCGTTCGCTCTTGATTTTAGAAAGGAGAAGGAGTAGGTATTGTCCATACACGACATTATGTACTGCTTAGAAGCTACATTGGTATTGTTGTAATTGTCAAATATATTTTATAAATTACATTTGATGTCGCGAGTACTGCTCATGTTGCAAAGAGCAAGGGTTGGGGCTACCATGGGTTGGAATCGGGGCATCTGCGATGGTCACTGTACTCGGGGAGTTGGCTGAAATCCTTGGCAATGTGAGGCACGGGATTATGAAGGTGAACTGGCGGCCGAACTGCCGGGGCAAATTAAAAGTTCCTCGCCGCTTTGCTCCCAACCCCGGTCCGGCGGGTGTATCCCTGGAGATGACAAGAACTGACACCATCTGAGGAGGGCGATCATGAATCGGAAGCGGGCACCTCGATGTTTGGTTGTGATTGTGGCGTTCGTCCTGACTTTTTCCTTTGCTTTGCAAGCTCCCGCACGGGCGGCCGAGACGGTGACCGTATTTGCAGCCGCATCGCTGACCAATGCTCTGACCGAAATCGGTAAATTGTTTGAAGAGAAGAAGATGGGCGGATTCATCGCCTCATTTCTGTCCTCTTCGACTCTTGCCAAACAAATCGAAAATGGGGCGCCTGCTAACGTTTTCATTTCGGCAGATGAAAAGTGGATGGACTATTTAGCAAAAGAAAAGCTGATTGATTCTTCCACGCGTTTTAATCTGCTGGGTAATCGACTTGTATTGATCGCCCCGGCCGACAGCAAGGTGGGCGAGGTGAACATCTCAAAAAGTTTTGACCTTGCCGGGCTTCTGGCAGGCGGCAAGCTGGCAATGGGCGACCCGGACCATGTGCCGGCCGGCATCTATGGGAAAGAGGCTCTTGAAAAGCTGGGCGTTTGGCAGAGCATCCAAGGCAACGTTGCACGAGAAAGTGATGTCCGCGCCGCGTTGACTTTGGTTGAACTTGGCGAGGCGCCTCTTGGGATTGTCTATGCCACAGACGCTGCCGTCACGAAAAAAGTCAAGGTGGTCGGCACGTTTCCCGAACAGAGCCATCCTCCGATCATATACCCGGCAGCACTGGTTGCGGGCAATGAAACCCAGGTTGCAAAGAGCTTCCTTGAATTTTTAAAAACGCCTCAAGCCAGGGCCGTTTTTGAAAAATACGGCTTTAGCGTGCGCTGATGAGTCCATTTGCTCTGACTCCTGTCGAAATCGAGGCCCTGAGGCTGAGTCTTTGGGTTTCCGGCTGGGCGGTTGCCGTCAGCCTTCCGCTGGGGATTATGGCAGCATGGGTTTTGGCACGGCTGAGGTTTCCCGGCAAATCCTTGGTGGACGGCGTGATCCATTTACCGCTGGTGTTGCCGCCCGTAGTGTTAGGCTATTTGCTGCTGGTTCTGTTCGGCCGCAGGGGTGTAATAGGCGCCTTACTTTATAAGACCCTGGGCATCACGATTGCCTTCACCTGGAAGGGAGCGGCATTGGCATCTGCGGTCATGGCTTTCCCGCTGCTTGTGCGTGCGGTCAGGCTCTCCCTGGAGGGTGTCGATCGAGGACTGGAGTCCGCAGCCCGGACACTTGGGGCTGGACCGGTCAGAGTGTTTTTCACGGTGACACTGCCGCTTGTTGTGCCGGGGATCATAGCTGGGGCGATCTTGGCATTTGCCCGCAGCCTGGGCGAATTCGGCGCGACCATCACGTTCGTCTCCAATATCCGGGGGGAGACGCAGACTCTTCCCCTGGCTCTCTACACACTGACCCAGGTCCCCGGTGGAGAGTGGGCTGCCATGCGGCTCTGTGTTATCGCGGTAGTTCTCGGAATGGCGGCTTTGGTGGCATCGGAGCTTCTGGCCAGGCGCTTTGCAGCTCGAATGGAAGGTTGAGGCCTAATTGTGCTGGATGTACGCGTAAAGCGCAGGCAGGGCGATTTCGTCATAAACGCGGTGTTCCGGTCCGAAGCAGTGGGCGTGACTGCATTATTCGGTCGATCCGGGGCGGGCAAGACGTCCATTATCAACATGGTGGCGGGACTCGTTCGTCCGGACGAAGGTCACATTATCGTAAACGATCGCCGCTTATTCGATTCAACAATGTCGGTCGATCTTCCCCCTGAAAAGCGCCGCGTTGGCTATATTTTTCAGGATGGACGACTGTTCCCTCATCTTTCCGTGCGCTCCAACCTGACTTACGGCATGGGGCTGGCCCCAAAGGCTGAGCGCTATGTCGATTTCGACCAGGTCGTGCACCTGCTCGGTATCGAACATCTGATCGACCGTCGACCGGCGAAACTCTCGGGCGGAGAAAAACAGCGGGTCGCCATCGGCCGCGCACTGCTCACGAGTCCCTCAGTATTGCTCATGGACGAACCGCTTGCCTCCCTCGATGTTGCCAGGAAAGCAGAGGTCCTGCCTTTCATCGCTCGTTTGTCCGGCGAGTTTTCCATACCTATACTGTATGTCAGCCATTCACTCGAAGAAATTCTAAATCTTGCCGATGCAATGGTTGTTCTGGATTCGGGCAGCGCAGTTGCGGTGGGCAGCATTGAAGACTTGATGAGCCGACGCGATCTACAGCATTTAACCGGCTACACGGACTGCGGCGCGGTGATATCGACCGTGGTGGAATCACAGCATGAAACAGCCGGTCTAACGCACCTGCGTTTCCCGGGAGGAGTTTTGAAGGTGCCCCGGTTGGATGCGTACGTAGGGGCAAAGGTGAGGGTTCGCATAGAGGCGAGAAGTGTGGCCATTGCACTGGTTGCTCCGGAGCAAATCAGCGTGCAGAATATTTTGCCCGGAACGGTTGAAGAAATTACCCCCGGGAACGGATCGTTGGTGGACGTAAGGCTGGACATAGGCTGTCCGCTGCTGGCAAGAATCACTCCTCAAGCTTTGAAAACCCTGGACTTGAGGGCGGGACAGCAGGTTTTTGCCGTTATCAAGAGCGTCGCGGTATCCCATGGCGTCTTATGGCGAAATGGGCCGACGGAGGCATTTGAATAGGAATTCGAGTGAAAAATGTCCATAGAGAATTGGCCGCCCGCCCTTTTGAGGGAGCAGACGGCAGGCACTTTACGGCTTTTCGACACTGACTGCGGTGGCCTTTATGACGGCGTGTACATCGTCACCGGCCTTGAGGTTCAAGCGCTTGACACTACGGGTCGTGATCACAGAGGCGACGACTCCCGCAGGAGTATCAATTTCCACTTCAGAAACCACTTCACCAAGGACGATACCTTTAACCTTACCTTTCAAATGATTACGAATACTGGTTTCCATTTTTCATCTCCTACTGGTTAAGTGAATTCGCAAGTGAGGTTGCAGTCGACAATCTGATCTGGCGCATACAGCTTACCTTAGTTATTCCGAAAGGCGCCGTCAATTGCCATCGGTGATAGCGTTGGAAGCAGTTCCTTCATTGTAGAACTTTCGATCTTCTTTTCAGGCACCAGGCGCCATCACTATTTGTTCCAAGAGCCTTCGACACAGCACCCGCGCCATGTGACGGCGATGAGCCGGGCTGCTTGCCTGGTTCTTCACCGGCCGGGTCCTCTTCGTGACGAATTCGGCTGCACGGCCCAGCAAATCGGGGGTGGGCCGGCTGCCTTCCAGCACTGCCATTGTCTCCACAGCCAAAACCGGCGCCGAAGCCAGGGCGCCAACGACAACCCGCACATTTTCAAGTTTTCCTTCAGCGATACGCAATGCTACGGCGATGGAGACCAGGGGGTAGTCGATAGACGCCCGTTGCCGATACTTGCGGTAACCGGAGCGAATGGCCTGTGCCGGCGGCAAACGAAGACCCACGAGCACCTCACCAGGGCGCAGGACGTTGCGCCTGATTCCATCCTCCACAAAGAAATCCTCCAGAGGGAATTCGCGTTCCGTCAAAGCCCCTTCGTGCCAACCGGCCAATTTCACTCTGGCGCCCAGAGCAATCAGGGCCGGCACTGTGTCGGATGAGAAGGTTGCATAACAACGTTTCGATCCGGGGACAACCCGGCAAATGTTACCCTCTCTTTTCAGACAGTAACCCAGACTGTGTCTCCAGAAGGCGCTCTGATTGTAATACCAGCACCTGGTATCCAGGCAGATGTTGCCCCCCAGCGTTCCACGATTCTGCAAAGGAGGGCTCGCTACGAGGTTTGCGGCCTCGCTTAGCGCGGTGTAGCGCCGCCGAATCTCCGAATGGTCCCTCAGTTCGGACAAACGCAGGCAGGCCCCGAGCCAAACCCCGTGTTCCGAGATATCGATGCGTTGCAAATCAGGCACTCCCTTGAGATCTACAAGGTGTGTCGGATTAAACAGGCCCTGTTTCATGGACACCAACAAATCGGTGCCTCCGGCGACGGGAAGCGCCCCCGGATTCTCTGCCAGGGTGCTCAGCGCTTCGGTCAACGACACGGGCTTCATCAGACGGAATGCAGGCAAGGCCATCATGGCTTTTCCTTCTTTCGCAGGGCCTTTAGTACGGCTTCCGGGGTAATGGGTAATTCGTGGATCCACACCCCCACTGCATCGTACACTGCATTGACGATGGCAGGAATCGAGGGATGAAGGCTCCCTTCGCCGCACTCCTTGGCGCCGTAAGGTCCTTCCGGATCGATGCTCTCCACGAGAATCGCCTCGATCTCCGGAACATCCAGGGCGGTAGGGACCTTGTATTCGAGCAGGCTCGGGCTCGCATGTTGACCCGTGTCCAAAAACGCGTGGTTCTCCAGCAGGGTCTCACCCAATCCATTTACGGTGGCTCCTTCCACCTGCCCTTCCGCTGCAGGGGGATTCAGTGCCCGTCCAAGGTCGTGGGCCGCCGCCAGGCGGAGCACCTTTACGCTCCCTGTTTCCTCGTCCACCTCCACCTCTGCCGCATACGCCCCGAATGAGTAAGCCGGGCTGGGTCCTACTCCTCCGCCCTTGTATGAGCCGACAAGATTGGGTGGCGTGTAGCCGCCCGATCCGCACACAGGCCCACCCCGAGATTCAGCTAGGGCAACCGCCTCCGCAAAGGTGAAAGATTTCCTTTCATTGTCCGGCACTCCCACCACTCGGTCGCAAATCTCAAGTCGGTCGACAGGGACGTCAAGCGCCTCAGCCACTGCTGAAAGCACCCGGTTGCGCACTTCCTTCGCTGCCGCGTGGCAAGCGTTACCCGCCATGAAGGTCACCCGGCTGGAGTACGACCCAAGGTCTACAGGCGTGGTGTCCGTGTCTGCCGATACCACTCTCACAGATTCCGGAGGTATCCCTATGGTCTCCGCTGCTACCAGGGCAAGCATGGTGTCGGACCCCTGACCTATATCCGAAGCCCCGCAAAAGACCGTGACCCTTCCGCTTCGGTCCGCCTCGATGCGCACGCTGGAATGAGCCATGGGGTTGAAATAGATGGCAACGCCCGCGCCGGAGATGTAGAAACCTCCAGCGATCCCAATGCCACGGCCTCGGGGGAGCTTGCCCCTTCGCTCGGTCCAGGAGACTGCGCGGGAAGAACGCTCCAGGCACTCCTTGAACCCGCAGGAAGTGATCCTCAGTTCGTTCACGGTGCGCGTGTTGGGCTCAACCGCGTTTTTAAGGCGCATCGCGAGAGGATCGATTCCCAGGTCTGTTGCGATCCGATCCAAATGAACCTCGAAGGCGTATCGGGGCTGAACCCCACCGTGACCGCGCTGGGCTCCGCAAGGGGGCTTGTTGGTGTAAACACGGGCGCCGTCGAAGCGGAAAGCAGGGATGACATAAGGGCCTGTGAGGAGTTGCCCCGAATAGTAGAGAGTGACAACGCCGTAGGAACCGTAGGCGCCTCCGTCCAGGAGGCTCTCGAATTGAAGCGCGGTGATAGAGCCGTCTTTCTTCACGCCCGTCTTCAGCTTCATATGCATCGGGTGGCGGCCCCTGTGAGTGAGAAACACCTCTGCTCGCGTGTGGGTGATCTTGACCGGCCTGCCCGCCTTGCGGGCCAGAAGGCAGGCGGCAAACTCCAGGGGAAGGGCCTCCCCTTTGCCTCCAAAACCTCCTCCCAGAAAAGGTTTGATTACCCGTATCTGTTCCGCGGGCATTTGGAGCACCTTGGCCAGAGTTCGATGGAGTAAATGGGGCACCTGGGTGGATGACCAGAGGGTGAACTTCCCGTCCTGATATTGTGCGAGGGCTGAGTGAGGCTCGATCGGCGCGTGAGTGGCGGCGGCCTTGAAAAATGTATCCTCTCTCACATGGTCCGCTGCGGAGAAGCCCGCTTCGACGTCGCCGAAAGACAAGCTTACCTTGCGCTCGATATTGGCCTTTCGAGTTTCCTCGTGAATCTTTACGTCATCGCGGATTAATGCCTCATGAGGATCGAAAATGGCAGGGAGGACCTCGTAATCCACTTCGATCAAAGACAGGGCTCGCACGGCTGTAGCCTCGTCCAGCGCCGCCACTGCCGCTACCTCGTCACCTACAAAGCGTACTTTGTCCACGGCCAGGGGATATTCATCCTCGGCCACCGCGAGAATTCCATAGCGTACAGGAGCATCTTGTCCCGTCACCACTGCTTTGACGCCGGCCAGGGCCTCTGCCCTGGAGGTGTCGATGCGGCGAATACGGGCGTGAGGGTGGGGGGAGCGCAAAATCTTGCCGACAAGCATCCCCGGAAGGCGCATATCGTCAGTGTACATTGCTGCGCCCGTGACTTTGGCAACCCCGTCAATGCGGAGCACCGGTTTTCCTATCCACTGGAACTCTCGGCTCATGACTCGCAACCTCGTGTACCGATCCGGCTCGCTTCAGCGGCCCTCTTCACTGCGCGGACGATCTTTGTATAACCGGTGCAGCGGCACAGGTTACCTGACAGGGCCTGTCGGATTTCCGTTTCTGTGGGGTTAGGGTTGGCGTCCAGGAGCGCTGTCGTGGCGAGCACCATTCCCGGCGTGCAGAAGCCGCATTGGACTGCCCCTTCCTCGTGAAAAGCCCGCTGGACGGGATGGAGTTCATCCCCGTCTGCCAGACCCTCGATGGTGACAACCGTATGGCCTTCTACGTCGGCTGCCAGTATCAGGCAAGAAAGGACAGGTTCCCCATCCAGAAGGACCGTACAGGACCCGCAATCTCCCAGATCACAGCCTTGCTTCGTCCCGGTAAGCCCGAGGCGCTCCCGTAAAATCTGAACTAACGTCTCATCAGAACGGACCCCAAGTTCTGCGGGGTCGCCGTTGAGCGTGAATCGGATCACCTTCATTATTCAATTCTCCATTCCAATAATTCTTTTGACACGACGCGTGCCGCATGCGCTACAGCCCGGCCAAGCGCCATGAGCCCCTCTTCTCCCAATTGATCGTGAAAACCCACAGAGAAGAGAATGCCCAACAAGCGGTCACCTTGCAGGATCGGGGATGCAGCAGCATAGACGCCTCGCAAGTACTCTCCCCGATCCAAAGCAAGCGCCTCCGTCCTAACTTGCTTTAGTTCCTCGCCCAGCACCCGCGCATCCACAATGGAGTCTTGGGTAAAGCGAGGCAGCACTTCGGGCATGGGTACAGCCTCCCAAGCCAGGGCAATCTTGCCGACTACGCCCGCCAACAGCGGTATAGATCCCCCCTGGGCTACTTTCATTTGGAAAGGTCCCCGACCCTCGACTGCAGTAACGATCCGAAAACGGTCGTCGTCGGGCACTCCAAACATGCAGGTCTGGCCTATTTGCTCGACAAGCTCCGCGAGATGGGGTTGGCAGATTTCGGATAGGGTGCGTCTGCCCCGCCTGTTACGGGCAAGTTCATCCACCAAAGGCCCAAGCCGGAACTGACGCCCGCCCGCGTCTTCTATGGCCCCTGCAGCCAGAAGGGCCTGCAAAATACCGTGAACGGTGCTCTTGCCGATGCCTAGAACTCGCGCCAGGGCCGATACCCCTTGCGGTTCTTTTGCATGACCCAGGAGATTAAGGATGGCAAACGCCCGGTCGACGGCCGGGGCGGGCGATGCGTTCTGTTGAGAGATCGTGTTCTTCATATAGAACACTTATAACGCAGGCGCGATGGATCGTCAAGACTAATTTGTACTGAAAAGGATGAATGCTTGCACCCTTGACACGACGCACCTCCAGCGCCACGGCACGGTCGAGCGCCAGGAGTCCTGCTGTCCTATTTGCCATTTAAGCCAGTTTTTTTGTCAGGTTGATGAAATCGCTTCTCTCAAAATTCAGAGTCCTGAAAAATGAAAGTACATCGCAGGAATCCCATTTAACGGAAGTATAAACGCGGGTAATTCCTTGTGTTTCGTAGAATTTAAGGCTTTCAGCAGCCAAATGAGCACCGATGCCCTGGCCCATGCACCCCGGGTCTACACCCATGATCGCAATGCAGGCGCTCTTATCAGCCTCGAAGCTCAAGGTTAGGATGTAGCTGATCATGAATCCGACGATCCTGCCGTCTAATTCCGCGACATAGCAGACAGAATTCTTGCTTCCGGCATGTGATTTAATCAGTTTGGAGAAGTCGGCATTGACCGATTGTTTTGTGATTACGCTGTAGATCCTGGATATGTCTTCGGAATCTTCCGGTCTCATCAGCCTGATGAGTGCGATTTTATCCGTTGAATCCATAACTTCACCCTGTTTTCCTATTTTTCTATATATGGAGATTCGCCCCCGCACGCCCGACACACCGTACCGTCTCTTTCCGGATAAGGCTCGCCGCATATCTTGCAGTCGGTAATCGCGCCCCGGCTCGTCTTTCCCAGATGTTGCGGTTTAACGACGACGGTACGCATTCCTAATACGCTCCGGCCTGCCACTCTCATTTCAGCGATAAGACGGTCCTGATCCTGCTCAGATTTTGATTTAAGCTTATACAACCAATTCCTGATTTCGCTCCGCTCACCCAGCTTTGAAGGATCCAGAAATATCCTAACGCCCTTGCCCTCTTTTTTTTCATATAGGCTGATCGCAAAGCGCCCCAGGTTTATTACCTTGAGCCAGCCGTTCCCAAAGGTGCAGGGAGTAAGGAGCTGGATCGCATCGGGCAGACAGGGCTTTGTTTCACAGATGGCATCGAATAGAACGCCTTCGGGGATTTCGCTCAGAGCATAGTCCACCATGATCCCTCCCAGGATAAGACCGGGGGACTCGCTACCGTGGAAGGACTCGACCATTCTCAAGTATTCTTGAAAGGAATATGTGCAAATTTTGTCCATGAATTCTCCTGTGTTTCCGTAACTGGCTCCGCGAATAGATCGGCTGTCCATGGGGCCAAGTGGACAGCAACTGCAGGCTGAGTTTTTCTGGCTTGATTTTAAAACGGAAAAGAAGTACTCGGTATACACGACATTATGTACGTCTAAGACGCTAATTAGTCAACTATTAATTGGAAACTGTAAGTGTCACATCCGGAGTTTCCGGATGGCCACTAACTATGCAATGGGGGTCAATATCGGCCCGTTGCGTTTTCCATATAAAACGGGACAGCCATTATGAATTGCATTGGGTTCAAAAGGGTTCATGCCTTGGCCAGGGGATTTGAGGTACTGGAATTGCTTGCCAGGAAAAAAGAACCTTTGGGCATCAGCGAAATCGCCGCGAAGTTGAAAATGCACAAAGGCACCGTATTCAGCATGGTCCACACCCTTGCAGAAGTAGGCGTCCTGGAGAACAGCGACGGCAAATATATTTTCGGTCCGAAGCTCTACCTGCTGGGGAAGGCAGCGGAAAAGGGTTCCAATCTCATCCGGGCGGTCCATCCCTATCTCGAAAAGATAAGCCGCCAGACAAACCTCTCCGCTATTTTGGGAATGCGACTCGGGCTCAGGGTGATAGTTCTCGACAAAGCGGACCTCGGATTCAAATTCAAAATCTCTTTGGATATTGGAAGTCAGATTCCCCTTGTTGCCGGGGCTCATGGAAAGGCATTCTTGTCCCAACTGGCGGATGACGAATTGAACGACCTGCTCTCCGTGGTGGAATTAAGGGACTTCACCCCTCACTCCTGTGTATCCGGCGCAGAGTACAAGCAGATGATCAGACTGGCGCGGGCGGAGGGTATCGCCGAGGACAAAGAGGAATTTATCGAAGGAATCCGGGCGTTGGCGGTACCTTTGGAAACTGGCAGGAAGGAACCGCAGACAGCGATCTGGGTAATGGGTTTAAGCGGCCAACTTAAAGATCCTGAGATGAAATCCTGCTCGAAAATTCTAAAGTCAGTTGCGGCAGAGATTAAACATCAATTTTCAATTTAGACTCTCGCCTGGTTTTTAAAATCCATATCAATGACGACCTCGCTGCCCATGGTTCTTACCTTCATACTGGGATATCGCTTTCGAAAGACGTGGATCATAGCTTTGTTCTCCCTCAATACGGTGGCGGTAAAGCCTTTGTAATCGTTCTCCCGGGCAATCTTTTCGATGACATCCAGGAGATGAGAGCCCACTCCCTGCCCCTGGAAATCTTCTCGGACCACAAAGGCAACCTCTGCCCGGCCCTGTTCTGCCAGGGCGTACGAGGCAATAGCCATGATATCTTTGTGTCCGCCACTGGAAGTGAGGCCGATGATGGACATGTTCTTGCGGTAGTCCACATTCGCCCATTGTTCCTGGATGGTTTGGTGCGGAAAAAGATCCTTGAGGTGGAAGAACCGGTAATAGATGGATTCTGCCTGGAGTGAATAGAAAAAATTACGGAATGCAAACTCATCCGAGGGCAGCAAAGGACGAAACTCTACTGTTTTCCCGTTTCTGAGCCGAAAAGAGCTTTTATAGTCTTCAAGAAAGATCAGGTCTTCCCGATGCGGCGGGAGTTGATCGAAGAAAATATAGTGGTGTGTCTTTGCTTCATCGATCAACTGCTCACGAAACTTTGGGTGAGCGATTTGAGCCAGTTCCATGACCCGCTGATAAATGCTTTTTCCCTTTAGCTCCGCAATGCCGTACTCTGTAACGACGAAATTGACATCTCCCCGCGTTGTCGCCACACCGGCTCCTTCACTGAGGTGGGAGACGATGCGCGACACCTTCCCGTCGCGGGCCGTTGAGGGCAGGGCGATAATGGAAAAGCCGCCTTTGGACATGGCGCTTCCTCGAAGGAAGTCAACCTGATCTCCAATCCCGCTGTAGAAGAGGTATCCGAGGGAATCCGAGCACACCTGCCCTGTGAGATCGACTTCCAATGCCGAACTGATGGAAATTAGATTATCGTTTCGTGCAATAACGACCGGATCGCTGACGAACTCGGAACTGCGGAAATAAAACATCGGATTATTGTTGACGTAGTCATAGAGCCTGGAAGATCCCATGCAAAGGGATGCGACGGCTCTTCCGGGCAACAGGGACTTTTTCTTGTTCTTGTTAGTGATGACCTTCTTTTCAAAGAGAGGCAGAAATCCATCGGTGATCACCTGAGTATGTATTCCCAGGTCCTTCTTGGCATCGAGGTATTTTAAAATAGCGTGTGGCAGTTGTCCGTACCCGATCTGAAGGGTAGCCCCGTCACTTACCAGTTGTGAAACATAATGGCCGATCCGTTTAGCTGTTTCATTGTCCGCCATTATCGGCAGGTACTCTCCGAGGGGCTCTTCGTGAATGACCAGGTAATCGATTTCATCGACGTGAACGAAACTATCGCCCAATGTCCTCGGCATCCGGGGATTGATCTGGGCGATTACCAACCTGGAATTCTGCATTCCGGCACGGGTAATATCAACGGAGATGCCAAGGCTGCAATACCCGAACTGATCAGGGGTACTCACCTGGACCAGGGCAACATCCAGGCCGATATGTTTACCGAAAAAAAGCGCAGGAATTTGTGAAAGGTAGGCTGGAACGTAATCTATGTTTCCTTTAAAAACCGCCTTTTGCATGGCTTTGCTGATGAAGAAGAGCTTAAGCGAAAAACGATCCAGGAAGGATTGATCGTCGATGTATTCAGAAAGCGTACCCGAAAGCATCTGGTAGACCAGGATGTCCTGGAGGTTGAAGTCACTCACCATAGACCTGATGAGATGCTGAGGTTCGCCGCAACCGGACCCGATAAAAACCCTGTTGCCCTTCTTTATTGCAGAGATAGCCTGCTCGGAGCTAACTACCTTCTCGACACAATACTCGTGCAGCCAATCAATATAATCCATGAAGCCGGATTTACCTTTTTGCCTGATCGGGATGTACGCCAAACAGGAGCCATTTGAATTCGTCACGGAGCCGGTCGCCGACATTTTTGCCGATCCGGCACATGAAAAGATTGTTCTGATCCAGGGAAATATTGGGTTCATTGGTTGTAAATTCTCTAAACTGATAGAGTTGGAAAAGGCGAATTATCATTTTTCGGTATTGAGATGCGCTCATTTTCGCCCCGTCCAAATCCCACGTCCAGGTATAGCCCACCAAATATATGATTTTTCCCTCCGCTTCAGGATGAGACAGCATCCCTCTAGCGAGGGCGCCCCCGACTCCCATTTGCCTCCAGTCGCGGATAACCTCTATCCCTTTTACCTCCATCATAACTTTAGGCTCGAGTCTTACCCATCGATGATAAGGCTCCGGATAGGCAACAACACCAAACCCTACGATGTTTTCATTACCGGTTACCGCAAGGACTACGTTTGCATCCTCTTCTGCCGCCATCCTTATGAGGCTTTCAACCCTGGTGTGAATCGAACGAAACCCGGTATGCTCCGTGAACTGCTTGTCGAAACTGAGCCCCCTGATCTCATCAACAGAGGCAAAGGTGAGCATCGATAGCCGTCCCATCGGTGTCTCAATGGTGAGCCGTTCAGTCACGTGAATTACCTTGGAATAACCCTTTCATATAAAATGCGTCGTTAAGATAACTCTTTCATTAACCTGACGCTGTCTCCTTTGATCAGCGTGCAAACCTCGTCGCCCACCGTGATGTCAAGGTCCAGCACGTCATCAATCATAATTGTATGTGTGATAAGAAATCCGCCTCCGATATCGATTCGGACCTTTGCTATGACCACGCCTTCTTTTATCTCGATGACCTTCCCTCTAAAAATGTCCATTGTGCTCAATGCCTCACTCTTATTCGCATCGTGGTTTAATCTAAACTTCTTCAGCCCGCCCGCGAGGCTGCCTGTTGTCCGCAGACTCCGGTACACAGCACCGGCAGGGCTGGCTTTTCCTCCTTGAGTTTGGAACGGATAAGGAGTAAAGAACGTTTATTAACGTCATTATGTACTGTAAAGATGCTACCGAAGCATGTAATAATTGTCAAACAGTATTTTGTGACATCAAGTTGACATCTCCCCGAAGGCCATGCTAGACCCAATCAAGATGGAGAATGTCGATTACCGAACCTGGATAAGTGAGTATTTCATGGACGAAATGTTATCGAAAATTTTTGAGTTGGCGGCTCCCTTCCTCAATACGCGCGGAAACGATGACCACATTCGAATTTCATATGAGTGCGCCGTGCGTTTGCTGCACGCGGAGGGTGGCGACCCGAACGTGGTGCTCCCTGCGATAATCCTTCACGATGTCGGCTGGAAAAGTGTCCCTGAGGACCTTCAAATCACTGCTTACGGTCCCGGCCAAAGGGACATGGAGCTTAACAGGGTTCATGAGCGGGAAGGCGCAAGAATTGCCGCAGAGATCCTCGAACAGGTGAACTATCCGGCTCACCTCATAATGGAGATTACGCAAATCATCCTGCAGCATGATTCCGGGAAGGAAGCGATTTCCATAAACGATGCAATCGTTAAGGATTCCGATAAATTGTGGCGATATTCGAAGCACAGAGCGAAAATCAATGCCGAGAGCTTTGGAATGACCCGAGAGCAGTTCCTGAACGGGCTGAGGGGACACCTGGAGGATTGGTTTTTGACTCGGACCGGCAAAAGCATGGCTACGGAATTATTGCGGCTGTGTGAACAAGGTCCGGAATCGAGCGAATGAAAATCTAATCCATGGGAAATAAGACTCTGGATGTTGTCGTTGTGGGCGCAGGGCCCGGTGGATCTATCGCGGCAAAGAAGTGCAGCAAGGCCGGATTGCGCGCCCTGTTGATTGAAAAGAAAAAACTGCCCCGAGATAAAGTTTGCTCCGGGATGTTAATGGGGCGCTGGGCCAATGACCTGGTTAGGGAGGAATTCGGTGATCCGCCGCCGGGGGTGTTGACGGGCGCCTACAAAGGGGTTGCCCTTCACGCGGGCAGAAACAATTCGGTTTGGATATCAAGTCATATACCCGTGGGCTGGAGAAAAAATCTGGATTATTGGATGTGCCAAAAGGCTTCGGAATCAGGGACCCGGATACTTGATGCCACTCATATTAATTCCATGGTCGAGCATGAAGCCGGCTATCAACTGGAGTTCAAAAGGCAAGAGGACGAAAACACAGAAAAAGTGTATGCCCGCTTTATCATAGGCGCCGATGGGGCCTTTTCACAGGTAAGGAGGTCCTTTTGGCCCGATCTGAACGTGGATTCGAGAGCAGCATTGCGGGAATGTTATCGGGAGCCGTTGTCTATTGATAAAGACTTTTTCCACTGGTTTTTTCCTCATGTCTCTCCTTCACCAAGGTTTGCCGTCAACTATAAGGACGGTCATTTCCTTGTTGAGGGAGGCGGTATAAAACAACTGAGAAAAGAGATAGCCGATGTTCTAAATGACTATGGCATGCCTTCCGATGCGAAGCCTGTATGGCGTGACGCTTGTGGAATGAGCGCGTTGCACGATGTTTTGCTCGATGATTCTTTTGTGCCGGCTAAAGGAAATGTTCTGCTGGCAGGTGATGCAGCCGGTGTCCTGCTGCCCTTCACCCAGGAAGGGATCGGGTCTGCCTTGAAAAGCGGGGCAATGGCCGCCGAATCTGTTGTGGAAGCATTGGTGGGAGGCGGGAAAGCGGATCGCTGTTACCTGAAAAAGATGCAGGAAATCAAAACGGTCCTGAGGGACCTGCGATCGTTGCACAAGCGCATGGGGGAGATTGCCGGAAAGGGAGCTGAAGCGCTTGCTGAAGCAATGGGAAGCTTTGTTGAAAAAACACTTAAATTGTGAGCTTTTCAAAAGATAGAGAGCGTGGGGAGCTGTGCCCCCCACACCCTCTTGTTTGGCGCTCGGCCACGCGCGCATGACGCGTGCGTGGCCGAAGTCGTGGAGGGCACTGGGATTCTTCTTGCCGCCGCCGGAGGCAGCGGCGATCCCGGCCGGCGGTCCCACCGCCCTCTAAATTATTCCCTGTTCCTTCATTTCCTTCAATTTGGTCGGCCCCCAGGCCAGTTTCTTGTTGAAGATATAATCGTTGTCAGCGCCCACTGGCCGGCAAACCCATTTGACCCGTGGAGGTGAGCCTGTCATCTTATGGGGCATATTGGCGATGGTCAACTCGCCGTAGTGGGGGTCATTCTGTTTAATCAGCACTCCGCGCTCCCACCAGTTATGTGTCCCCATGGCATCCTTGGGCGAACAGAGTTTCCCG
>Ga0209517_10004468_pt1 | contig 18347 bp, 16 predicted proteins | sample PeaSoiMetSII2010_FD_187695 | JGI IMG/M metagenome (GOLD analysis project Ga0209517, IMG submission 187695) | Peat soil microbial communities from Weissenstadt, Germany - SII-2010 (SPAdes) (version 2) | ecosystem: Environmental > Terrestrial > Soil > Wetlands > Peat | place: Germany...
CTGCGGAAACCTTGAATTCCCCGGGAGCTTCGACATTGAGGTGCGTCGCGACGCCGTTCTTCACAATGACGGCAAACCGCTGTCCGCGAAGTCCCATGCCATACCCGGTGGCATCGAGTTCCAGTCCCAGCGCCTTGGCATATTCCGCATTACCGTCCGCCAGCATCAAAATCTTATCCCCGACCCCGGCCAGTTTGCCCCAGGCATTCATCACGAACACGTCGTTCACCGCGGTGCACGCAATGGTGTCCACGCCCTTTTTCTTGATCTCGTCGGCGTGTTCGATAAACCCCGGCAAGTGCTTGGCATCGCACGTCGGAGTGAACGCGCCCGGCACCGAGAAAAGAACCACGGTCTTGCCGTTGAACAACTCGTCCGTGGTGATTTTCTTCGGACCGTCGGAGGTCATGCGAGTAAATGTGCCCTTGGGCATCTTATCGCCGGCTTTGATGGTCATCGCTTTCTCCGTTTATTGAGACTTATGAGCCGAGCTTATCCGCATACAGTTCCCACAACCGCAGCACTCGTGGGCTCATGTTCGGCACGCTCTTCAAGCCGGCAAACGCCTTCTTCGCGTCCGCGTTGTTCTTGAGCTGCACATCCGAGCGACCCAAATACACATAGGCTTCGTCCTGATGCTTGATTTGGCCCTTCTGAACACCCCGATTGATGGCCGTAACGGCATTCTGATAATCGCCGGAACCGAAATAAACTTCGCCCATCTTCACGTCGAGCTCGCCCGCCGCGCTCTTAGCCGCTTCCGCGTCTTCCTGAGCTGCGCCTTTCTTGTCGGCGTCCGCGCGCGGCTTCAACGAGCCGAGCAGCCGCGTGCTGCGATCCTTGTCCTTCTGGTCCGTGAACAGTCCCGCCGCCACACCCTTCTCGAGCACCATTTGCGCTTCGCCGGGCAGCGCAGCGTCGCCCAACAGCTGCGCCATTTCCATGTAATCCGAGCCCTTGTCCATGGAATTCGTGTCGAACATGACCCGATAGATCATCAACAAATTGTGGTCATCCCGCTCGTCCTGGCGCTCGATGCGCAGCAGCGTGTTCCAATAATTGGTCTTGTTGGTGAGCCTGATGAGATCGACCAGCACCGTCGCCATGGTCGCGTTGTCGCCGGCATCCGACGCGCATTGCAGCTTGAACTGGTAGAGGGTTTCCTTGGGCGCTTCGCCCGCTTTCTTCGAATACGCAATCGCCTTGTCCGCCCATACCACGGAGTTCTTGCAGTCTTTCTGCAGGTAATAGATCTGGGACATCACCAGCAGATCATCCCCGTTCGCGTCGCCGGCATCGGCCACCTGCTTGCCGTACTCCAACGCCTTGGAATATTGCTGGTTGCCGGCAGCCAGGCGAAACAACGTGCGCTTGGTCTTGGCCGCCTCTTCGGGCGTGTACTGGCCGGTGGCCAGGGCTTGCTCGTAGTTTTCCTGAGCGTCCTTCAACTTGTTGAGCTTGATATCCGCAAACGCCTTGAAGTCGTAAATGGTTTTTTTATCGAACGGCGTCAGCGGTGACTTCTGTTCGGCGGCATCCAGGTTCTTCAATGCCTCCTGCCACTGGCCGGCTTGCAGGGCCTTCTGCGCCGCGGTCATTTCCTTCGCAATGACGCGGCTGATCTCGGGACCTTTCTTTTCTGCCGCCAGCGAAGTCTGCGTCGTCACCGCAATGCTCGCGACCGCCAGCACCATGCCGAGAAGCACCTTGAATCGAACGTTCTGGATGGAATAAGTCATTGGCTAACCTCGCAACCTAAATTTCGAATTTGTTTTGTAGCTTCAATAAAACAAAGGCGCGTCAAAGGGCTGACGCGCCGTAATACCCGCCGGATCGTTTTTATTAGAACAAATCGTTGTTGACGAATCCGATCTTCTTCAAGCCGCGGCTCTGCAAGTCGGCCAAGGTCTGCGCCACCTTTTCATATTTGGCAAACTTATCGACGGTGATATGCACCTCCGGCTGCGGGTCCTTGGACGCCTCTTGGCTGATATAGCCTTGCATCTGCGCGCGATCCACCGGACTACCGTTCCACGTCAGCGTGCCGTCGAAGTCGATCCCCAAGTTAACGATCTCCGGCGGCGGCGGCGGAACGAAGTTCGGCGGCGGCGGCAAAGGGTTGTCGATCTTTACCGCATGCGTCACCGGGGGAAGCGAGATGATGAAGATGATCAGCAACACCAACATGACGTCGATCAACGGCGTCATGTTGATGTCCGTAAACGACTGGCCCTCGCCGCTGCCTATTGCCATCGCCATATCAATCTCTCCTAAGGCACATCGCCGGGGTGAAGTGGTGTGGTCAAAAATGCCACTTTACGGATGCCGATCTTCTGTGCGGCCACCAGCACCTGCCCGACATACATGTAGCGCGCGTCGCTATCGCCGCGAATATGCACCTCGGGTTGCGGATCCGCACGGGCAATGTTTCTGAGGTTGGTCAGCAGTGCATCCTGATTCGGCAAGAGCTTGGCGTTCCAATAAAGCTCACCCGATTTATCAACCGCAATCGTCACATCCTCCGGCTTGGTCTGCGTCGGCAGGTTGCTCGCTTTCGGCAGATTGACCTTGTGCTCCTTCAACGCCACCGGAACCGTGATGATAAAGATGATCAGGAGCACCAACATGACGTCCACGAGGGGTGTCACGTTGATGTCCGAAAGCACCTCGCCTTCGGTACCGCTTGCACTCATCGCCATGAGTCAACTCCTAGCGTGCAGCTGCGGGGCTGGGCTTACCCACCGCGGGCGGAGCCTTCTCCATGCCCAAACCCATCTTCGCACCCGAGATCAGATACGCATGCAGTTCATGCGTGAAGTGGCTGACGCCCTCTTGCAGGTTCTTATTGCGGCGCAACAGCACGTTGTATCCCAACACCGCCGGAACGGCGACGAACAACCCGATGGCCGTCATGATCAAGGCCTCACCGACGGGTCCGGCCACTTTTTCGATTGAAGCCGATCCAGACGTGCTGATCGCGATCAACGCATGGTAGATGCCCCACACCGTTCCGAACAATCCGACGAACGGAGCGGTAGAGCCCACCGACGCGAGTACCGGCAAGCCGGACTGCATGCGGCCGATGATGGTATCAGCGGTGCGCTGCAACGACTCGGTGATCCATTCGCTGGTGCCGATGGCGCCCGATAGACGCGCCTTGTTGACCTCGTGGTACTCATAGGCCTGCTTACCGGTCTCGGCGAGCGCGCGAAACGGATTGGACGTGCCTTTCAGCTTACCGAGCGCATCCGTCAGGCTGCCAGAGGACCAGAATTCCTTCTCGGCTTCGATTGCCTGCAAACGCTGCCGCCGCTGATCGAAGAACTTCGTGATCATGATGAACCACGTAAGCAGCGACATGATTAGCAAAATGACGAGCGTCGACCTCGCGACCAGGTCACCCTGCTGGATAAGGGCGCCAAGGCCAAACGGATTTTCAACTGTAGTCTCTGACATGGACCGATTTCCTCTACTTAGACAAGTTAAATTGACGAGTTAAACAAATTCCGCTCCATGAGCGAGCGCTACTTATTAGTCAGCTTCCACGAAATGGGTATCGACACAGTTTTCTCCACCGGCTTGCCTTCTTCGGTCGCCGGCAGCATGCGCTGCCCGTGAACGGCCTTGAGACACGCCTCGTCCAGCCGCGGAAAGCCGGAGCTCGATTGGATTGTCTCGGCCGCCACATGACCATCGGAGGCCACGGTCATCGTCACCACGCAACGCCCTTCCTCGTTCGCGCGCTTCGACGCATCGGGATACCACTCTTCGCCGATCTTCAGCGGGTGCTTGGGATCCTGCCGCGGCGGCGTGCCGGGCTTGGGCGGCGGTGGCGCTGCCTGCACCGGCGGGGGGGCGGGCTGCGCGACCTGCGTGATTTGGGTGATCGCCGTGGTCTGTTCCTGGGGAGCTTGAATGTCGACGAATTCAGGGGGCGGAACGTAGGGCTTGATTTCTTCGAGCTTGGGGGGCGGCGGTGGCGGCTTGTCGATGTCTTTGGGTTTGTCGATCTGGGCGATTTCCACAGGCGGGATTATCGTCTGTGCAAGACGGCTCGCCAAACCGGTATAAAACGCCCAACCTACGACCACATGCAAAAGAATAACGACAAGAAGAGCGAGGCCTCTCCTGCCGGAAAACATTGATGGCTCTTCGTATTTGTACATAAAGCTGGTTGCGACCCTACCCCTACAATTTCTCTAAAGTGCACTACGCGCGCGCATGCGAATGTCTGCTGCGCGCTTTTGGTACACGTGCATTGCGCTCTGCGACTAGCCGTCCGCGATACATCGTGCACCAAACGTATCCCTTACTCACGCCGCGGTTTTTTTCCCTGCGGCATACCTTCGTCAAGTCCCTTCAGCGAGTAAAGAGACTGACACATATCCCGCCCGAACTGCAAGCGCGACTTGACTTACTCCAAGTCAGTTACAGCACCGAGAGAAGCGCTGCTAACCGCCCGCGAATACTTTGCCAACGCACCGCGTTGTGCATAGGGCTTCGGCGGTGTCCAAGTCTTGCGGCGCACCTTAAGTTCGGCGGCGCTCACATGCAACGTAATTTCTCGACGCTCTGCATCAATGGTTATCTCATCGCCCGTTTTGACCAGGGACAACGGCCCTCCGACCGCAGCCTCGGGCGCTACGTGTCCGACCACGAAACCGTGGCTGCCTCCGGAAAATCGCCCGTCGGTTATCAGCGCGACCTGGCTCCCCAGTCCACGGCCGATGATGGCACCGGTAGGGCTCAGCATCTCGCGCATCCCGGGACCGCCTTTCGGTCCTTCGTAGCGGATGACGACCACGTCGCCCGCCTTGACCTTGCCGCCCAGGATGCCCTGCAACGATTCTTCCTCTGAGTTGAATACCCGCGCGACTCCTTTGAAGCGCAGTCCTTCTTTTCCGGTGATTTTGGCGACCGCGCCCTCGGGCGCGAGATTTCCATATAGGATGACCAAGTGACTATCTTTCTTGATCGGAGCTCCTAGCGGCAGGACGATTTCTTGAGCCTCGGGGTAGGGCTCGACGTCATGCAGGTTTTCCGCCAGCGTCTTACCCGTGACGGTGAGGCAATCGCCGTGCAGCAATCCGGCGTCGAGCAAAGTTTTCATCAACGGTTGTATGCCTCCGATGGCCACCAGGTCCGACATGGAATAGCGTCCGCTCGGGCGTAAATCCGCCAGCACCGGGACGCGCTTGCCGATGCGCGTGAAATCGTCGAGCTTCAATTTGACGTTGGCCGACGAGGCGATGGCGAGCAAGTGCAAGACGGCATTGGTCGAGCCGCCCAGCGCAATGCACACCGTAATCGCATTCTCGAACGCCTTGCGCGTCATGATCTGCCGCGGCCGCAGGCCCAACTGGAGGAGATTGACGACGGCGCCGCCGGCGCGCGTACAGTCGTCGCGCTTTTGACTCGAAATGGCGTCCTGGGCGGAGCTATTGGGCAAGCTCATACCCATGGCTTCGATGGCCGAAGCCATCGTATTCGCCGTGTACATCCCAGCGCAGGATCCCGGACCCGGAATCGCGGATCGTTCGACGAACTTGAGCTGCTGTTCGGACACGGTGCCCTGCGCATAGCCGCCCACCGCCTCGAATACGGACACGATGTCTCGTTTGTCGGTTCCCGGCCGAATCGTTCCGCCATACACGAAAACCGCAGGCCGGTCGAGCCGCGCCAGCGCGATGAGACAGCCCGGCATGTTCTTATCGCACCCGCCGAACGCGATGACGCCGTCGAATCCTTGAGCGCCGACGACCGTTTCTATCGAATCGGCAATGACCTCGCGGGACACCAACGAGTACCGCATGCCGGGCGTACCCATCGAAATCCCGTCGGAAACCGTAATCGTCGAGAACGTCACCGCCTTCGCACCGCGCGCCTCGACGCCGGCCGCGGCCAAGCGCGCCAGCTCATCGATATGCATGTTGCAGGGCGTCAGATTGCTCCATGTGGAAGCGATTCCCACCTGCGGCTTGTTGAAGTCCTCGTCGGAGAATCCCACCGCATGCAGCATGGCGCGCGCCGGCGCCTGTTTGATCCCATCCACGACCAGGCGTGAGTAACGACGGACATCAACCGGACTGGTTTTCTTTGTCATGATTTTGAACTTGAAGTAGGCCGTGAAACAATCGGGCGCCGAGCTTAAACACACCCGTATCGTTCGACAAGATAACGATAGACGCCGCGCACGGCATTTGCTTCAGCGCCGACACCGCGGCCGGGCCGCTCTTTCGGGTTCCACGCATAGAGGTCGATGTGCAGCCAGTTGGGGGTTTCGGTGACGAAGCGCTTCAGAAACAGCGCGCCGAAAATCGCACCGGCGAAACCGGAGGCCGCCACGTTGTTCAAGTCCGCAACCTTGCTGCCGAGTTCGTCGTCATAGCCCGCCCATAGCGGCATGGGCCACAGCGGATCGTGCTCGGCGGCCGCGATTCGCGCCAACTCGCCCACGATGGTTTCGTCGCTGCCGAACAAGGCCGGCAATTCGGGTCCAAGGGCCACGCGGGCTGCACCGGTGAGCGTGGCGAAATCAATGAGCAGGTCGGGCCGCTCGCCATCGGCCAGAGCAAGTGCATCGCACAAAACCAAACGGCCTTCGGCATCGGTGTTGCCCACCTCGACCGTCAAGCCCTTGCGCGTCGCGAGAATATCGCCGGGCCGATAGGCGTTGCCGGCGACCGAGTTCTCGACCGCCGGAATCAGGACCCGCAGCCGCGCGCGCAGCTTTGCGCACATGAGCATATTGGCGAGCGAAAGCGCCACTGCCGCGCCGCCCATGTCTTTTTTCATCAGCGCCATGCCCGAACTCGGCTTGATGTCAAGGCCGCCGCTGTCGAAGCACACGCCCTTACCGACCAGCGTCAAGCGCGGCAGAGCCGCCCCGCCGGGCGGCGACCAATGAATGTCGAGGAGCCGCGGCGCAGCAGCGCTGGCACGTCCCACGGCATGGATCGCAGGAAACTGGGCGGCAAGCAGTTCCTCGCCCACCCATTCCTGATAGTCGGCTTGGTGGCGTTCCGCAAGCTGCCGCGCCGCAGCCGCCAATTCGGCCGGTCCCATGTCGTTGGCGGGCGTATTGATGAGATCGCGCGCCATCTTCAGCGACTCGGCCGCGATCCCGACGAAGTTCTGATCCGCATTCGACGGTGGTTCCAAACTCGCCGCGCGTTCCGATTTGCTCGGCCGATAGCGTTCGAATCGGTAGGCGCCGTACACGAAACCCAAGCTCAATTGCGTCGCTTCGGCGTCGCTCCACTGTTGCGCAAGATGAAACCGGTGCGGCGGCAGGCGTTCGGCGAATCCGGCCGAATGCCACAGCGACAACCCGCCCTGACGTTTCCCGAGGCCGCCGACCGCCATTTCCAAGGCGCCGTTCGCATCAGGCACCAACAGCACCCGATGCTTTTCACCCTTGAAGTTGTGCTCGTTCAACCATGTCTTGATGAACGGCGGCCGCGCCGCGCGCCACGCTTCGATCTCATCCTCATACAGCAACCACAGGGGAACTGAGCTGATGAGATCGGTGGTCATGGATGGCAAGCCTCGAAGTAACGGCCTGATAAAGTACGGCCTGATTAAAGTATACCAACGGTCGTTGCAGCCCTTGCATGATAAGAGATTCTGTGTTGCTATTTGCGGCTAGTTAACAGGGCGCTGCACTATTCTTAAACGGACCCCGCTCAGGCTGCAAAAGTCCTAGAGGCGGGGTCTTGCATTTTACGATCTGCGATTTCCTTCAAGTGTTTGAAACCGGGTTACAGGAGCACCACATGCGTTTGTATTCGCAAAAAGACGTCGACAAGAAAGCACTGCGAGGGGCACGCATCGCCGTTCTCGGGTACGGAAGCCAAGGTCGGGCGCACGCGCTGAATTTGCACGACAGCGGCTTCGACGTCGTGGTCGGGGTTCGCAAGGGAGACAGCTGGAACAAGGCGAAAAAGGATGGCCTGAAAGTCATGGAACCCAAGGCGGCGGTCAAGGGCGCCCAGTTGGTTGCCATGCTGGTTCCCGACATGACGCAGAAGGCGTTGTACGACGAGCTCAAGGCGGACTTCGAACCCGGTGCGACCTTGCTGTTCGCTCACGGCTTCAACGTGCACTTCAAGCAGATCAAGCCGCGCAAGGATTTGGACGTGGTACTGATCGCTCCCAAAGGTCCCGGAGATTTGGTGCGCCGCCAGTACCAACAGGGCCGCGGCGTTCCGTGCCTGATCGCGGTTGCGCAGAATCCGTCCAGACATGCCAAAGCCAAGGCGCTGGCCTACGCCGATGGTATCGGCGGCACGCGCGGCGGCGTGCTCGAGACGACCTTCGCCGAGGAAACCGAAACGGATTTGTTCGGCGAGCAGGCCGTGCTGTGCGGCGGCGCCACGGAACTCGTCGTAAAGGGCTACGAGACCCTGGTCGAAGCGGGATACCAGCCGGCGGTCGCTTACTATGAGTGCTTGCACGAGCTGAAGCTGATCGTCGACCTGTTGCACGAGGGCGGCATCACCAAGATGCACCGCTTCATCAGCGAGACGGCCAAGTACGGCGACCTGACGCGCGGACCGCGCATCGTCAACAAGGGCACCAAAAAAGAAATGAAAAAGATCCTGACCGAGATTCAACAGGGCAAATTCGCTCGCCAATGGATTTCGGAGACCAAGACGGGCCGGCGCAAGTATTCCAAACTGCTCAAGGCGGATCTTGCGCATTCGATCGAAAAAGTCGGCGCCAAGCTGCGTGCCCGCATGCCCTGGTTGGAATCCGGCAAAGCGTAGCGGCGAGTCATGAGCGCTCGCACGCTATTCGACAAGGTCTGGACCGCACACGAAGTGGTGCCGGAGACGGCCGATGCGCCGGCCGTTCTCTACATCGATTTGCATCTCATCCACGAAGTCACCTCGCCGCAGGCATTCAGCGTCTTGAAGTCGCTGGGCCTGCCCGTGCGGCGTCCCGACCGAACGTTGGCGACCATGGACCATTCGACGCCCACCCGCAGTGAACAGGTCTTCGGCAATGTGCCGATCAAGGTCGATGCGGCCGCTCGGCAAGTGCGTCAGCTCGAGCGCAACGCCGCCGAGTTCGGTGTCGAATTGTTCGGCATGCGCGACGCGCGCCGCGGTATCGTACACGTCATCAGCCCGGAGCTCGGGTGCACCCAGCCCGGCATGACCATCGTCTGCGGCGACAGTCATACCAGCACGCATGGCGCGTTCGGCGCCCTTGCCTTCGGTATCGGCAGTACGGAAGTCGGCCACGTGTTTGCGACCCAGTGTCTTCTGCAGGCCAAGCCGAAGACTTTTGCCGTCAACGTGGAAGGCAAGTTACGGCCCGGGGTGGCCGCCAAAGACCTGATCTTGAGCATCATCGGCCGGATCGGCGTTTCCGGCGGAACCGGCCATGTCTTCGAATACCGCGGCTCGACCATTCGCGGCCTCTCCATGGATGAGCGAATGACGATCTGCAACATGTCCATCGAGGCGGGCGCGCGCGCCGGAATGATTGCGCCCGACGAGACGACTTTCGAGTATCTGAAGAACAAACCGCGCGCGCCCAAGGGCGCGGCTTGGGATGCTGCGGTCGCACGCTGGCGAACACTCGTCAGCGACCCTGGCGCAGCCTTCGATGCGTCCATTGACATCGATGCGTCGACGCTCGAGCCCATGATTACCTTCGGCACGAACCCTGGAATGGTCGTACCCATTACGGCCACGATCCCGCAGGCGTCCGGCGGCGCGACGGCCGTCTACGACAAGGCCCTCGGCTACATGGGATTCCATGGCGGCGATGCCATGTTGGGCAAGCGCGTCGACGTCGTGTTCATCGGCAGTTGCACGAACGGCCGACTGGAAGACTTGCAGGCGGCCGCGCGGATCCTCAAGGGTCGCAAGGTCGCGGCCGGCGTGAAACTTCTCATCGTGCCCGGTTCGCAACAGATCAAGCGGGACGCCGAGACCCTAGGTCTCGCACAGATTTTCCAGGACGCCGGTGCCGAGTGGCGCGAATCGGGCTGTTCCATGTGCTTGGGGATGAACGGCGATACCGTGGCCGCGGGTCAGTATTCCATCAGCACGAGCAACCGCAATTTCGAAGGCCGGCAAGGCGTCGGCGCGCGCACCTTGTTGGTGAGTCCGCTGACCGCCGCCGCCAGCGCCGTCCAGGGTAAGGTCGCCGATCCCCGGGAGCTACTGTGATGGAGCCTCTCAAGCGCGTGCACTCCAAGACGGTCGTCATCGCTTCCAGCAACATCGACACGGATCAAATCATACCGGCGCGATTCCTGACGACGACGACCAAGGATGGCCTCGGCAAGCAGCTATTCGCGGATTGGCGGTATCTCGCGGACGGCAGCCTGAATCCGGAGTTCGTCTTGAATCGAGCCGACGCGCAGGGCTGTCAAATACTCGTGGCCGGCCGCAACTTCGGCTGCGGCTCCTCGCGCGAACATGCGCCATGGGCGCTTCTCGATTATGGCATTCGGGCCGTCATCAGCACGGAGATCGCGGACATCTTCAAGAGCAATGCACTGAAGAACGGTTTGCTGCCGATCACCGTGGACGATGCCACGGCGCAATGGTTGTTGGATCATCCGGGCGCTGAGGTCGATATCGATCTTTCGACCGCTCGGCTGACGCTGCCCACCGGCGTCGCAACGGCATTCCCAATCGACGCATTCGCGCGCCACTGCCTGATGAATGGAACCGACGAGTTCGGCTATCTGCGCAGCAAACTCGACCTCATCGAGCGGTACGAGGCCGCGCGATCATGGTGAGCGCTACCATCGCAGTGCTGGCCGGCGATGGCATCGGCGGCGAAGTCACCGCAGAGGCGGTGCGTGCACTTGAGCGCGTGGCGCAAAAATTTGGGCATTCCTTCCGGTTCGAGCCGGCGCTTTTGGGAGGCGTCGCCATCGACGCCACCGGCGAAGCGTTGCCCCCGGCCACGCTCGCGCTCTGTCGAAGAGCCGACGCCATCCTGTTGGGCGCGGTCGGCGGCCCGAAATGGTCCGCTCCGGATGCCCCTGTGCGGCCCGAACAAGGTCTGCTGGGACTGCGCAAGGCGCTTGGGCTGTTCGCTAATCTACGTCCGGTGGTGCCGCATCCCGCCGTGTTGGACGCATCCCCCATCAAGGCGGAACTGTTGCACGGCGTCGACATCATGGTCGTACGTGAGTTGACCGGCGGTATCTATTTCGGGGAAAAACACCGCACCGCCACGGAAGCTGTCGATGTGTGCCGCTACACGGTGCTTGAGGTCGAGCGGGTCGTCAGGCGCGCCGCTCAGCTGGCACGGGCGCGCAACCGCAAGCTGACTTCCGTCGACAAGGCCAACGTACTCGAGACGTCGCGGCTGTGGCGCTCGGTGGTCGAGCGCATCCTTCCCGAAGAATTTCCCGATGTGGCCTTCGAGCACATGCTGGTGGATTCCGCAGCCATGCACCTGCTCCGGCGGCCGCGCGATTTCGACGTCATCGTGACCGAGAACATGTTCGGCGACATTCTCACCGACGAGGCATCGATGCTGGCAGGCTCGCTCGGGCTATTGCCCTCCGCTTCACTCGGCGCCGATGGCCGTGGCGGATTGTTCGAACCCATCCACGGTTCAGCACCCGATATCGCGGGGCGGGGCATAGCAAATCCCTACGCCACGATTTTGAGCGCCGCCTTGTTGCTGCGCTACTCGCTGAACCTCCCGGCCGAGGCGCGCGCCCTGGAAGCCGCGGTCTCCGCCGCCGTGGTAGCCGGCGCCCTGCCGGCCGATCTCGTCAAGCCCGGCATGATCCCGGTGTCGTCGCGGGAAGCGGGCGACGCGGTGCTGGCTGCGCTATAGGAGCCTCAGACAGGCTCCCGAGCGACGCGCGCAGCCACCGGCGTCGTGCCCCGCGTAGGAATCGCGCGTAGCGCCCGTTCGAGACCTGCCGCCAGATCGGCGACCAGATCGGCCGAATCTTCGATCCCTACCGACACTCGCAGCAACCCCGGCCCTATCCCGGCGCGAATCCGCGCAGCCTCATCCATGCCGGCATGCGTCATGCTGGCCGGGTGTGCGATCAAACTTTCGACGCCGCCCAGTGATTCCGCCAATGTGAAGCACTCCAGCCCTTCGAGAAGCGCTTTTACCGCCGATTCGCCGCCCTGAAGCTCGAAGCTCACCATGGCGCCAAAGCCGCTCTGCTGCCGCCGCGCCACGTCGTGGCCCGGATGGGTGGCAAGCCCTGGGTAGTACACCCGCTGCACGGCCGGATGACCGGTCAATGCATCCACCACGGCGAGCGTGTTTTCGGCATGCACCCGGGCCCGCGCATGCAAGGTGCGCACGCCGCGCAGCGTCATGAAGCTGTCGAACGGCGCGCCGGTGACGCCGATGGCATTCGCCCACCAGGCCAGATTTTGCGCAAGCTCCGCGGTCCTGGCGATGATGGCGCCGCCGACCACGTCGCTGTGTCCGTTCAGATATTTGGTGGTCGAATGCATGACCATATCGGCGCCGAGCGCCAACGGCTGCTGCCAGACCGGCGAGAGAAACGTATTGTCCGCGACCACCAGTGCGCCGACGGCATGCGCCGCCTCGGCAATCGCACGGATATCAACGATCCGCAGCAACGGGTTGCTCGGCGTCTCGATCCAAACGAGCGCCGGCGTGCTCTCGAGCGCCTTGGCGAGAGCGGCCACATCGCCCTGGTCGATGAAATCCACGACCACGCCGCCCTTTTTTTCAAGCGCGGCCAGCAGACGATAGGTTCCGCCGTAGCAATCGAAGGGCGCCACGACACGAGCGCCGCTGGGCAGCGTTGCCAGCACCAAGGTAATGGCAGCGAGACCCGTGCAGGTCACCACCGCCCCGGCGCCGCCCTCCAGATCCGCGAGCGCATCGGCAAGTTGATCACGAGTCGGATTGCCGGAGCGGGTGTAATCGTACTTGCGCGGCTGACGATAGCCTTCGAAGGCAAAATTCGTCGACAGGTAAATGGGCGGCACCACGGAACCGTGCTGTGCATCCGATTCCAGCCCGGCGCGTACCGAACGCGTGGCGATCTTTCTCTTTCCGATGTCGTTGCTCATGGGGTCTGCTCCGCAAGTGCGTTTCTTAAAATGGGATTCAGCACGGCGCTCTCCTTCAAGAAGGCGTCGTGACCGAAAATGGAATTGAGCTCCACGAGTTGCTTCGGTCCCGCGAGGCGCGCCGCGAGGGCCTGCATGTCGTGGAAGGGGACCAATTGATCTTCGCGAACGGCGATGAGCGTGGCGGGGGTGCGCACTTGCGCGGCATCCACGTCGTGCAGGTCGATGGACTCGCTCAGGGCGAGAAACGACTCCGCCCGATATTTCTGCACATAATCGTTCCCGCGGGCGAATAGATATCCCTCGACAGGAAAGCGAAAGCGCTCCGCATCGCGCACTGCCGGTCCGCCGAAACGCATTGCAAATTCGCCCGGGCTGCGATAGGTCGCCATCGCCAAGGCACGCGCGAGCTTGAGCCCTGCGGGGCCGTCGCCGCGTGCGATGGCCTCACGAACGATTTGCCGCTGCACACTGCGCCATGCCGTCGACAAGACCTGCGGCCTGTCGGCAGCGCTGACGATCACGATGCGGCCCACCGCTGCGGCGTGTCGGGCTGCAAAACTCAACGCCACCATCCCGCCATAGGAGGCGCCGACGATGGCATGCAGAGACCGGAGGCCCAAGTGCAGAACGACGCGGTGCAATACTTCGGCCTGATCGAACGAACTGACCGGCGGGAACGCCGACTTGCCGGGCGACTCGCCGCCCGGCGTCGAACTTGCGCCCAAGCCGCCCAAGTAGTCGATTCCCAGTACGCGAAACCGAGTGGTATCGACTCCCAGATGAGGACCGACGATCTCAGGCCACCAACCATCCGGACCTACTAGAAAGCGATGAGCCGATATGCCGCCCAAGACCGCCACCACCGGCGCATCGGTCGGACCGACCAAACGAAAGGCAACGCGCGGCATTTCAAGCAAATCGCCATGATGCAGCCGCCACGGTTCCGGCAACTCCAGAACCCCATCGATGACCGCGGGGGAGCCGCCTGCGCTCGGCTCCAAAGATTTGCCGGATATTCCTTGCGCCACCAAGTCCTAAGCTCCTCCACGGTTGATATGACCCCTGGGGAGCACGGCGCTCTTCGGCAGATGACGCGGCGTTGCCGCCGTCCAACTCGCCGCCCATCTACCGGTTTCGAAGCGTAAGGTCGCTCGTTGCCGCAGGAGTTGGCACCGTTCCAAGGTAATCTCGGGATTCGTTGGTGGTTGCCCCGGCTTCTAAGGGCCTTTCCCTCAGCCGGTCTAGATAGGCCCGTAGAATTTTAAGGATGCGGCCGGGTCTCGTCAAGCCTTGGAGCCGCTTGCGTTGCGCCGAATAATGTATTAACGTAACAACGCATTAATACATTATTAGTTCCGCCATGAAAACCAATCGTCCCGTGACCATCCGTCAAGAGCAGCAACATGAACGTGCATTGTGCACGGCCATCTTGGCGCTGCGCAGCGTCGAGGAATGCCGAAGCTTTTTCCGCGACCTGTGCACGCCCGCCGAACTGCAGGCGATGGCGGATCGGTGGGCGGTGGTCGAACTCTTGGAGCGCGGCCTACCCTACCGCGAGATCCACAAGCAGACCGGCGTCAGCGTCACCACCATCAGCCGGGTGGCTCGGTACCTGACGTCGGGTAACGGCGGCTACCGTGCCGTCACCGATCGATTGAAATTGAACGCCTGAGCCAAGGAGCCTGTCTGAGTATTCCACGTGGCCGCGAGCGCGGCAGATTTCCCCTCAGTCGAGGCGGAGCCGACGTGGTTGGGTCTGGACCCAATGAGGAGGCGACAACGACGAATGAGGGGAAATCTGCCCGCTCCCGAAGGGTTGGCTGGGAGAGGGGCGTCTGCGGCGTTGCGCGGCTTGCCCTGGAGCTTAGCCTAGGCCTGCGCCGCGCGCCTTGCATCCGCTCCCTCTCCCTGCCAACGCGGCTCACGCGGAATACTCAGACAGGCTCCTAGAGGCTCAGCAACCAAGCGACCTACGACATGCGATTGAAAATAGCCATACAAAAGAGCGGTCGACTCACCGATAGTTCGCTCGACCTCTTGTCGCGTTGCGGTCTGAAGTTCAGCCGCGGCAAGGACCAACTCATGTGCTACGGCGAAAATATGCCGTTGGACGTGCTGTTCGTGCGCGACGACGACATTCCCGACCTCGTTCAGGAAGACGTATGCGATCTAGGACTGGTGGGCCTCAACGTAGTCGAAGAAAAGCGCCTCGCCTTTCGAGCGCGCGGCCTTGCGCCGCTGTTCGAGACGGTGCAGCTCCTCGATTTCGGGCGCTGCAAGCTGTGCATCGCCGTGCCGGACGGATTCGAGTACCGCAGCGCGGCGTCGCTCGAGGGAAAGCGCATTGCGACCACTTATCCCAATATATTGTCGCGCTTCCTTGCCGAACGCGGCATCACGGCGGAGGTTGTCGTGCTTTCCGGAGCCGTCGAGATCGCGCCGCGCCTGGGCCGCGCCGATGTAATCTGCGATTTGGTATCCACCGGATCGACCCTGGCCGCAAACCACTTGCGGCAAGCGGAGACGGTCTTGGAAAGTCAGGCGGCGTTGATCCGCACTCCTATCCCCATCCCGGTGGAAAAGCAGGATTGGACCCGCCGTCTGCTGATGCGCATCGACGGCGTGGAACAAGTCAAAGGCAGCAAGTACATCATGCTGCACGCGCCGCGCTCTGCGCTTCCGGCCATCGCCAAACTACTGCCCGGCAGTGAAGCTCCGACCGTCATTCCCCTGGAAGGTCGAGGCGATCGGGTTGCGGTACACGCTGTTTGCCGCGAAAACGTCTTCTGGGAGCTATTGGAAGATCTGAAGGGTGCCGGGGCGACCTCAGTGCTGGTTCTGCCCGTCGAGAAGATGCTGGCATAACCGCCGCCATCATGCGCATACTCGATTGGAATTCGCTCTCTACGTCCGAACAAGACGCTGCCTTGCGCCGTCCGGCGCAGCGCGACGCCAAAGCGACGGCGGCGGCGGCGCAGCAGATCATCGATGCCGTCCGGCTGAGCGGCGACGCCGCGTTACTGGAACTGACGCAACGCTACGACGGCGTCCGGTTGCACGGCGTGGTGGTGTCGGAGCAAGAATTCGCCGCGGCCGAGCTAACCTTACGCCCTGAACAACATGCCGCAATCGCCGCGGCCATAGCCACGGTGCATAAATTCCATGCCGCGCAAGTTGCCGCGCCACTGCGCGTCGAAACCGCACCGGGAGTCGTGTGCGAGCGCATCAGCGTGCCCGTGCGCGCCGTCGGATTGTACGTCCCGGCCGGCTCGGCACCCCTGCCCTCGACGGCGATCATGCTTGCGGTACCCGCGGCCATCGCCGGCTGCCCGGTGCGAATCATGTGCACTGCCCCGACACGAAGCGGCACGGCTGATCCTGCGGTGCTGGTGGCGGCACGCAAGGCAGGGGTGGAGCGCGTGTTCAAAGTCGGCGGTGCACAGGCCATCGCAGCCATGGCCTACGGTACGGAATCGGTGCCGAAATGCGACAAGCTGTTCGGCCCGGGCAACGCATGGGTCACGGCGGCCAAGCTGCTCGCGGCAAACGACGCGGCCGGCGCGGCCGCCGACCTTCCGGCCGGTGTGACTGAAGTATTGGTGATCGCAGACGATGGCGCACGCGCCGATTTCGTCGCCGCGGACTTACTCGCGCAGGCCGAGCACAGCCCCGACGCCCAAGCGTTGCTGGTGACGACGTCGCTGAGCCTCGCGCAACGGGTCGCGGAGCAGGTAACACGGCAAATGGCCGCCTTATCGCGCGCCGCGATACTCGCCGCGTCGGTGGCCAACATACGTCTGCTGGTGGTCGATTCCCTCGAGACGGCCTTCCGCGTCGCCAATGACTATGCGCCGGAACATTTGCTGCTCGAGATCGCCGAACCGCGGACGTGGTTGGGACAGGTCACTGCCGCGGGGTCGGTGTTCCTGGGGAACTGGTCGCCGGAATCGATGGGCGATTACTGCAGCGGCACCAATCACACCCTGCCCACCTACGGTTACGCCAAGGCTTACAGCGGGCTCAGCGTGGAAGACTTCCAGAAACGCATCACCATTCAGGAGCTCACCCCCTTGGGACTCCAGGGTTTGGGACCGACAGCTCAGACATTGGCCGGTCTCGAGGGATTGGATGCGCATGCCGCGGCCGTGACCATCCGGCTCCGGGCGCTCGAGCGCGGCGAGCGATGAGCGCGCCCGGCAACCCGGTGCTGTCGCTGGCGCGACCGGAGATTTTGACCCTCAAGCCGTATTCGCATGCCGCCTGGCTGCCGTCGCTCACTCGCCTGCATGCCAATGAAGCGCCGTGGCGTCCCCCGGGGGACACCACGGAAGCAGGTCTCAATCGATATCCGGAGCCGCAGCCCGAGGCGCTGGTGGAGCGTCTGGCCGACCTGTATGCCGTTCCCACGGCGAATGTTCTCGTCACCCGCGGCAGCGACGAGGCCATCGACGTGCTGTCACGAATTTATCTGCGCGCAGGACTGGATGCCATCCTGCAATGCACGCCGACCTTCGGCATGTATCAAGTCGCGGCGCGCATCCAAGGAGCCGAGGTGATCGAGATACCGCTCGATCGATCGCGGGGATGGGCCTTGGACGTGGACAGACTGCTGGCTGCATGGCAGCCGCGGGTCAAACTGGTCTACTTGTGCTCACCCAACAATCCGACCGGCAACTCGCTCGGCGAGGCGGCTCTCGAGGCCGTCTGCAAGGCTCTCGATGGCAAGGCCATGGTCGTGATCGACGAGGCGTACATCGAGTGGTCCCGGTCGCCGAGCCTGACGCCGTGGTTGGCACGTTTCCCGACGCTCGCTATCCTGCGCACATTGTCGAAGGCCCATGCGCTCGCGGGAGCGCGCGTCGGCGCCTTGCTCGGGCATCCGGAGATGATTCAATTGGCGAAGCGCGTCATTCCGCCCTACTGCCTGGCGCAACCGACCATCGAGGCGGCACTGCGCGCATTGCGACCCGATGAAATCACCGCCTCACGCGCCCGCCTCGATGCATTGCTTACGGAGCGAGAATATATGCGCCGGCGCCTACAATCCTCACCGCTGGTGGCCAAGGTCTGGCCGAGCGATGCGAATTTTCTGCTCATCGACAGTCATGATGCGGATCGTTTCATGCGCGACAGCATCGACGCCGGTTTGATCGTGCGCGATCTGCGCGGCAATCCGGCGTTGCCGAATTCGCTGCGCATCACCGTGGGCACCCGCGCGCAGAACGACGCGTTGGCGAGCAGCGTGGAGGCGGCATGAGCGGCGCGCGGATCTTGTTCCTGGACCGCGACGGC
>Ga0209517_10004472_pt1 | contig 18336 bp, 20 predicted proteins | sample PeaSoiMetSII2010_FD_187695 | JGI IMG/M metagenome (GOLD analysis project Ga0209517, IMG submission 187695) | Peat soil microbial communities from Weissenstadt, Germany - SII-2010 (SPAdes) (version 2) | ecosystem: Environmental > Terrestrial > Soil > Wetlands > Peat | place: Germany...
CTTGGCGACCCTGTAGCCCACCGAGCGCTCGGCGTCGGGTCCTTCCTCGTCAAATTCCTCGCGGATATTGATCTTAAGGATTGCCTCGTACTTCCGAATGGTCCGCTTGTTGTGAATGATCAGAAGCGGTCTCCAACCAAAGTGTCGCCCAAGCAGATACATGCCGAGGGCAGACTCCAAGTCATCCAGGTTGCCTTCGAAATCCTTTATCGCGAAATCCAATTTATCGTAATTTGCCTTGGCCTCCGCCGCCGCTATCGGTTTCATCTTGCTTTTGTAGATGGTCTTGGCCATTTAGGCATCCCGAAAAAGCAGTGATGTGCAAAGGGTACCGAATATCCCTCCGCAATTCAAGGACCCGAAAACCGCGTTCAAGGGGACGCGCGGCCAGGCTTGCCAGGCTGAATCGCTCCAAGTGGCGTATCGCGGAGCGGATACCGAAGGCTCTCATGGGCCGCAACCGGCGCCCCATACCCCTCGGCTACCCATTAGAACCTGCTATGGCCGCTTCCGGGGAAGAGGCAAGTCGGCTATCGACCCTCAACGGCCTTTCGACGGTCCGGGAAGCGGCCCTTCGATTGCGGTGAAGCGGCCATTTGGCAATGACTCAGCGGCGGCGCCAACCGCGTAGGCCAGCGCCGCCGGGTCCTTCAAAGGCAAACGACGTTACGGCGCGCGCGGCGGGCCGATCAGCGGGGTGCGGACCGGCTTTGCCAAGCCGAAGAAGACCACCGTACCGTTGCCGCCGAAGCGAGTGGCTTGCGTTGGATCTGGCACTTTCTTGAAGCCTTGCTCCGGATTTTCCCAGTTGTTCGCCACCCACAAGTTGCCTGCGGGATCGACCACGATGTCGGTGATGGCAGCCTGCAATCCGCCGATGTAGCCACTCGGAGGAGAAATAGCGTCGCCGGTCTTGGCGCCCGGCGGGCAGTTGGCGGGACGCGCGCCGCACAGGAGCGTGATCGAGTGTCCGCCCCCATTCGCCACCCATACGTTGTCGTTGCCGTCGACGGCTATTCCCCAAGGCGAATCGATGCTCTTTCCGCCATCAAAAGTGCCCGCGACCGTGCCATCGGGCTGCACCAGGGAAACGTCGCCACCTGGATACTTAACCACCGTTTCATACAGGCCGATCCATTCCTTGGCGGCCTTTTCGTGCGTGGACTCCGAGCCGCCAAAGAGGTTGTCGAGCCACGATTTGATTGTGTTCCAAACCAACGCCAGTTTCTCCATCAGGCCGGGGTGGCCGAGGGTGTTGGCGACCCAGGCGTTGCCGAGGCTGTCGATGGCGATGGCCCGCGGGCCGTAACCGACTTTGATTTGCTCGGCCTTGCCGGGATCACTCGCCGGGAAGCGCGTCACCACGTCGCCGCCGCCATTGGTGACCCAGATGCGGTCTTGCTGGTCGACGGCGAGGTGGAACGGTCCCTTGACTTGGAGGGTGCCGTCCACGGGTTTGCCATTCACACTACGACCGAGGATGCGCCCCTGCGCAGCGTCCCCTTTCGGCATGTAGACGATCTGACTCTTCTCGTTGTCGAGCGCCCAAACGTCGCCGTTCGGCGTGACGATAATGCCCTGCATCTGGCCGAGCTGTCCGCCGAAGTTGTAGCCGGTTTCTGGTGAGAGCGGTCTACCTGTGGTGCGGTCGAACACGGAGATCGTCTGCCCGCCGAGGCTGGTGACCCACACCTTGTCATCAGCGGAGATAGCGATGCCAAAGCCAGGGCCGTCGATGCCGCCGCCGCGATACCCGAGAGTCATCGGCGACACAGGTCTGCCATCCGGCGCCAGCTTGGTAACGCCGCCCCCGAAGTCGTGCCAGATCGTGGACTGGGCACCGGCAAGGAAGTTGTCGGCAGCCCACAGGTTGCCTTCGCCATCAATGGCCATGCCGCCCGGCGAGTTCAGGCCGCCGCCTGCATAGACCAGGGACAGCGTCCATGCGTTCGGCGCAAAACTGAGGTAGGGGATGAACGGCGCCGGGCGCCAACGCCCGCCGGCGGGGACCGGATAGAAAGTATCCAGCAGCGCGAAGAGCCCTTGCGCCTGATTAGATGGATTGCGTGCGATGTTCTGCACAGCCACCAGCGTGTCGGTGGGCGCCGCGCCGCCTGGGGCCGTGGCGGCGGCGAAGAGCTTGGTGCAAGCGTCGTCGTGGACGCGAGTGATGCAACCCGCCAGCAAATTCCCCAAGGTATTGAGCGTCGCCAGCGTCGCCGTTTGCGAACTGTTGAGCGGATCGTGAATCACCGGGCCGAGGCCGCCGCTTTCGAGGTTCACAAGGTTTCGCACATTGCCGGCGGCGATCTTTAGCCCGAGCGCGTTGCCGCTGAGCGCGGTGTCCTTCAGAAACTGCGCACCCGTCCATACCGAGGCCACGGTCGTGAGTTCGTTGATAGTGACGTTCTTGGGGGCGGTGGCCCCGAGCACGGACATGAGCGCAATAGCGGGGTTATTGCCCGCCGCTGTGCTAACTGCGGGCGTACCACCCTTTGCAACCAGATAGAGAATGGTGTCCTTGCCCGAATCGCCCGCAGCATTGAGCGCGAAGCGCCCGTCATCGCCGGTGCGCGCGCTTCCGAGTTCCTGCGGCGCGCTCGCGCTGGTGGCAAACAGCGTCACCGTCGAGCCCGCGATTGGATGCCCTGCGCCGACAACTTGACCGTTGAGTGCAACGGCGGCACTCACGGGCAGGGCGGAGACGAAGCCCAAAACTCCGAGCGCCAAGGCGGCGAACGAGATGGTGAAGCTGGTAGTTGGAACGTACCGAGTCGGGTTCACCGGCGCATTTCCTCACAAGACCGAAGCTGATAATTGTCGCAGGTCGGCGCCAACCGTAGTTTTCCCGCATCAACGGAGACCGGCCCCTCTAATTGGTCCTGCAGACGAGGGGGCACCATACTAACGTGCTGGGCTCCGTTCACAGGTCACGAATGGCCGCTCCCCGGCAATTTTCGCGGCGCTGCTGACCGTCTCCTTTTGGCCGAAAGCGCCGCCGGTCGTTACATTTCAACAGGAGACGCTGCCCGGGCGAACCATTATCGGCGGGTTCATAGGCGGACCCGCCCACAACCTAGCCGGACACCTGCGTCGCTACACACCGTTCGGCGGATTCCCGGTCCGCCTACTCGCCGACCCCGCGCTCAATGCGCCAGCGCTGCTCCTGGGCGTGGTTGACCATGTATAGGAAAGCCCATATCGGTCCGCCGAACGATGAAAAAAGCAACGTGAGCAAGGGAATCGTTATTGGACTTTTGCCCATGTACCGCGAGAGGCGAGAAAGGTAGACGTAGAAGGCAAGAATGCTCCACAAACACGCGGCGAGCACCATGAACATCAAAAGGAGAACGAGCATCGCGATTGCGCTGCCCTTGGGGATGCTGTCAACGAGCCTATCGCTTGCCAAGGCCCCGACCACTATGAGCGCTATGCTCGCAAACCAAATCAGCGCCGCGATCTTGAATCGTCGGTAGGTCTTTTGCTGGGGTGTGATCGTTACGGCCAAGATCTGGGCGCTCCTTCATGGGTCGGCCTAAAACCGCGTCGTCATACCGTAACCGACTAAAGCGCCGACCGCGCCCCCAACAATCGCTGTAGCCAGAAAAAACGGGGTCAATATCAAGACCCGCAAATACGCCTTGTACGATGAGCGATCGAATGGCGGGTCGCCGCGGAAGATCGAACCTAGCTTGGACTTCATTGCTGCAATCTTATTGAAGGACCAATACGGAACTCCCAACATCGCGGCAATGGCGATGAATGCCCTAACAAAGAGCGTCACGTATTCCCGGTCCCAATTGGTCGGCAAGGCGGGAGCCGAGCGCGAATTGACGAGGAAAATGACGGTGCCGATCACCACCACAATGATGCCGACGATTGCAAGCACTCCCGCTGACGCGAGGATTATGTCCAGGTTGTTCCAAATTAGCAGACCGAGGACGATGCCCAGCGCGATTTCAATGACTAGGACCAAGGCCACTCTCCGCAACCCTTACGTGGCCACGATAACGCTAGGCGCGACGCGCCGTAATGCGCCACGTCAAGCGTCATCCGCCCCCGGTTCCCGCTCCCAGAAGGCGCAGCCGTTGGCTAAAACTTCCGCGCCGCCACTTTTGTGCAATGCCAGAAGTGCTTGACGTCTGCGTCGATGATGGAGTGCTCTTCGCCTGGTGGCTTCGGGCCGAACTCGGCGTAGCGTTCGACCAGCGTGCCCGCGACGCGATCAATCTCAAATTCGTCCAGCCATTTTATTGATTTCCGCTGGCCGCCGGTTTTGCAACTGATGCGATCGAGTGTGATGACCGCGTTGGGGCAGAGCAGGGTGCCGTCTTCGTGCAGCACCGTGCGGGCGGACAGGTCAACTGAGTAGTACGCCTTGGTGCCCTTGAACTCCTGATGCATTTCCTGGGCCGTTATCTGTTCGAAGGTGTGCTGATGGATTGCACTCCAGTACCAGCATTTCAGCTTGCGCCATGGCTGGGAACAGCACCAACAGAATCGTTAGCTTGGAAACTCGCATCCGTCCATCTTACTAATCATCAGCCCCAGGCTCCCGTTCCCAAAAAGCGCAACCATTGCGCGGCGTCCCGATTACCTGCACGCCGCCCCGGTTCTCGTACACGAGATGCTCGGCGAGGAACCGACCGTGAAAGTGCGTACAGGTGTAGCAGCCTTGGGCGCGCTCGGGTGTCGTGATGACGTGCGGAGAGAAGGTATTTGGGAGCAAGGGTCTAGCTTCCCTTCGTGGCGTTTGGCGACTTCGCTTTTGCGTCGCGTTGCTCTATGGCCGCCTTCTTGGTCGCGGGGATCTTGTCGTAAAGTTTTTGAATCCGCTGTGAAATCATTACGTCGCTGATGATGTTAACCAATTCGAACAATTCCGATGCCGTTGCACCGTCATCCCGCAGGTCCAATTGACCGGGATGCACCGCCTCATTGCCGATGACTCGAACGGCATCCAAGGCCTGTTTGATCTTTTCCGAAAGACCATTTTGTACGAGCCATCCGATCATCGCGCTTATATCGTCGCCCTTTGCGCCAACGTGAATACATAACTTTTGTATCGCCAGCCGCAATAACGCAGCCGCGCCGCGTGGCGATAAAGCAAGGATCGCACTCGCTTCCTCGTAGTCGCGGAGGATGTCTGTCGGAAGATCGGCATTCGGCTTTGGGCCAGTCCGCGTCGGGGGGTAAATGAGCTTGTCGTAGACCCAGATTCCCAACTGCTTGCAGGTATGACATTCGCTGATTGACAGATTCAGAACCGTGTATGTCGTGTGGTAGTTGTCTTCGGCTTGCAAGAACGGCATGCCGTCGAGCATACGGCGCAGTGATTTGAGTACTTTCATCTGCGCTGCCCGCTTGTCCGGATCGCTAATCTTGGCCACTGTAGCTTCGAATTGCGCTATAAAATCAGGGTCAGGAACAAGCGGCAGGCTTGGACTGTTGTCACGCGCCTTGGTGTGATCAGCGCGTACTGTATGCCAGTACTGTGTCGCATGAGCGCCGCAGTGCGGGCACGCAAAGTCGACGCTGTCGGTTGATGGCGCGGGTATCTCGGGCATGGAGGGGTCCGGTATTTTCGTCAACCGCCACAATAGCGCCGCGGGAAAGCGCGGGACGGGCTACCCCCTATCCCAGCCGACGATCTGGGCTCCTGCACACGATTTCAGGTCCTCGGCACGCGCCTAGCGGCGGGCCGGAACCCCGAGCGGAGGCTGCCTATACTTCGACCTCGGCGCATGTGCGGCGAAAGGGCTGGGCGCTAGGGGGAACGGCGACAGCATGGGCCGGAGAGCCGCGCCGATACTGGCGCATCTAAAGAGTCCGTCTCCGCCGTCGTTGGTAAAAAAGCGACGACACAGAAAAAATTTTTCGGCGACCAAAAATTCTGCAAATACTGTCTACACAGCGTCTACATGAAAAACTACGCCGGCTCGTGGCCGGCGTAAGCATTTGATTTCATGGTGCTGCTGAGACGAATCGAACGTCCGACCTACTGATTACGAATCTTACGCCCGATCCTTACAAATCAATCACTTAGATTCTATTTTGCTCACAATTCAAGCCAGAAATGCGCGTGCATTCCCCTCTAGGGGCACTTGAGTTGTGAGAGGCTTGGACGGTTTTGCCATGCCTGCGGAAATGTGGGGGATCGCCCAGACGTAGCTCTGTAATTTCGATTGCGTTCCAACTTCGACGCTTTTGACCGAGATCGGCAATTCCGCAAAGTCGTCCCCGGTGGCTTCTCCGAATTCCATTTTCCGTTCTCCCAGATTTGCGGCCCCAGGTTCCATTGGCGGCTTGCGAGTTGTCGACCATAGCCCAACGGAACCGCGACGTCCCGCAGACGCATCAATCGAGTGGCATGCTCTGAAGTCTTCTTACGCTATTTTCAAGGCCGCCCAGCACCGATTCAAGAATTTGAGTTGGAAAGTCAGCCGGTACTTCCCCTCGAACCATTTCAAAAACCTGCGGCGTACACTCAATGACGCGAGCAATGATTGGCTCAGCGGATTGTTCCTGCAGGCAGACCGGCGCCATGGCGTTGAAGTGGCGCCGCGTTATGGTGCTGAGCGCGTAGTGGCGGTGGTTGCCCCAAACGGCCATGGCAAGCTTCGCCTTGTGCCACGATATCTGGTTTGCTCCGTCACCAATTATTGGCCAGGTTGACAGTACATCGTAGAGCGGTGTGAGGCGGTAGTGGCTGCCGGGCAGCAGCCGGATGCTGAAGTTCTTGGCGTGCCCGTCCGTTGCGGCAAGTAGCCAGAAAAGCAACTGCGCGGTGAACACGGTCTGAAGGTCCTTCTGCGCCTTGTCCGCGCCGTAAAGAATCTGCGAAATCTTTTCCAGGCCCGGCCCCCCATCGGCCTCGTACTTCAAATGCGACGGAACGCCGTAGACCTGGCAGAAGTCTTCCTGCGGCAGGCGCAGCCAACCTTTGCCGTCGCGCCGCAGCGTCCGGTCAAAGCGGGTCACAACCAGCGCCTTCTGGTCGGCAAAGCGCGCGATGTCGCAGTGGGCGACCGATAGACCGTACGCGGCCAGTACTCGCGAACAGAGCCATTCGTTTTCAACCGAGCTGGTCATGTCCGCCTTGCGGTTGCCAACCAAACCCAGCGGCAGCTTGAAGATGTGTGTCGTCGGCGTTGAGCCGTGGGGCAACATCCACTGACCCTGGTGCTGCAGCAGCGCGGTTTTCTCCTGCGCGCCGGCGAGCGAGATACGGAACAGGTCGTCCTCGTCGCCGCGCACGAACGTTGCCGGAGCCACCGCATCGCGCAGCATTCGCGCGACTCCTTCCTCGTCTAGCGGGTCGCCCTGCACGACGTTGACGTCCGCAGGCGTCTCGTTCTCGGGCATCAGCTGCACGGCTCCGACGCAGTCGCGCCCGATTGCTGCCAGCAGGTCAAATGGCTTGGTGCCGGTGCCGAATCGAGTGGCGATCCGCTTTCGAATCGGTTCGCTGTCCGGCAGTAGATTGTCAAAATAGGCGTCGACCTTATCGCCCACGTGCGGCTTGCCATCAAAGCGGAATGGCAGCGACAACGACAGGACTCGCCCCTCAGGGGAGGCAATCCATTGCTCATCGTATAACAGCTCCGTTGCACCACGCGCGGGGATGCGCCAGACTCCGACGGATTGCCCATTCATCCAGATGCGCAGGGCTCGCGAATGTGTTTTGCGTCCCACGATTACCAGGAATCTTTGCTTTCGCCGCCCGAGCTTGCCCGGGGCTTTGCATCGCGTACCTGTAATGTGAGCTCCAAGCCGAGCACGGAAAGCAGCATCATCAGCTGTTTGACATTGAGCTCTTCGGGTGCGAGTTCAAGTTCGGAGAGGCGGTTTTGACTCATGCCCACTTTCGCGCCGACCTCGGCCTGCGTCAGCTGCAACGCCTTGCGTCGTGAGCGCAGTGCAACGCCGAGTTGATGCGTTGTCTGCAGGGCCTGCGGAGGCAAGTTAAGCGAGTGGACTCTCATGGTGACCCAGCATCGACAATAGCGATAAAACAATAATATCGACTCTTCCGATAAACGTCAAGTATCGCCCAGAGCGATTATCGCTAGCTCCGATGCCGGGAACAGGGATGTTTGGCGCGGCGCCAGCGCTCGATTCAGCAATGGCCAGCGTCGCGCATTTCGAATCGATCATCAACGGGCCGGCGAGCATAATTTGGCGTTGACTCATTCAGGCTGCGGCCCAAAAAGCGACATCGCAGAAAATTTTTCTGCCGAGCAAAAATGCCGGAAACGCCGTCTACACAGTGTCTTCATGAAATAGAACGCCGGCGCGTGGCCGGCGTAACTATTTGATTTGATGGTGCTGCTGAGACGAATCGAACGTCCGACCTACTGATTACGAATTAGCCAGTCATCAGCTTGTTTTCAGAGAGAAATGCCGCAAATTTGTCCTAAATGCATTTGCCTGTAACCCTCTGGAGACCCGCATAGAACTGCGGTGTTCAGAGTAATTTGGGACAGTAGTTTGCGAACGCATTTGCCAATCTTGGACGTGGAGGCCGTCCCCTCGTATCGCTAAGCGGAGAAAAAAACCGCCGGGCTGACGCCGAAGCGCTTCGAAACGTCGCGGATTTGGCGTACGTTCAACTCGCGCTTTCCGTTGAGAACCTCCGAGACGACGCCCTGGCTGCCTATCTCCGGCAGATCGGACTGCTTGATGTTGTGCTGCTTCATGATTGCACGCAGCACATCTGCCGGCGTTGGGTCGTCAAGCTGGTAGTGGACGTCGTCGTACTCGCGGATGAATTCTCCGAGCGCCGACACCAGGTTAGCAAGCGGGTGGTCTTGATCCGCCGCGCCGGTGTCAAGCAGCGCATCCATTGCGCGCGTCGCCTCGTCGTATTCCGAAGCGCTGGTGATCGGGTGCAGCGGCACCTTGGCGGTCAGCGCACCGAAATGTCCGGTTAGTTCTTGAATATCCGTTGCAGTAAAAGTCAAGGCTTCCATTTTTCATACTCCTTGTGCGTGAAGACGTGGCGCACATACAGCATCTGCGTGTTGAAGTGCACCGCGGCGATCAGCCGGAACTCGTTGCCGCCGATGTCGAACACGTAGAATCCTCCGACCCTGTCGGTTGCGTTGAACGATCGCTTAAGTGCGGCGAAATTCGCGAACCTGCCAGCCTCCATTGTCTTGCGCCAAATCTGAAGCGGCACACTTGCATCGGGGTGTACGGCAGCGAATTCCACGAGTCGTTTGTTTGAGATTACCCGCATGCGTGACATTATCTCAAATTGAGATATTTAGCAAATGCGTACCCGCGATCCCACGAGGGGCCTTCCCCTTGCCTGCGCCTGTGGGTGTTACTAAGCAACCGAACGCACTACTGGTGCGGGCTTCTTCGTGGCCGATTGATTCGGGTCTCCCCCTCTGTCGATCGTCCCTGAACGTCCCGGGATGGGGGGTGCATGCCCTGACCGGCCCACTTGCCCGGAACTACGCGGTCACGGTCAATGGCAATTGGCGCCTGGCTTTCGCATTCGATGGCGGCGATGCCGTGCGGGTCGATTACCGGGATTACCACTGAGGGAAATGAACATGAGCCGAATGCACAATCCGCCCCACCCAGGCGAGACGCTGCGCGAGGACATTTTGCCGGTGCTGGGCTTGAGCGTCACGGATGCGGCCAAGCAACTGCGCGTGACGCGCGCCACACTGTCGCGCGTACTCAACGGCCGGGCCGCGATTTCGCCGGAAATGGCGCTGCGCCTGGAAGGTTGGCTTGGCGTGGACTATGGCGGCGGCGCAGATGCATGGATCGCGCTGCAGGCGGCCTATGACTTATGGCAGGCCCGCAAGGCCGATGCGCCGAAGGTCAAGCGAGTGACGATTGTTTCCGCTGTTGACACCGAAGAGACGCCTACGGACGCTTAGCGCGCATCCGCTCCGAACGCTGCATTCTTCGTCCAACTGGCCAGGAGCTTTGTTCAACTCCTGTTGCTCAACGCAGCGCGCGCCGTGCCTTTCGCGCCCATTCAAGCGCGCCGGAATTTCGCCAAAGATCGAGAGTTTGTTCACGATATAGCCAGGCTTCCTCCTTACCGCCCACGGTGATTCCGTATCCGCCGCCGCGGCGAGGTTGCCGAGGTTTGTCGGCGAGCAGCATGCGCACGGCAACCGGATGATTGCGGGCGGCTTCCGCGAGTGAAACCAGGGCATCGCCACGGCGTTCGCCGACGAACAGCGCCAGCACGCGACTCAACGACATCTCGGCAAAGTCGTCCGGATAGCGATCCGTCAATGTGATGGCTTTGTCGGCCTGACCGGCCGCAAGGTAAAGGCGTGCCAGCGTTCCACGCATGCCATGGTTATCGTTCGGATTGAGCCGCAGTACAAGCCACTCGGCCAGTTCCAACGCGAGCGCCCCATCTGCCTCGGCCAACGCCACATGCAGGCGCGCCGCGACACAGCGCAGCGCGGGGCGGTTGTCGAGGCACACCCACGGAACCTGTGAATCGGGGTGGTCCCGCACCGCAATGCGCAGCAGCGCAATCGCGCGATCCAACAACGGCAATTCGATGCGCTGCTGTGCTCCGAGCATGTCCAGTGCATGGACCGCCATCGCAAGATCGTCCATGACATCGATGCTCTGCCAAACGAGCGGCTCCCGGTGCAGCAGTTCCAGCCACGTCGCCGCATGGTCGAACGCGACAGCATCGCCCGATGCCAACATCGTGAGGGGCGGCTTGGACTGTGGAAAAACGGCGCGCCATCGGACCTGGGCTGCGATGAGTTCCGGGGCCGGACGCAGTTCGACAGTACCGTCCGGGCCTTTGTGTACGGAATAGAACCTTGCCGGCGCAGGGGCGGCGGCCAACAGGTCCATCAGACGCCCGAGATCGGGATTGCGCATTCGACCGACCCCCAACATTGCCTGTGCCGGATCGGTAGCGGCTTCGCGCAACACATCAATCAGCTCGTCAGACAACGGCGGATCGGCACGCCGCGCGCGCGCCAACCAGAACTTCGCGCGTTCCCGCGCCAGATCAAGCCGGCCAGCTCCAGTAAGGACGCTAACCTCAAGGTAACCCAACGCCGGATCATCGGGCGTCAACTGCTGCGCCCGCCGGAATGCCTCCATCGCCTCGTCCAGACGGTCCTGATCGGCCAAAAGAACCGCCCGCCGTTGCCACGCCGTCGACTGAAGCGCGCGGTCACCCCGCGCCAGCGCTACTTCGATCAGCTCGCGACGCTTCTTTTCTTTGCCGGCGTCCAGATACAAATCCATCAGCATGTCGAACATGGGCGCGCGACGCTGGTCCAGCGGCCGGTCACCTGCAAACCAGGGTTCCAGCATTCGCATCGCCCGCGTTTGGTTGCCTTCTTCGCCCCATTGATATGCGGTGTGGGCGACTGCGTCGGGATCAGCGTTGCTGCTGGGCAGTTCGGCAAAGCGAGCCGCCGGTAATGCGTCCAGCACGTATCGGAGCATGTTCAAGTTGGGGAAGGGGTTTTCGCCAACCAGTCGTTGGCAGCAATGCTTGAACTTGCGGCCCGAACCGCAAAAGCACGGTTCGTTGCGCCCCGGCATCGCCAGTCGACGCACCGCGTACGAATTGACCGGGAGCGGCGTGATGCTGTAAATCTCGCGCGCGAGCAACTGCGCAAAGTGGTCCGGATCAACCGCCTGCGCGACTATCGACGGCGCAAGCAGTGAAACACTTTCGCCGAACCACTTGAAAAACGCATCCACTTCGCTATTGGCAACAAGTCTGCGCGCGCACGCTCCGAGAAGCGTATGCAGATCCTCAGACGAATCGTCGGTATCATTGGGAAGCGACTTGGTCATCGGGCGGCTCGCCGAAGCAAAGGGGTGGTGACGGATACTACCGAATGTCGACCGTGCGTCGTGGAGGCCTAGACAGAACGGCAACCAGTACTCGCTTGCACCCGACATTTACGGCTTGACATGGGCGCTACTCATCGAGGACAAGCGGACGAGAACCGCACGCTGCTTCTCCGCCGCACGCCTGCCCTGCTCGGCCCGAGGAACAAGTTCGGAAACGGCGTGAGCTGGCTTGGGAAGATGGTGCCAGAATTATCAAAGATCGACGACGCACGCGAGATTTAATCGCCTTTGACGGTCGATGGTCCGGGTCGCTGGACAGCGCTAAAATTGACGTATGTACTGCTACGTATATACAAATAAGGTCACCATGTCCAGCAAAACCGCGAAGCTTTTTATCAATGGAGGCAGCCAGGCCGTACGTCTTCCGGCGGAGTTTCGTTTTGACGATTCCGAGGAGGTTCATATTCGCCGCGATGCCGTCACTGGGGATGTAATTCTGTCCGCCAGGCGATCGGACGGTACGTGGGACGATTTTTTTGCTCTGCGAGAGCAGGCCGATGTGCCCAGCGATTTCCTGGACGACCGTCCGTTGAATGAACCGCTGCAGGTGCGCGAATCGCTCAAGGACCAGTGATGCCGCTCTACATGCTCGATACGGACACGGTGAGCTATTTCCTTCGAGGGAGAACGCCTACACTGGACGATCGCATGGCGACGGTATCCCTGAAGCACCTCTGCATTTCCGCCGTGACGTGGGGCGAGTTGCTGTACGGGGTCAAACGTAAGGAAGTTGCACACCGGCTGGCACAACTGCTGGATCAGTTCCGACTTCGAGTGCGTTGCCTGGCGTGGGATGAGGCTACGGCGACCCAATTCGCGTCGATCGCGGCACAGTTGCACAAGGCGAGAACACGAATCGGCAGCATGGACGCCATGATCGCCACACATGCCCTGGCAACGGGCGCGGTGCTCATTACCAACAATTCTCGCCATTTCTCCAGAGTATCCGGTCTAAGGGTCGAGAACTGGTGCCAACCCGACCATTGAACGCGCCTTCTGGAGTGTTGCCTTGGAATCGGACACCGCCCTACCAAGCGAGATTGCACGCTCGTGTGGACCGATCTCGCCTCGGCAGCAACAGACGTGCGGGATTGGGAAGTCGGAGATAGAGCACATGTACGACCGCCCGCAAGATTTAAAAAATCGCTTACCAACTCCCGATAGCGATAGGACGCAATTGCGAACTGCAGCAATGCCCTCCTTATTCCGCGCCTTCGCATTGGTCATGTCGATCCCGGTGCTGTCGCTCATCGCGTGCACAACAGAACAGAAGCTCTCGCGAGAATCAGATACTGATATTCGGGCCGAGGAAACGTCAACGCTGTGCGGATCGCTTGCTCACAACACTAGCCCCAACGTCGTTGCGCTAGATGAGTTGCAACGTCGTGGCGAAATTCGCGCACAATATGTCGAAGCGATCCGCGAGCGGCGCGTGACAATCGGAATGAACATATGCGAGGTTTTCGCTTCTATCGGGGTTCCGAATCAGCTTAACCGGATCAAATTACCGCCAGGGACGGCGGCTCGGCTCGTTTACTCATCTGGCCATTATGTCTATCTGGATGAGGGCAATTTTGTGACCGTCATTCAAGGCTTCTAACGCTTTGAATTGCGGCTAATGTGCGCCGGTTCTTCGGCTTCGCCGTGCGCAACACCTACTCCTACGGGAGCACCAGCGTTGAGGTAAAGCCCAAGATGACGATGGGCACGTTCAGCGTCGACTCCAATTTTCCTTATCCTCCAGGTCGGATCTATGATAAGTGTTTCGGCAGTGAGTAGCGGAAGTCCGTCTGCTCAGCTGGATCCTTCGCTACGGCCCGGCTTCCCCTCTCGGCGTTTTGCTGGCAGGCATCTAGCTCGCCCATCAGCAATGAAATCGCGTTATAACACGCGCCCGGCCCTGTCAAGAGCGGCGCGGATCGCTAGCGTTAGGCTTGCATCTTGGTGAATCAAATCGGCGTGACGTTATTCGTGGGGACCGATTTGAACGTCTCACTGATCATGGAAGCCGTGGTAAGGATGATTCGAGGGAGACCCGTGGATCATGGCAAGCTTTGACAAGAAAGCAGGAAAATGGAAGGAAAAAATAGTTCACGAAATGGTCGAGTACTGGGTGAACGTCGTTTATCTCACCCTCGTGTTCAGCGCTTTCACCCAGTACCGGAGATTCCTTCTGGCTGCCTATGACATCGAATACACGGATTACGGGGTAGCCCTAATCCAGGCGTTGATCTTTGCGAAGATTATTGCGATCGGAAGTGTGATCCCCCTCGCTCGCGCTCTTGAACATAAACCCCTGATCTTTCCGACCCTTTACAAGACCGTCGTCTTCAGTTTTCTCGCCGGCGTCTTCACCGTCATCGAGCATGCGGTCAAGAACCTTTGGAACGGAAGGGGGTTCACGGGAGGTTTCGAGCACTTCTTCGAGAAGGATTTCCACGAGGTGCTTGCCGGATCACTGGTCATTTTCGTGGCTGTGATTCCTTTCTTCGCCTTCAAGGAACTGGGGCGGGTTTTGGGCGACAAGAACAGCATCGCAGCGCTCTTTTTCCTTAGAAGAACGGACCAGTGAATCCGGCTTCAATGGCTCCGGGGAGGAGGATGATGGACTTCAGCGTCGTTGATTCCGACGTAACCTTGCGCGACGGACGCGCCGTGCACCTGCGCGCGATGCGCAGCTCGGACGAGGAGGAAATCCTGCAAGCGTTCGACCGGCTTAGCCCGGAGGTCCGCTACATGCGCTTCATGCGCCAGGTTCGCGAGCTCAACGTGGAACGCCTGCGCGAAGCGCTCGCGTCGCTTCCACAGCGCGGCGTAGGGATCGTCGCGACTATCCCGGCGGCCGATGGCATCGACATCGTGGGAAGCGCCACTTTCATGATCGGAAGTGAGCCCTCGACTTGCGAGTTCGCGATCGCCGTCGCCGCCGAGTACGGTCGAGCCGGCCTCGGTCGCACGCTGTTGACGGCGCTCATCGACATCGCGAGGCGGCGCGGGCTCAAGGAAATGGAGGGGTTCGTGCTGGCCGCGAACCAGCCGATGCTGCAGCTTGCCGGCCGTCTCGGGTTTTCGATATCCGCCGACCCCGAAGATCGGACCGTTCGCATCTGCCGCCTGAGGCTGGGCGACACCTAGCGCTGTCCGGCGGCAATCGACACAGTGCGGTCGGCCGTGATTTGCCAGTAAAGGCGAATCGGTTAATGATCTAACGCAAGCACGAAGCGTCCAAGTGTCGTTAGTCTGTCGGCATTCTGGGGGAAAGAACATCAGCACCGATCGTGACCGCAACCTGCAGCCCGGTCTTGTCCCCAGTCTGACGTGGCTGGGCCAGTACCGGAAGGAATGGTTGCGCCCGGACGTCATAGCCGGATTGACGGCGGCTGCCGTCGTTATTCCGAAGGCGATGGCTTACGCCACGATCGCCGGCCTGCCCGTCGAGGTTGGCCTGTACACGGTGCTCGTGCCGATGGTGGTTTATGCACTGCTGGGCACGTCGCGCCCGCTCAGTGTGAGCACGACGACCACGCTCGCCATCCTGGCGGCGGCCGAGTTGGGCGAGGTGGTGCCTGGCGGCGACGCCGGCCAGTTGCTGATAGCCAGTGCGACTCTGGCAATCCTGGTGGGTGCCATGCTGGTGCTCGCGTCGGTCTTGCGCCTGGGGTTCGTTGCCAACTTCATCTCCGAGCCCGTGCTGACCGGCTTCAAGGCGGGCATCGGCCTGGCGATCGTGGTCGATCAGATGCCCAAGCTTCTAGGTTTCCACATTGAGAAGACCGGCTTCCTGCGAGACGTTCTTGCCATTGTCCGTCACCTGCCCCAGACCTCCGTCCCGACGGTGGCCCTAGCGCTGGTGCTACTCGCTTTGATCTTCGTACTGCACCGCTTCGCGCCACGCGCGCCGGCCCCGCTGGTCGCAGTGGCCGTGGCCATCGCCGCCTCCGGCCTGCTGGGCCTGCATGAGGCCGGGGTGGCGACGGTCGGCCACGTCCCGCCTGGCCTGCCGGCCCCGGTCTTGCCGCAAGTCGACCTCTTCGTGCAGATGTGGCCAGGCGCGGCCGGTATAGCGTTGATGAGCTTCACCGAGACCATCGCCGCCGGGCGCGCGTTCACCGCGCCCACCGAACCGCGTCCCGTGCCCAACCAGGAACTGCTGGCAGTGGGCCTGGCCAATGTCGCCGGCGGCTTCTTCGGCGCCATGCCGGCGGGGGGCGGTACCACACAAACCGCGGTCAACCGTGCCTCAGGAGCGCGCACGCAGCTCGCCGAGCTGGTCACCGCTGCGGCCGCCGTAGCGACGCTGCTGCTGCTTGCGCCGCTCATTGCGCTCATGCCGCTGGCCGCGCTGGCGGCGGTGGTAGCGGCCTATTCCGTGCCTCTGATCAAGCCCGCCGAGTTCGCCGACATCCGCCGTGTGCGCCGAATCGAGTTTCGCTGGGCGGTGATCGCCTTTGTCGGCGTCGTGCTGCTTGGCACCTTAAATGGAATCCTGGTCGCGGTGATCGCCTCGCTGCTGGGGCTGGCGCAACAGGCGTACGACGCGCCCGTCTACGCGCTTGGCCGCAAGCGCGGAACCGACGCGTTCCGACCCCTTTCGGACGAACATGCGGATGACCAGACCTGGCCTGGCCTGCTGGTACTGCGCGTCGAAGGACGCATGTTCTTCGCCAACGCGCAACGCATCGCGGACAAGGTGTGGGCGCTGATCGAGCAGACCAAACCGTCGGTCGTATTGCTCGATGGCAGCGCTCTTTTTGACATCGAGTACACCGCGCTCAAGATGCTCATCGAGGGCGAGGAGACCATTCGCCGCGACGGCATCACGCTGTGGCTGGCGGCGCTCACCCCCGCGGTACTGAGGGTCGTCAATAGCTCGCAGCTCGGCAAGACCTTGGGCCGGGAGCGGATGTTCTTCAACGTGCAGGCTGCGGTCGAGAAGTACGAGCAGACCAGGTCCTCGACGGTGGCTGCTTAGCGAAAAGGAGAAGCCATCGTGGGGTCCAACGAAAGCAGGGGCAAGGCCGAGCCCGAAACGGTCGCCAGGAAAAGCCGGACCAAGCCGCCGGAAAAGCTCAAGGGAAAGGACTATAATAAGGAGCTGGCCCGCTTGCATGGTGAATTGGTCAAGCTCCAGCAGTGGGTCGTGTACAAGGGCCTTAAGGTCTGCATCGTGTTCGAGGGGCGCGACGGCGCCGGCAAGGGCGGCACTATCAAGGCCATCACCGAGCGCGTGAGCCCACGCGTGTTTCGCGTGGTGGCCCTGCCGGCGCCCACCGAGCGCGAGAAAAGCCAGATGTACATGCAACGCTACGTGCCGCACCTGCCGGCTGCCGGCGAGGTCGTCATCTTCGACCGCAGCTGGTACAACCGCGCCGGCGTCGAGCGGGTGATGGGATTTTGCAGCGAGGAATTGGCGCGGAAATTCCTGCAACTCGTCCCGCTGCTCGAGAAGGCGATGGTGGAATCCGGAATCATCCTCATCAAGTACTGGATGGAAGTCAGTGCGGAGGAACAGACGCGCAGGCTGGCGGCGCGCATCCACGATACGCGCAAAATCTGGAAGCTCTCGCCGATGGACCTCAAGTCATACAGCCGATGGTACGATTACTCTAGGGCGCGCGACGACATGTTCATCGCCACCGACAACGGATTCGCGCCCTGGCATGTGGTGAGGTCGGACGACAAGAAGCGCGCACGCCTTAACACCATCGCGCATCTGCTCGGACGCATCGAGTACAAGTCGGCGCCCCGGGAAGAGGTAAAGCTACCCAAGCGCCAGAGTGCAGGCGGCTACAAGGAACCGGACATTCCGTTCAAGTTCATCGAGGAGCGGTACTGATACCGGGCGCTTCACCAACAACGCGCTCCGAATTGGAGGGAAAGAAAGATGCGTATCGTTATCGGAAATCTCCCGGACGACGTCTCCGAGGAGGGAATTCGCGACGCCCTTAGCGCATTCGTGCCGGTGGACACGATCAAACTGATCAAGGAGAGCGGCACGCCTTCGGCGATCATTGAGACGGCGATGGCGCGCGGCCAGGCCGAAGCGCTGGCGCGGCGCATCGATGGGCGTATCTACCAAGGTCGAGCCCTACGGGCCTTCGTGACGGTGATGGACTGGAAGTAACGCCAATCACGGCGCCTGGTATCCCTGCTGGAGCCTGAGTCACTGTGATGGCCATTTCCTCGCTCTTGGAACGCGTGGCGCTTGCTCTGTTCGGGGCGGGCCAGTCCCCTGGCGATGGCGCGGCGGACCGCCAGTTGACCGCGGACACGATCGAGCTTGTGGTCGAGACGGTCGAACCGCGCGTGCGGTTCCACGCCCACTACCGCGAAAAGCTCGAAGGATGTGTTCGCAATAGCATTGCGTACCTGCGATCGATCGGACGCGCGCCGATGGAGCCCGTCCTGCTCGCGCGCGCGCAATGGAACGAGGACCCGCGCCTGAATGCATTTTTTGCCACG
>Ga0209517_10004474_pt1 | contig 18332 bp, 15 predicted proteins | sample PeaSoiMetSII2010_FD_187695 | JGI IMG/M metagenome (GOLD analysis project Ga0209517, IMG submission 187695) | Peat soil microbial communities from Weissenstadt, Germany - SII-2010 (SPAdes) (version 2) | ecosystem: Environmental > Terrestrial > Soil > Wetlands > Peat | place: Germany...
CTCCGAACAAGGTGGCACGGAGACGCCGATTCCAACCTCCGTTGACAGCATCGAACTGCACGACATCGATCGGCGCCGCGCAAGGCTATTGGTTACGGCACAGACTCCGGATGGGGGCCCTGGCGACAGTCTTTGGATCGTCCCTACGGCCGGCGGTTCCGGGCAGCGTGTAGACGATGTGCTGACCGACGATGCCGCCTGGTCGCCCGACGGGCAACACATCGTTTACTGTCGGCAAACGGATCTCTTCACCGTGAGCGAGGATGGTTCGCAACCGCGCAAACTGTTCTCTGCTCCCGGGGTCATCGGATACGTTCGTTGGTCTCCCGACGGACAGCACTTGAGCTTTACGGTCAGGAGTTTTTCCACTGCGACGCTATCGCTTTGGGAGATTGGATCCGATGGGCGCGATCCTCATCCGCTCTCCTTCGGCTGGAAGGCCCCCACCATCCTCTGGGGCGAAGGCGAATGCTGCGGCGACTGGTCCCCCGACGGTCGCTACTTCCTGTTTCGTTCCTCGCGCGATGGCGCTGACAGCGTATGGTTGATCCGGGAGAAAACGGGTCGGTTCGCACGGGGCCGAACGGAGCCCGTGCAGTTGTACACGAGTCCCAATCGCCTCAATGAGCCGAGGTTTAGCGCGGATGGCAAGAAGATTTACTTTGTGAACTATCACGAGCGCCGCGAGTTGGTTCGCTACGAGTCCACCAAGAAGACGTTCGTGCCGTATCTGGGCGGCATTCCGGCTCGTCATCTTAGCTTCTCTCGCGATGGGCAGTGGGTGGCTTACAAGAACGAAATGGACCGCACTTTGTGGCGTGCGCGGGTAGACGGTACGCAGGCTCTCCAGCTTACGTTTCCGCCCCTCGACACCTACCATCCGACCTGGTCGCCGGACGGCAAGAGCATCGCTTTCGAAGGTAGCGGCAGGCTGTACATAATCCCGTTTGAGGGAGGGAAATCGGAGCGAATCCTGCCCGAGGAGATCTCAGGCGGGCAGCCGAGTTGGTCCCCAGACGGCAAGGCCCTACTCTTCACCCGCTGGCACCCGCCCCAGCCTCGCGCCATCTACCTGCTTGATTTGAGCACCCGCGGATTTGAGATGGTTCCTGGCTCGGAGGACTTTGAATGCCCGCAGTGGTCACCCGACGGAAAGTATGCGGTTGCCTCCGACAGAAAGGATCGCAAGCTGATGTTGTTCGATTTCAGCCGGAAGGAATGGTCTGCGCTAGCGGATGGTACTCCTTACGGTTGGGGAATACGCTGGTCATCGGACTCCCGCTATGTCTATTACCAGCACGTGTTTGGCGGTGAGGAACAGCCCATTTTCCGGGTTCGCGTCAGCGACCGCAAGGTGGAACAGGTTACTTCGTCACGCCAGATCCTGCGTGCAGACCTGCTTAGCTACAGCATGACCGGCCTTACTCCGGATAATTCTCCTCTGGCCTCTCTCACACACACGAATTCTGATGTCCACGCCTTGGAACTCGACCTACCTTAACGGCGCCCCCGTCTGCGCGAAGAGAACTCAGCAGTCAGCAAGTCCGGTCCTACGAGGCCGCGGACACGGCGGCAGGCAGGCGCGCAGTCTGCCGAAGCGGCTCGGCCAGAGCGCGCATGACCTTGCCGAATCCAGCGAAGTCCAGCGACTGGGGACCATCGGAGAGTGCGCGTTCCGGGCAGGGATGCACCTCAATGATGAGTCCATCGGCCCCCACCGCGACCGCGGCCCGCGAAACGGCGGCAATCAGACTCTGCTTCCCGGTGCCGTGAGAAGGATCGGCGATCACCGGCAGGTGCGATAGATCGCGAGCCAGGGCAATGGCTGCCAAATCAATGGTGTTGCGGGTTTCGGTCTCGAAGGTCTTGATGCCGCGCTCGCAGAGAACGACCTGGTGGTTGCCTCCGGCAAGCAGATATTCGGCCGCGAGCAGCCACTCCTTGATGGTGGCAGACGGTCCCCGCTTCAGAAGGATCGGCTTGTTGACGGTGGCCAGGCGGCGCAGCAAGGCAAAGTTCTGCATGTTGCGGGCGCCGACTTGCAGCATGTCTACATACTCGCAAATCAGGTCCACATCCTCGGTGCTCATGACCTCGGTGACCACGGGCAGGCCGGTTTCTTCGCGGGCTTCGCGCAAAATTTTGAGCGCCTCAATCCCCAGCCCCTGAAAGTCGTAAGGAGAAGTGCGCGGTTTGTAGGCGCCGCCGCGCAGCATGGCGGCGCCGGCGCGCTTGACCGCGTGGGCGGTGTCGAGCAGTTGCTCGCGAGATTCCACCGAGCACGGGCCGGCGATGACCACGACTTCCGGGCCGCCGATCGTCACCCCATTTACGTTTATGACCGAACGTTCGGGCTTTACCTGCCGGCTGACGAGTTTGAAGGGCTGAGCGATGGCGACGACGTTGTCCACTCCTGGCGCGACCTGCAAAGCCTCGATTTCGTGGCGGCGTCCACTGCCCACAGCCGCGACAATGGTGCGTTCGGTGCCGCGCGTGACATGAGGCTGGTATCCAGCTTCGCGGATGCGCTCGATGATGTGGTTGATCTCCTGCTCGGTAGCCTTCTCGGACATGTTGACGATCATGGGGGCTTCTCCTTCGGTTTTAGGCTCGTCCATACGGTTCTACGGTCATCCCTAAAAGCAAAAACCGCGATCTTCCCGATCGCGGCTTGCGGCTGAAGCTTGTCTAAGTTTGGTGGCCTCTAGTGGCTCATCCTCACCCCAAGCTGGCCCGCAGCCGCTACCGTAGGGAACCAGTAGCGGACGGTAAAGGCGAAGCCCGGGGTAAATCGCGTCATCAGATTCCTTCCGTTCAAAGAACTCAGACGAAATGGCTTGGCACTGCCAGAATTGCACGGGTTACTGGATCGAACTGGCTACCTGGGAGAATGCGTTGTTAGCATTCGACCCGATCAAACGCACCGTTCCGACAACCAGGACTAGAATCACTGCCAGCATCACGGCGTACTCGGCAATATCCTGTCCCGCATCCTCCCGCCAAAGCCTTTGCATCAATCTGTACATTGCTCTCCTCCGCCGCTGTCAGTTCCCCCGAGAGGGAAAAATTGAAGTCAAACTGGGTCGCAAAACATGATGCACGTGCCCGAAGGCCCTTGTCAAATGGGGTTTTAGGGGTTCCCCAGAGAGTCAATGTCGCGGAGTATTCGCCGGCGGCTGGATTTGCGCGGCGCTGGCCGGGGCCGACGCCGCCTGCTGCGGCAGTAGGCCCTGAGCCGCCTGCTGCGCGTACCGCAAAACGCCGTTGGGAAGAATGCCGAGATACAGCGTGGCCACGATGCTAAGCGCGAGGGCCAGGCCTAATCCAAACGGAACCGGCGCGACGGGGACTTCCTTGCGCGCTTCCCGCATATACATCACCACGATGATCCGGAGATAGTAGTAAGCGCCGACGGCGCTGTTGACGAAGCCGATGAGCGTCAGCCAGATCAGGTTGGCCTTCAAGGCGGCGCTGAACACGTAGAACTTGGCGAAGAAGCCGCCGGTTATGGGGATGCCGATCAGCGAAAGCAGAAAGATGGAGAGCGTGGCCGCGAGCAGCGGGGAAGTGCGGCCCAGGCCTTCATAATCTTCCAGCGTCACGTAGCGCTCGCCGGCGCTGGCGAAGTGACTGACCACGGCGAACGCGCCCACATTCATGGCGGCGTAGGCGGCGGTATAGAACATGGCGGCGGAGATTCCGATGGCGGAATTCTCCGGAGTGGTCATGGCGAAGGCGACCAGCAGATAGCCGGCGTGCGCGATCGAGGAATATGCCAGCAGCCGCTTGATGTTGGTCTGAACCAGAGCTCCGACGTTCCCCAGGGTCATGGACAGGGCGGCGGCTACCCACACCAGCCAGAAGCGGCCCGGAGCGTTGATCGTGAACACAACGCGCAGCAACACGGCAAATGCCGCAGCCTTCGGCGCCGTTGACATGAAGCCGACGACTGGAGCGGGGGCGCCTTCGTAAACGTCGGGAGTCCAGATGTGAAACGGCGCCGCCGCTACCTTGAATCCCAGGCCGACGAACATCAAAGCGGTGGCCACATACACCAGCACGCTGGCCGGGCTGGCCTGCAAGGTCTGGCTGATGACGTCAATGTTGGTCGAGCCGGTGGCGCCGAACATCATGGCCACGCCGTAGAGGAAGAATGCCGTCGCGAAGGATCCCAGGAGGAAATACTTGAGCGAGGATTCGGCGCTCGCCGCTTCCTGGCGGCGGAATCCCGCGAGAATGTACGTGGAGATCGAGGAGATTTCGAGGGCAATGAAAATCAGGACGAGTTCAACCGCGGAGGACATCAGCGCCATGCCGACGACGCCGAAAAGAATGAGCGCATAGTATTCGCCGGCACGGATTTTCTGCACGGCCATGTATTCGAATGACGCAAGAATGACGACCGCCGCGATAGCAATGACGAGAAAGTGGAAGAACACGCTGAAGCTGTCGACCCGCACCATGTGCGAAAAAGCGAGGCCGTAGTGCTCCGGCCGCGCCATGTACCAAGTCGAGACGAGGCCGGCGAGGGTCCCGGCAAAACCGATCAGGCCGAGAGTCCGCTGGCTTTTTTCCTCGTCTACGAGAGGATCGAGCAGCATAATAAGGATGCCGAAGGCGGACAGAACAAGTTCGGGCAGGATGCGGACGTAATCAGCGCCCTGGGGAATGGCCTGGGATTGAGCGAGAAGCGTGGCGGTCATTGGCCCACCACCTTGCTCGCCATCTGCGCGAAGGGAGTCAGCACCGTCTGCACGGCGGGATCAATCGCAGCCAGCCACAGAATGGGCGCCACGCCCATGACCAGGGCCGCAACCGCGCAGGGCCAGACCGCAGCCTTTTCAAAGCCGAAAAGATCGGGGAGAGAGTTGTTCACCGGATGCGTCACTTTGCCGTAGAACACTCTCTGATACATCCACAACAAATAGCAGGCGCTCCAGATCACACCAGTCGCGCCAAGAATCCCGTAGATTGCCCGGGCCTGAAATGCCCCGCTCAGCACCAGGAACTCGCCAATGAATCCATTGAGCAAGGGCAGGCCCACCGATGCCAGCACGATGAAAAGATAGGAGGCGGCGTAAACCGGCATGGGAGAGGCGAGACCGCCGAATTCGCTGATCTCGTAAGTGTGGCGGCGTTCGTGAAGAATGCCCGCCAGCATGAAGAGGGCGCCGGTGGAAACTCCGTGCGCCAGCATGACAAACATCGCGCCGTTCAGCCCCAACTGAGTGAAGCTGAAAATGCCGAGCACGACAAATCCTAGGTGGCTGACCGAAGAGTAGGCGATCAGCTTCTTCATGTTGGGTTGCACCATGGCCACAAGGGCGCCATAGACAATGCCGATCAGGGCCAGAACCATGATCCAGGGCGCGTTTTGACGGGACTGCACCGGGAAAAGGCCCAGGTTGAAACGCAGCATGCCATAGGTGCCCATCTTGAGCAGGACGCCCGCCAGCAGGACAGATCCGGCGGTCGGGGCTTCGACGTGAGCGTCCGGCAACCAGGTGTGGAACGGAAACAGCGGAACCTTCACCGCGAATGCCAGGAAGAATCCAAGGAAGAGCCACTGCGCGGCGGCTGGGAAATTTGGTACTCCGCCAGGGCGCGCGAGCTGATCGCGAATTTCGGCGAAATCGAAGCTGCCCGTGTGAGCGTACAGCCACAGAATCGCCACCAGCATGAACACAGAGGCGATCATCGTGTACATGAAGAACTTCACCGCGGCATAGACCTTGCGCTCGTGTCCGAAGACGCCGATCAGCAGGGCCATGGGAATCAGCGTCGCTTCCCAGAAGAAATAGAAGAGGAATAGGTCGAGCGAAGTGAAGACGCCGATCAGCGCGGTCTCCATGATCAGCAGAAGAATGAAGAACTCTTTTACCCGGTCATGCACCGACTTCCAGGAAATCAGCACGCACAGCGGCGTGAGGAACGTGGTCAGCACCACCAGCCACATGGAGATGCCGTCGATGCCCATGTGGTAGTGAATGTTAGGGCTGGAAATCCACTGCCGCTTGATCTCGTAGTGAAAGGGCGAAGCTTCGTGACGGAAGTAGACGGGCAGATGAAGCGAAAGGACGAAGGTCAGCAGCGAGACAAAGAGGGAGAAGAAACGAATTTCCCGATCGCGCCGGGGAAGCAAAGTCAGCAACAACGCGCCTACCAGCGGCGCAAACGTCACCAGGGTCAGGATGTAGGGGCTGAGGTTGTTGATGTTCATCGTCCCACCCCCAGCCAGATCATGTAGGCAATCACCGCGGCGGAGCCGGCAGCGATCCATCCGGCGTAGGAGCGCAGGTTGCCGGACTGCATGTGGCGCACGTTGTCGGAGACGTGGCGGGCTCCGTCGGCAGCGTCGTTGATGGAATCGTCAATCACTTTGCGGTCCACGCCTTGCCACAGGATGCGAGTCGAGCCGTCCACCAGCGGCTTGACGAAGAGCGCGGCGTAGAGTTCGTCGACGTAGTACTTGTTCAGGACCGCTTCGTAGAAGCTGCCAAAACCGTCGGCGATCTTCTGCGGAAGATAGGGCTTGCTGACGTAGAGCACCCAGGCGAGGATTGCGCCCAGGGCGGCCACCAGCACCGAAACGCCCATCAGCAAATACTCCGTGAAGTTGGTTGCCGCTTCTTTACCCGCTTCCGCGACCTCGCCCGAACCGAACACGGGCGCGAGGAAATGTTCGAAGCGGTTGCCGATGCCGACCCATCCGCCGACCAGCGATAGCACCGCGAGGATCATCAGCGGAACCAGCATGACCATGGGGCTCTCGTGGGGCTCGCCGTGTCCGTCGTCGCCGTGAGCGGCATGGACACGCCCATGCGCGTCCACCTGGATGCCGTGATAGTCCCCCCAAAATGTCATAAACAGCAGGCGGAACATGTAAAACGACGTGATGAAAGCGGTGATGACGCCGATCAGCCAATAGACCCAATTCTGCTGATAGGCTTTCCAGAGGATTTCGTCTTTACTCCAGAAGCCAGCGAAGGGCGGGATTCCTGCAATCGCCAGCGTGGCTGTTCCCATGGTCAGAAATGTCCAAGGGATATAGGACCGGAGACCGCCCATCTTGCGCATGTCCTGCTCGCCGCCGACGGCATGAATCACCGAGCCCGCGGCCAGGAAGAGGAGACCTTTGAAGAAAGCGTGAGTCATCAGGTGAAAGATTCCGGCGGAGAAGGCTCCCACGCCGCAGGCCATGAACATGTATCCGAGCTGCGAGACGGTGGAATAGGCAAGAACCTTCTTGATGTCGGTTTGCGTGATGCCGATCGTCGCCGCGAACAACGCCGTCAGTGTGCCGATGATCGCGACCACTGTCAGCGCGATGGGCGCACGCTCAAAGATCACGTGCGAGCGGGCGACCATGTAGACTCCGGCAGTCACCATGGTGGCAGCGTGGATCAACGCAGAAACCGGCGTTGGTCCTTCCATGGCATCGGGAAGCCAGACGTAGAGCGGGATCTGGGCCGATTTGCCGCAGGCGCCGATCATCAACAGAATTCCGACGGTGGTTAGGAGGGTTTCGGTTCCAGCCCCGGGAGTCAAGCGCGGTACGCCCTCGAACACATCCGTGAAATTCAGTGAGGGAAAATGCTGGATCAGCAGGAACAATCCGATCAGAAATCCGAAATCGCCGATGCGGTTGACGATAAATGCTTTCTTGCCCGCCGATGCCGCAGAATCTTTCGTGAACCAGAACCCGATCAGCAGGTACGACGCCAGGCCAACGCCCTCCCAGCCGATGAACATCACGAGGTAGTTGTTGGCCAGCACCAGCGTCAACATGAAGAACATGAACAGGTTCAGATAGGAGAAGAAACGGTAGTAGCCGGGATCGTCCCACATGTAGCCGACGGAATAGATGTGGATGAGGAACCCGACTCCGGTGACGACCAGCAGCATGACCAGCGAGAGCGGATCGAGATAAAACGCGAAATCGGCGACAAAGCTGCCGGAGCGAATCCAGTGGGCCAGGTATTCCTGATGGGGAATTTCGGGAAGCGACGAAAACCGCCAGGCGACCGACAACGCCCACACAAAGGCCGCGCCGCAGAAGACTAGGGCGATCGTGCTGACTGCGGTTCGCGAAGACTTCTTCCCGAAGAAGCCGTTGATCGCAGCGCCCGCCAGAGGCAGGATCGGGATCAGCCAGAGATTGAGATTCGGCGTCATAGTTTGAGCAAATTCACCTGGTCCACGTTCAGGGTTTCCCGCGTGCGATAAACGGCGATGATGATGGCGAGGCCGACAGCAGCCTCGGCCGCCGCGACGACCATCACAAAGAAGACGAAGACCTGTCCGGCGAGCGCGTGCCAGTGTGCAGCAAACGCAACAAAGGACAGATTCACGCCATTGAGCATCAGCTCAATCGACATGAAGATCGTGATGATGTTGCGCTTGATGAGGAATCCGGTCACGCCGCAGGCAAACAGGATTCCGCTGAGCACAAGGTAGTAAGAGAGTGGGACCATCAGTCCCCCTTCCTTGGCGGCACGGGGGCAGACGGCGGCTTGCTGGCCAGCACTACCGCGCCCATGATGGCGACCAGAATCAGAATCGACGTAATTTCAAACGGCAGCAGAAATTCGTGGAATAGCAACGGGCCGATCGTGGTGGGAGAGCCGGGCAAAGCGCCGGCAGCCACGGCTTCCGTCCCCGAATGGCGCAGAAGGACCCAGGCCACGAGCAGGCTGCCCAGCAACATTCCCGGGATGCCGAACATCACGGCGACGCGGCTGCCTTGGGTGTGTTCTTCTACTCCAGCGTTGAGCAGCATGATGGTGAAGACGAACAGCACCATGATGGCGCCGGCATAGACGATGACTTGCACGGCGGCGACAAACTCAGCACCCAGCAGCAGGTATTCGCCCGCCAGCGCGGCCATCACCGCAATCAGCGACAGAGCGCTGTTGATGGGATGGGTCTGCGCCAGCAGGTTGATTGCGCCCGCTACGGCGACGGCTCCGAAGGCCAGGAACAAGACTAGATGAACGCTCATGAGATCAGTTCTTGAGTTTCCAGTGGTCAGTGGTCAGTGCTCAGTTAAAACCCGGAACTGAAGAACTGACCACTAATCACTGACCACTGACCACCGTTTTTCCTCACCACACCACAGCGATCGCGGTTGCGATCAGATTGACCAGCGACAGCGGCAGCAGGAATTTCCAGCCAAACGCCATCAACTGGTCGTAACGGAAGCGCGGCAGCGTCCCGCGCACCCAGATATAAATAAAGAGAAACACGAAAACCTTGGCTGCGAACCAGAAGAGCGGCTGTATCGCGGTCACCAGCTGCGAATGCCCGAAGACCGGCCCGCGCCATCCGCCGAAAAACAACAGCGTGGCCAGGCAAGCCACCGTGATCATGTTGGCGTATTCCGCCATGAAGAACAGGGCAAACTTCATGGCGCTGTATTCGGTGTGATAGCCGGCCACGAGTTCAGTTTCGGCCTCCGGGAGGTCGAATGGAATGCGGTTTGTCTCCGCGTACGCCGCGATCAGATAGCAAAAGAAGCCAATGAACTGGCCGGTGAAAATATTCCAGCGCGGGATGAATCCCCAGAAGTGTCCGGCCTGCGAATCCACAATCGCATGCAGGCTGAAACTGCCCGCCATGATCAGCACGCCGACCAGCGAAAGGCCGAGCGAAATCTCGTAGCTCACCATCTGGGCGCTGGCGCGCAGCCCGCCGAGCAGGGAGTATTTGTTGTTGGACGACCATCCGGCGAGGGCCACCCCATAGATGCCGATCGAGGTCACGCCGAGAATCAGCAACAAGCCCGTGTTCACATCGGTGGTGACCTGCAGCGGAATGCTGTAGCCGCCGATCGTGACCGGGTTGCCGAAGGGAATCAGCGCGATCGAAGTCAGCGCGAAGATGATGGCAATCAGCGGCGCCGCGATGTAAAGCGGTTTGTTAACGTGCGGCGGGGTCAGGTCCTCTTTGACGAAGAGCTTGAGGCCGTCAGCGAGCGGCTGCAACAGGCCGAATGGGCCGACCCGCGTGGGTCCCCAGCGATTCTGGATATGGCCCACAACTTTGCGCTCAAGCCACACGGTGTATGCGACTGCGGTGAGCAACACGACCAGAACCACCGCGGACTTGATCACCGAGGCGAGAATGTAGAGCCAGATCGGCAAAGCGTTCGTTCCTCTCCAGTTGTTCGGATACCAGTTACGACATCAATCCGCCGCGACATCGGCGGGTTTTACTTCGTGACTCTCAATTACCGACTGCAGAGCGCGCGAATACCGTCCCAGCGTGCCCGAGGTGAACAGACCGTCGTTGGCCGGAGTAATCGTTGCCGGATTGTGTGCCACGCCCGGTCCGGCCTTTACCAGCGATGTGTGCTCGCTGTTGCCGGTCAGCAGATTCATGCGGGAGACGTCGTAGCCCGGAACCAGGCGCTGGATTTCGTCGAGAATCGCCATGGGGTCGAGCGGGCTCAGCTTCGGTTCCAGCCCCTGCATCTCAAGCCAGACGGCATGACGGTCGGCCTCGCCCGACTGGACTCCGCGAGACTGGCCCATGTCGGCGCGCGTGCCGCCGCCGAAAGGCACGAGCTTGTGGACGTCGAAGCCCATGGCATCGGCGATACGGACGATCATTTCGAAATCCGTCTTCGTGCCGGAGGCTTCGGCGGCTTTCTTGACCAGCTGCACATCGCCGCAGGTGTTGGTGGCCGTGCCGGATTTCTCGTAGAGGTTGGCCGCGGGCAGGACCACGTCGGCCACAACCGCCGTCTCGGTCAGAAACATGTCTTGCACGACGACGAAGCTCTTCGAGAAGGTGAAAGGATCAATCTTGAGACGGCCGATGGGATTTGAGCCCACGACGTAGAGGGCCTTCAACTTGCCGTTTTTGGCAGCTTCCACCATGCCTGGGAGATCGAGGCCCGCGGTTGGCGGGATGCCGGGCCAGTCCTTATGTAATTCGCTGCTGGCCGCTGCCGGGTGATATCCAGGGAGCAGGTCGGGATAGAGGCCCATATCGGCCGCGCCGCGCGAGTTGGCGTAGTCGGCAAGACAGATAAACTTAGCGCCGAGAATGGCAGAGCCGAAAGTGACGAGACTCGCAATGGCGCTGCCGCGAATCTCCGAACCCAAAATGATGAGGAGATTCTGTTCCGAGCGCAGCCTATCGCGGAGAGCGATCCACTCGTTGTGTGGGGACGGGCGCTCTCGCCCGTCGTGCGCGGGCGAGTCGCCCGCGCCCACACTGGCGGTTAGGGCGTCTAGCGTGCTGTCGTCTCCGGCCAGGAAGCTGGCAACTTTCCCTTCAGCGCCTGCTGGAATCTCTGTGAAGCTCGTAGCCTGGCGGCGCAATTTTATTAGCTGCGAGTTAATCACATAAAGCCGGGCTCGGTGCAGGCGCACATTGTTTCGAATCTGCCAGGCCAGCAGCGGATGCTGCTCCGTCGGATCGTTGCCGATCACGAGAATCGCCGGGGCATTGTAGGCGTCCGCCATCGTGGCGGTTGCGTCGGGCTTGCCACGAAGGGCTGCAGCCAGGGCGGGGAAGTCGGCGGTGCGGTGATGATCGATGTTGTTCGTCTTCAACACCACACGGGCGAACTTCGACAGGAGGTAAGCCTCTTCGTTTGTGGTGCGAGTCGAGCCGATCACGCCGATCGCGGAGCCGCCGTCTTTATCGTGAGCGTTGTCGCGAATTTCGGCGAATTTCTTTCCCACCAGTTCGAAAGCTTCTTCCCACGTGGATGGCGTAAGCTTTCCGTCCTTACGGATGAGCGGCTGGGTCAGGCGTTCTTCGTGATTGGCGAAATCGAAGGCGTAGCGGCCTTTGATGCAGAGGAAGTCGCCGTTGGTGCCGCTCTTGTCGCGGTTGTCACCGCGAACGATCTCCATTCCTGTATCCGACCGGCGCACGCCCAGTGTGGTTTTGCAACCGTCGCCGCAATGGGTGCAGACGGTGCCTACGTGTTTCATCTCCCAGGGGCGCGTTTTGTAGCGATAGGCGCCGGAGGTGAGTGCGCCCACCGGACAGATGTCAATGCACATGCCACACTCTTCGCACTCCAGATGATCACCTTTATTGGGAGCGATGAGCGAGCTGACGCCGCGGTTCTGCACGCCCAGAGCCCACACGTCCATGCCCTCGCCGCAGATGCGCACGCAGCGGTAGCAGAGAATGCAGCGTGGCCGGTCGAAGAAGACCACGGGAGACCACTGCTGCTCGTCCTTGTGGTTCTTCGTCTCCATGAATCTTGATTCGGCGGCGCCGTAGGTGAAGGTCATGTCCTGCAGTTCGCATTCGCCACCGGCGTCGCAGACCGGGCAATCCAGCGGATGGTTGCCGAGGAGAAGCTCCAGCATGGACTTGCGTGCCTGCTTGACCTCGTCGCTGTCAGTGATGACGACCATGCCCTCGCTCACGACCGTGGTACAGGCGGTTTGCAGCTTGGGCATCTTCTCGATCTTCACCAGGCACATGCGGCAAGCGCCCTGTAAAGAGAGGTTGGGGTAATAGCAAAATGACGGCACTTCGATGCCCACGCTCTTGCAGGCCTCAATGAGGAGCGTGCCCGCGGGGGCGGTGAGTTTCTTGCCGTCGACAGTGAGATTTACATCAGCCATGTCTGTAGCGCCGGCGTCCCGCCGGTTGTCGCGAGGGCGTCTCGCCCTCGCATCCATCAACAATCTGAAACCTGCGGGCATTCGCCCGCACATCGGGCCGGCGAGACGCCGGCGCTATGCGTGCACCGGGAGCTCCTCCACCGCGCCCTCTTTTTCGTACGGGCACGGCCTGCCTTCCAGGTGATCTTCAAATTCGCTGCGAAACTTTTTCACAAACGCGATCATGGGCATCGCGGCGGCATCGCCGAGCGGGCAGAATGTCCGGCCGAGCATGTTTTCCGCCAGGTACTGCATGTTGTCGATGTCTTTCTTGAGACCGCCGCCGGCGTGGAAGCGGATCAGCGTTTTCTTCAGCCAGTCGGTACCTTCCCGGCACGGGATGCACCAGCCGCAGCTTTCGTGCTGATAGAACTTCATGGTGCGCAAGGCGAACTTCACGATGCACTGGGCGTCGTCAATTACGACCACACCTCCGGAACCCAGCATGGAACCGGCCTTAGCGACCGAATCGAAGTCCATGGCGACGTCGATCTCGTCCGCGGTAAGACAGGGGCAGGACGATCCGCCGGGCACGATCGCCTTCAGCTTGCGCCCGTTGGGGATGCCGCCTCCCACTTCGTAAATCATTTTCTTTAAGTTATAGCCCATGGGCAGTTCGTAAACGCCGGGCCTGGCGATATTGCCGCTCAGGCAGAACAGGCGCGTGCCGCCGTTTTTCGGCGTGCCCAGCTTCGCGTACCAGTCCGCCCCGCCAAGAATAATGTGCGGCACGTTGGCCAGCGTTTCGGCGTTGTTGATGACCGTCGGCCCGCCCCAGAGGCCGACCACGGCCGGGAAGGGAGGCCGGATGCGGGGAATACCGCGCTTGCCTTCCAGCGATTCCATCAGGGCTGACTCTTCGCCCACTTCGTATGCGCCGGCTCCGCCGTGCCAGTAAACGTCGAAATCGCGGCCGCTGCCGAAAATGTTCTTGCCGAGGAAGCCCCTGGCGTACGCGTCGCGGATCGCCTTCTGCATGATGACGGAAAGATAGCGGTACTCGCCGCGGATGTAGATGTAGCCGCTGCGCGCCCCCACAGCTAATCCGGCGATTACGACGCCTTCGATCACCGAGTGCGGATCGTGCTCGAAAATCAGGCGGTCCTTGCAAGTGCCGGGTTCACTCTCGTCGCCGTTGCACAGAACATACTTCGGCTTGGCCGACTGCTTGGGTACGAACGACCACTTCATCCCGGCGGAGAATCCAGCGCCGCCACGCCCGCGCAACGCCGAGTTCTTGACCTCGTTGATAATGGCGTCGGGCTCCATGGCGAGCGCCTTCTGCACGGCCTTGTAGCCGTCGAGCGCGAGGTAGCGGTCAATATCGGTCGCACCCTGGCCGAAGCGCAGGGAAACGACTTTTACCTCGTCGGGATGGGAGACCAAGTCAGCCATTCTATTTATTCATTGAGTGATTGAATCATTGAGTCATTGAAACCAGGGCGGCAATGACTCAATGAGTCAATCACTCAATGACTCAATTTCTTGTACTCGTCGAGAATCTGATCCATCTTTTCGGGCGTCAGGTTCTCGTGAAAATCGTAATTCACTTGCGCGGCCGGAGCCCAGCTGCAGGCGCCGATGCACTCCACTTCTTCCAGCGTGAACAGGCCGTCAGGCGTGGTTTGTTTGTGGCCGATGCCCAGCTTCTTGGCGCAGTGATGCAGAATCTCTTCCCCGCCGCGCACCATGCAGCTGATGTTGGTGCAGACCTGAACGTTAAATTTGCCGCGCGGCTTCGTGGTCAGCATGGAGTAGTAGCTGATCACGTTCTGCACTTCCAGTTCGGTCAGGTCGAGGCGGGAGGCGATTTCCGCGATGACTTCCTCGGAGAGAAAGCCGACCTCATCCTGCGCATACAACAGGGTCGGGACGAGGGCAGAGCGCTTGGTGGGATAGTGGGGGACCATCTCAGCGAAGCGTTGCTCGAATTCGTCTGAGAATTTCATAGGAAATTGAGTGATTGAGTGATCGGGCGATTTTGCCATTGAAAACTCATGCTGCATGCCTTGCGGTACGTTGCGAGGCTGCAAAAATCGCCGTCAGTTCATTCGCTTCTCTAAGGAGCTCCTCCGTTTTCGCCAACGGAACAATTCCGGATTCCGTCATCAGTTCTAGCCACAGAACTGTTTCATCAGCTTCCTCAAGCACCACTCCGATCTTCGCCACAAATTCGGCCTTCGATCGGGCTCGGCACACGGCCCTATAGTTCGCGGCCACCGAGGTTCCACATCGCAGCAGTTGCTTTCCCAAAACTTGCGCATCAGCCTTATACGGCAGCGATCGGTAAAGCCTGATGATCCGCAATGCGAATGACTTCGTCCTGCCCCGCAACTGCTCCGGCTGACTGCTCACAGATCCGTCCTTGGAAACTCAATCGCCCAATGCCCCGATCACCCAATCGCTCAATTCCTACCGGTCAATCTCTCCCAACACGATGTCAATGCTGCCGATCGCGGCGACCACGTCCGCCAGCAGCCGCCCTTCGCACATCGTGGCCAAGGTCTGCAGATTGGCGAAGCAGGCGGAGCGCATGTGCACGCGGTACGGCTTGGCCGTGCCGTCGCTCACGATGTAGTAGCCCATCTCGCCGCGGGGCGATTCGACCGCCTGGTAAACCTCGCCCGCCGGAACCGCAAATCCCTCGGTGATGATCTTGAAGTGGTAGATGAGCGACTCCATCTGCGTCTTCATCTTTTCGCGGTCAGGCAGAACCACATGCGGAGCGTCGGCCTTGATGGGGCCCTCCGGCATGCCATCGAGCGCTTGTCTAATGATCTCGACCGATTCGCGCAATTCCTGTACTCGGCAGATGTATCGGGCGAAGACGTCGCCTTCCTGCGAAACCGGCACCTTGAACTTGAAATTCTCATAGCCTGAATAGGGCATGTCGCGGCGCAGATCAATGTCCACGCCACTGCCGCGCAGGGTCGGGCCGGTAGCGCCGAGAGCAATCGCGTCTTCGGCGGTCATCCGGGCGACGCCTTTGGTGCGCATCATCCAGATAGGATTCCCCGTCAGGAGGTTCTCGTATTCGTCAATCTTCTCGGGAAAATAGCCCGCGAAATCGCGCACGCGATCGAAGAAGCCGAGCGGTGGTTCCAGCGCGATTCCGCCCACGCGGAAGTACGAAGTCATCATGCGCTGTCCGCTGACCATCTCGAACATGCGCAGGACTTCTTCGCGTTCGCGGAAGCAATATAAGAAGACGGTCAGCGCGCCGATGTCCATGGCGTGCGTGCCCAGCCAGACCAGGTGCGAGTTGATCCGGGTCAGCTCGTTGAGCAAAACCCGCAGCCACTGCGCTTTCGGAGGAATCTCCAGCCCCAGAAGTTTCTCCACGGCCAGCACATAGCAGAGGTTGTTGGTCATGGGGCAGAGATAGTCAATGCGGTCGGTGAGGGGCACGACCTGCTGGTAGAACTTGGCTTCGCAGGTCTTCTCAATGCCGGTGTGCAGGAAGCCGATGTCAGGCATGAGGCGAACGACGTTTTCCCCGTCGATCTCCAGGATCACGCGCAGCACGCCGTGCGTGGACGGATGCTGCGGGCCCATGTTCAGGATCATGGTGCGATCCTGCCCGGGCTCTAAGACTGGAGTTGGCGTCAGGTGGGCCATCGTTCGATTTAGCGGTAGCCCTCCACGGGGTAATCTTTGCGCAGAGGGTGACCTTCCCAGTCCTCGGGCATCAGGATACGGCGCAGGTAAGGATGTCCGGTGAAACGAATGCCGAACAGATCAAAAACTTCGCGCTCGAAGAAGTTGGCGCCGGGCCAGACCGAGGTCAGCGACTCGACCGCCGGGCTGGCGCTGTCGAGGCGAACCTTCAGGCGAACGCGCTCCTTCTTCGGGATCGAGAGCAGATGGTAAACGACCTCAAACCTGGGTTCGGCCGGGTACCAATCCACGCAGGTGATGTCGGAAAGGAAGTCGAAGGGACAGACAGGATCGTTCTTCAGGAGGGCGCAAGCCTCGCGGATGCTGGCACGATCGACGTAGATCGTCATCTCCTCGCGGTCGAACTTCGCCCTTTGCACGGCCGCGGCGTTCCACTCGAGCAGACGGGCCACCGCAGGGTGGTTCTTGAGTTGCTCCAGATCGGTAATGGCGGGGGCTAGTGGCACTAGAGTTTACCCCCGCGGATGGAGGTCTCACCCCAGTCCAGAACGCCCTTTTTCCACACATAGAAGAAGCCGACCAGGAAAATGCCGATGTACACCAGCATTTCCCACAGGCCGAACATGCCCTCGCCGTTGGCCTTGAAGCGGCGCAGAATTACCGCCCAGGGATAGATGAAGACCGCCTCTACGTCGAACAAAATGAACAGCATGGCCACCAAATAGAACTTCACCGAGAAGCGCTCGCGGGAGTCGCCCACCGGGGTCATGCCGCACTCATAAGGGGAGAGTTTAGCGGCGGTGGGCTTCCTTTGCCCGATCAGCCAGGAGAGCAGGACCATCGCGACCGCAATCCCGCCCGCCATAAGAATATGGATCAAAAACGGGAGGTAGCGTGCGAAGTAATTGTCGGGCATAGGACAAGCTATATATAATTCGCGCCAAGCGATGCTTAAACATTCTAGATTAGGGGCTTGCGCTTAACAGTGTCAAGCGAGGGGAGAGCATATTGTGCGATTTGGCAATTGAGCCATTGGGCGATTGAAAACCGTCGCACCGGCCGAGGTTTTTCAATCACTCAATGACTCAATCACCGAATCTCTCAATGAAGAAATCCTTATGATTTTCGGCTTCAATACCGACGTGAAGCACGGCGACACGATTTACCACGTGCAGAGCGAGGCGCGGGAGAGCGAGCGCCTGCTGCAGACGCAGGTGTTCGTGCGCGGACGCTGCATCGGCAAGAGGGCCACTTCGTACGCCGGGAAGGACGACGAAGCCCCGCCCGGAGACACGCAGAAAGAGCAGCGCCTGCGCGAGCAGCACCGTCTGGTGCTGGACGCCATCCGGGAAGGGAAGCTCGATTCCGTTCTGGATCGTCCTGAACCGGAAGTGCTGGCGACGGTGAAAGAGTTGGATGTGCAATGGCTCAACGCCGGATCGGTCCATGCGGATCGCGCGCTGACGATGCAGCTGCGTGTGACCGAAGGCGGAGCGGCAGCTCCCGGCGCGCGACTGGTTTTCCGCTTTGCGCGTCCCGGCGCGGCGCCTTTCTACACCCAGGCGGTGGCCGACTCCGGCGGCGCGGCGGAGATTAAGATTGAAGTCGAGGAAACGGTGTTGCCGGACGCGTCGCTGCTGGTGCAGGCCAGTTTCGAGGGGCGGACGGCGACCAGGAAGTTCGTCTTGCGCCGGGCGGAATAAGGGCCGCAGGTTGGGGAAAAAGTCAGAATGGGGGTGGCGCAGCGCTTCAGTGTGTGCGTGAGAACTCGAACTTGGGTGAGATGGTGGAGCAAGCGCTGCCAAATCCTAGCCCCGCAGAGCCTGCCCTGAGCAAGCGCAGCGCGTCGAAGGGGGCGGGATGTGATAGCCCGGCACGGGAGTGCCGGGTAGAAGTGGGGCAACGGAGCGAGTCCCGTAGGGACGGCACTATTCTCACGCACACACTTCAGCTCAGCGCTGCGATAGGGGACCTCTGGGGCTAAAGAGACCGCGTGAGAACTAGCTTGTAATTGTACGCAAGATGAGGCAGAAAGAGAGGTATGGGACGATTTCTGCCGTACGAGCCGGATCAGGCGTA
>Ga0209517_10004475_pt1 | contig 18331 bp, 15 predicted proteins | sample PeaSoiMetSII2010_FD_187695 | JGI IMG/M metagenome (GOLD analysis project Ga0209517, IMG submission 187695) | Peat soil microbial communities from Weissenstadt, Germany - SII-2010 (SPAdes) (version 2) | ecosystem: Environmental > Terrestrial > Soil > Wetlands > Peat | place: Germany...
GCCGCTACTCTGCTGCTAACCTGCTTCATTGCCGGTCTCCTTTTATCTGTGCCTTGAGCACGTCGATAACTTGGGAGCGTACAGCATCCCGCCCGGAGACCGGCCTTCTCATCCCATCTGATTTCGCCAACTACCTCCATCTGCTGATTAAATCCGACAGTTTTTTCTTGCTGCGGGCACTACAATTCCCGTTGTGAACATACGAGACGAGCGGACCGTCAGTGAGCAGGTCAAATCAGGCTTTCGACTTGTCGGATGGGTCTTGCTCACGCTGGCACTCATCTACCTACTGCTTGGCAGCACAGGCTTTCTCCTCGGAAAAGGCGAGTACAACCAGCCAATTCACAGATTTCTTGGAGCGTGCGGCCTCTTGGCTATTTCGACACTCATGTTTGCTACCGCTCGCCACTGGGTGAAGTGGTTTTTTGGCGCGTTGGGCTATCTGGCTATCAAGACCGTATTTGCCCTTGCGCTCGGCTCTTCCATGACTCGACCACGGCTGTGGTTCGTTGAATTTGGGTTACTCCTTGGCCTTGCTGCACTGCTGTGCGTAAGGTATCTGAACCGCGAGCCGGAGAAGATTGAAGCAGCCGGGCTGACTGGTCTCGTCATTGCACTCAGCTTTACTCTTGTGTGCAGCTCGAATGCTCCATTCCTGTTGGGAGTATCTGCTCTGGCATTGATTCAGCTTGCACACCGCACAAAACGGGTAGCCAAAATGAACCCGGCTGATAACGGTTGACGTAACATCGCGATAGCACTCATTGACCCCGCCTACTTACGCCACTAACGAAACTGCTGTAGACTTCCGCATGTGATGAATATGAGGAGGGGTTTATGTCGAGCATCCATAACATTGCGTTCCTCGTCGGGCGGATCATCGCTGGGGGCTTTTTCCTCATGAACGGCTTCAACCACTTCGCACAACTCAACATGATGACCGGATATGCCAAGAGCAAAGGCATACCCGCTCCCGCGCTGGCAGTGGGCGGTTCGGGCGTAATTCTTTTCTTGGGTGGACTGAGCCTGCTCCTTGGGTATCACCCGACCATCGGAGCGGCACTGTTGGTGATTTTCCTTCTGGGTGCCTCGTTCGGCATCCACAATTTCTGGACGGTTCAAGACCAACAAGCAAAGCAGGGGGAGATGATCAACTTCCTAAAAAACATGGCCATACTCGGTCTGCTTCTAATGACCTTGGCCATCCCGCGGCCGTGGCTGATGAGTCTCGGTCGTTGATACGAGACAACTGTCGAAACATCGCGATTACGCTCAAAATGCCCGGAACAGGGATTCTGAGCGTAATCGCCAGTTAACGGCGGTTAACGGAAGGACTTCTCCAAGGTAACGTAGACCGCTTGAACAGGGCAGCTTACGATTTCAGTAGTGAAGACGGCAGGCATTGTCCTAGGCGGGTTACTCGGCATTCTCCTAATGATGGGAACCTGTCTCTACGTCATTGGCGAACATCCAACAGTTGTCAGGTTGACTGCAGGCCCCTCGTTCATCATGACAGGCAATGGACAGTTGGGTTCCTTCACGGTGTACGCTCCCCGCCCCGGCAATCGCATTGCGCTTGCTCATGAGGACGATTCCACGGTTGTCTGGAAGATTGTCGCCACAAATGGCTACTTTAAAGGCACTACAGTAGGCGGGTTGGTGATTCAGTACGGCCGAGTGCCTGCGGGTTACTTGCAACTCGTGCCGAACGAATCTCAGGTAGCCCCAGCACTACCAAGTGGCGCCGTGTATTCGTTCTTTGCCGAAACCACGAATGCTCCTGGCGCAGGCGGATATTTCTACATGGATGAAAAAGGGCCAATACTAACCTTCATTCCCGGTCTCTGTCTCACTCTGAAAGGCGGCCACGAAGTGAGGCTGAAGTGCGGCTTTGTCGGCGACCGAACCTATCGGGAACCGACAAACCTTGTTGAAGTAGTGCGGAAACATCAATTGCGAGATACGACTGAAGCCGAGAAGCTCATCGAAGCCGAATTCTGTGAGCCGACCAAGGACACGTCCAAGTAGCGGCTTTCTGACAAGTTGCATTCGTTAGTTGGCGTTAAATCGCGATAGCACTCAAAACCCCTCAATGAACGATATGGCGTGATTACGACAGCTAGAGCCTGATGCGGTTTCTGTTTGACTTGATGAAGTCGAACAGACGTCGCGATAAGCCTTGCGCGGTCCCGTAGAACAGTTCGTCACATCGTTCGAGTTCCCGAGTGCGCTCTTCGTTTGGCCTTTTCATCGCAGCATCGATTCGGGCGACTGTAAGCGGCAGCGCACGCAAGGCGCTAATGGCCCTTTGCGTAATTCTGGCGGCTCTGTTGCAGCCAATGCCTACCAACGACTGCACAATTTCCGGCGCGAACTTCTTGGATGAATTGCGGAAAAACTGGTCGTACCCGCCGTTGTTGACTTCCCGCTCTAAAGCTCGAACTGCCAAAACGGTGCGCTCCTCCTTGCTGAGAGCGCGTTTCCCTGTTCGCGATGCTTTTCGTTGGAGACCTTCCTCGAACGCTCGGACCAGAGAGTCTCGCTGTCCCTGTGCAGGGTAACCGAGAAGTTCATCAGTGGTTTCGCCCGAATACGCGACAAATGAAGCTGTTCGTTTCACTTCGGCACAAGATGCTTAATGGCAAAGTCTACTTGGTAGAGCCGTCAATTGGCGAAAAATCCCCGTTACGCTCAAAATCCCCCCGCAGGGGGTTTGAGTGACATGGCCTGGTTTCAACAGCCACATTGAGTATTCATCTTTGCGGTCGTTGATTTCTCCCACGTATCGAACTTAGATCCTCGGCAAACCGAAACAAAGTATCCGAAAATGCCTGCGATCTTAAGCGCACTCTGGGATCAGCTTCAGAGTAACCGTACACGGGCGGATCGTCTCCCTCGCTGGTTCTGAAGAAGTGAAATATATATCCCTGATGACTTGAGAACACGAACGCGTCCAAAGGCACTTGAAAGTCAACGCGCATTCGCGCCAGGGACTCAACCAGTGCGTCGCGAAGTCCGTCCAGATCGTTGTAGAAAAAATCAGTCCCAACCATGAAGGTTCCGGTTCTGTGTCCCATAACGAGGAGGAAGTCACGATAGGCGGTTGGAAGCGTTAGCCCCACACGCTGCTCCAGTTCGGAAATTTCTGCCTCAGTGCACCCAACTATGTCTTGCGGCTGTGCCATTGCTTTTCTCAATAGGAAATCTACAACTTTATCAATTTTCATTGGAGCCGAGGTCGCGAAATCCGAATCGCTGCTATCTGGCGTTTTGAATGGCGGGAGGTTGCCATCACATTTAGGTAATCGTACCCTAGCGGCAAATCGGCGTCACGGCAAACTGTTGCAAAATCCCCTTAACGCTCATTGACCTCCGGTCAGCCTTTCTCAACCTACGCGCTCTCCCGCTTTGCGCCACATTCCCAGCGGCCCTCAACCCTTCACATAGGCGAGCTTCGCGGCCACTTTTCCGTCTCTCACGGTAAAGACGTCAACCCCGCGCAGATGCCACGGCTGGCCGTTGCGCATCTTGTGATAGACCCACAGCACAGTCGCTCGATTTCCGCCGACGATCACCTCCTCGGCCTCGAACCGTGCGTCGACGTTGCGGACAAACCATCCGCGCCAGAATTCCACCACCGCGGCCTTTCCCTCGATACGCCGTCCGTCCGGCGCGGGCGACGTGTCCTCGAACACTGTATCCTCGGTCAAGAGCGCCGCCAATCCGTCGGCATCGTGCCGGTTGAACGCCTCGTTGAACTTGTCAATGGTCGTGCGCGTCGCTTGCTCCTGTGACGGCACACTCTGCTCGACCTTCATGCCAACCTCCCTCGGAGAGCACACATTCCCCAGCAGGAACACACAGCAAGTTACCACCAGGACGTGGCGATGTGGAGAGTGATGTGCAGAGCGCATATGCATTTGACCTCCAGATTTGACCCTCCAGACTTGACCTTCAGGACGCAGGCTTCTACGCCGTCAAAGACATTCTGGCCGTGCGCCATGATACGACGCTAGCTGTTCTGGTGGAACGCTCCAGGCCAGAGGCACTCCGTTGGACTGTAGCTGAAGTCCGAATCTCCGAGGAAGTGAGTTTCGACTCGACCTGCGCCGCTAACCTGGGCACGGGTAACCTAGCAGGCTGCTGAAAAACTCGTCTCGCGTAGGTTTTGGGAAGGGCACGACTTTCAGTCGTGCCGTGAAGTCCTTTAAAACCAGCCGCGCTTTAGCGCCTGAGGTTCGCTTTCCGCCGCACCTCTGGGTTTTTTCAGCAGCCTGCTAGGCACGGGCCACGGCGGCCAAGAATGGTTGCGCCGGCACGTCCGCGGCCGGCAGTTTGATCGTCACCCGCGCCCCGTGCGGCTTTACGTTTTCGATTTCGAGATCGCCGCCACGTTTCTTGACAATCCCGTAACACACGCTCAATCCGAGTCCCGTTCCTTTGCCCACCGGCTTCGTGGTATAGAAGGGATCCAGCGCGCGGCTCAGATTGCCGAAGCCCGGGCCCGTATCTTCGATTTCGATCACCGCTCGCGGACCGGCCTGATACGCCCGAATCGTGATCTGCTTGTGGCCCGCCATTCCCTCCAGCGCATCGCTTGAATTGTTGAGCAGGTTCAGGAGAATCTGTTTGATTTCATCCTCGCTGACCGCCAGAAGGGGCAGGTCCGTTGCGATGTCGAGTTCAACACGAACGTTGCGAGTGCGTGTGTAGTATTCCCGAAGTGCAAGCACCTGCTGTACCACGGGAGAGAGCTGCACAGCCTGGATGTCGCGCCCGCTCGGCCGCGAAAAACGAAGCAGGTTGTCGGTAATCCGGTTCATGCGGCGGGCTTCGCTCACCATCTTCGCCAGTTGATCGCGAGCCTGCGGTGCTGCGATGGCATCATTTAACAGTTCACCGTATCCCATAATTGCGGTCAGGGGATTGTTGAGCTCATGGGCGACTCCCGCCAGCAGTTGCCCCAGCGCGGCCAGTTTTTCCGAACAGACCAGTTGTGCGTGCAGAGACTGCAGTTCGACGGCCTGCGCAATGTCGGTGGCCAGCATTTCGATGTGGGACAATTCGAGCGCATGGATCGTCTTCGTGTCTCGTGGTGCAGCCAACCGGATGCAGCCCAGATATGCCCCTCCATCCGCGCAAAGCGGAATCAATAACTCCTCGCCGCTCCCCCATTGCGCATTCGGGTTCTCGGGCAGCGCAAAAAGAATCGCTTCACTTTGCCGCAGCGAGTACGAATTCTTGCCCATGAGCCGCGCCCTTGAACACAGACTCTTAATGTGATCGAGCGTCCAGTCTTGCGTTTGAGCCTGCAGACTCCGCAGAGACTCCGCACACAATCCGCTGGAACCCGCGACCCGCAACTTGCCTTCTGCATCCTCGAGTTGAATCACCGCCATCCCGAAAGTGCTGACATCCGTGATCGCCGAAGCAATGTCCGGACAAATGGCATCCAGTTCCGCGCCCCGCAGCAGCCGGGTCGTGAGCGCCGAGAAGCGTTCCAACCGCCGGTCGAGCCGGTCTGCCTTGTTCTGCATGCCGGCAATCGATTCGGACTTGTCTTCCACCACCGCCAGAATCATTCCCAGAGCCACGAAGATCTGGGGAGCGTTCCATAGTTCCCCGGGAATAGTCAGGTGTGACGAGAGGCGGTCGATCAACCATCGGATCGGAAACGCCGCTCCCCAGCTTACAAATCCAACCGCGATCGTCAGAACGGCGGGCGACACGCGCCGGTGGTTCCGGCAAATGAACACCCCCGCCAAAACAAACCCGATGCCACTGAGTGCGATCGTCCCTCCCTGTAGGGAGCCGCGGACCGCAGCAGCGATTGCCCAAGCTCCGGCCAGCGAGCCCAGGAAAATTGTAGCCGCCAGGTACACCGAGAGCTTCCCGTTCACCTTGAGGAAGAACCACGCCCCCCCGCCAAAGCAAGCTGTCAGGCACACAATGTAAGGCCATCGCGCCGGCACCGCGAAGCAGGCGCACAGCACGTACGCCGCGGAAGGCACACCCAGCAGCAACAACAGGAGAGTCCGCTTGGCGTAGTCTTCCGCCACTGAGGCCACTGAGACCAGAAATGCGACCACTGCGGCTTGCAGCGATCCGGCATCGATCGCCAACAGAAGAGAATTGGCTGGGCCGTGTTCTGGCTCTAGCAATTGCGCCAGGAAATGCGTGAACACCAGCGTCCAGCCCACCGTCCAGAGCGTCAGGCGCCCGCTACGCGCGTGGCGCTTCAGACACACAAACACGATGACCAGGACACCGGTGATCAAAAATGTCGGAATCTTTTCGAGAACACCCATCAAGAATGCATCGGGGGGAGAAACATAGTCGTAGCAGTCACCTACAGTAACCAAACCTAAGTCGCAGGACAACACCAGAACGTGCCATCAGCATGGCACCAAAGTTAGGGATCATGCACGTGCGTGCCATCAGATCCGTCACTCCAACGGTTCGAAGTGTGGAGATTGCACGCCCAGCGCTGCGTAGGCCTCGTCCATCGTACGAACCACCTGCAGCAGCGGCCGCGTGTGCTCTCCCTCGATCTGAAACATGCGAAACAGACCGAAGGCATGGGTTTGCGGGGCAACGATAACGCGCGGCCGTCCTATCGCAGTCAGAGCCGGCTTCTGGCGTGCCAGTTGGCGGATCATTTCGCTGGAGATGGCAAACTCGATGGTGGATGAGAAATCTACGATCCCTAAGCTGGCCTCGGTCGCGGCCGCACGCTTCCGCAACGCCTCGTAAAACTCCGCCGCCGACTGATCCGTAAGCCGTCCCTCAAATCGGGACAGCAGAATTTTGTTCTGCGCGTCGAACTCAAATCTAAACTCCATCCACTTTCATCCGTGCTTCGCTTCTTACATTTGGCCCGCTTTGTCTTATACGTCAAGATGCAGCGCCGGGTTCGCGGTTGCAAAATAGCACTCACCGACGAGAATTGTGCGTGCCCTTCCACGTCGTAAAGAGGTTGTGGAAAAACTCACGATTCTGTCTTGTCTTGAAAGGGCGCGGCTTCAAGCCGCGCCGTAAGTCAAATCGAATCAATGCCGGCCTTACAGGCTGCTGAAAAACTCGTCTCGGCCAGGTTTTGGGAAGGGCACGACTTTCAGTCGTGACGTTAAGTCCTTTAAGACCAGCCGCGCTTTAGCGCCTGAGGTTCGTTTTCCGCCGCACCTATGGGTTTTTCAGCAGCCTGTTTAGCCGCTGAGGGGAATCTCAGCCCTACAAAATACTCTTTCCGCAGCCTCCTAAAGACGTATCCACCGGCCAATCATCACTCCAACGCCGCTCCCCAGCTTTTGGCGATCCGCTCTCTTTTTGATATGGTGCAGCATGCCGTCGGCGCCTCCAATTCACCCGGTGCAAACCAACGCGGTGCAAAGCAACCCGGTGCAAACTAACGAAGAAGGCCTGCGCCACCAGCTTTCCGCCGGACAAATGGCCATGGTCGCCGTCGGCGGTTCCATCGGCACCGGCCTGCTCCTCGGCTCCGGCGCAGCCATGGAAGTTGCCGGCCCCGCCGCTATTCTAAGTTTCATCGCCGCCGCCTTCATCAACTGGACCGTCGCCATGGCCCTCGGCGAACTCGCCTGTGCTCACCCCGCCGCCGGCAGCTTCGGCGTCTACGGCGACCTCTACCTCAACTCCTTCGCCGGATACATCGCCCGCGCCGGATACTGGATCGGCCTCGCCCTCGCCATCGGCGCAGAAATGGTCGCCGCCGCCACTTACATGTCGAAGTGGTTTCCCGGTGTGCGGCCCTACGTCTGGATCGTCGTCTTCGCCGCCATCCTGCTCGTCATCAATCTGCGCAGCGTCGGCTCTTACGGACGCGTGGAGTTCTGGCTCTCCATGATCAAGCTCGCCACCATCATCGCCTTCATCGTCATCGGCGCCGCATTACTGGCCGGTGGCCGCATCTCCGCGCAATACAACGCGCAAGGCGGATTCTTTCCCAAAGGCCTCTGGTCGCCGCTCGTAGCCCTGACCTTCGCCGTCTACAGTTTCGGCGGCGTCGAAATGGTCGCCGTCACCACCGGCGAATCCCGCTCCTCCAAAGAAACTCCTCGTGCCGTCTGGCTGACCTTTGTCATCCTCACCTTCGTCTACGTCGGCGCGATGGTCGTCCTTCTCGGCGTCATGCCCTGGAACCACGCCGGCGTGACCGAAAGCCCCTTCGTCACCACCTTCCGCACGGTGAAAATTCCCCACGCGTCCGGCATCATGAACTTCGTCGTGCTCACAGCCGCACTCTCCGGAGCCAACGCCACCATCTACGTCGCCTCCCGCATGATTTTTTCCCTGGCCCGTACTGGATGGGCCCCCGCTCGCCTCGGCCGCCTCAACCACGAAGGCTCGCCCCAGTACGCCGTCCTGATCTCCTCGTTCGGAATTCTCTTCGCCCTCGCGCTCGTTCTCTGGGCCCCCGAAAACGCTTTCCGCTACATGATCGGAGCCGCGTTCACCGGCATGATTCTTTCCTGGCTGGTCTCGCTGGCCGCGCACATCAGTTTCCGCTCGCGCCGCTCCCCCGCGGAACTCGCCGCTCTCCCTCTCCGCTCGCCCCTGGGAAAATGGGGATCCATCCTCGGCTTCACCATGGTCACAATCGCCCTGGTCCAAACCTGGCTCTACCCGATCATGAATCTCTGGAGCGGCCTCGCCTGCTTCGCCGTGTTAGTCCTGTCCTACGCCGTCGCCAAGCCGCACCACAAAGAAACGGCTGAGCAGCCTGGACTCATGTAGGGACAGCCGCCCTCGGCTGTCCGGCCGGGCAAAGCCCGGCGGCGCATTTTGCCGGCAGATCAACATAAGTGAGGAATATCCCCGCTAGTGACCCCCATCACAACCCCCTGTGACCTCAATCATCGTTCGCCGCACGAATCCCAGCTATCCAAGAGCATTGCGCAAATTTGCGCGCAACCCGCGCCCGGCATCTGGCGCAACCACTTGTTCAAGGACATCGAACACCTCGTCCGGCTCGCGGCTGTCATCGCCATCGCCCTGATTGCATTCGTCGCCCTGCGCGTCGTCGTCGTTCCCAAAAGTTTTGGCCAGTACGGACACTATCGTGGCGCGGCCATCGCCGAGGCCGCGGCCCGCCCTGTAGCCTTCGCCGGACACGAAACCTGCGAGGCCTGCCACACCGACGTAGTCGATCAGAAGAAGCAAGGCCGCCACGTGGTTGTCCCCTGCGAAGCCTGCCACGGAGCCCAGGCCAAGCATGCTGACGATCCCGCATCCGTGAAGCCTCCAAAACTCGACACCGCCGTCGTCTGCGCCCGCTGCCACGAAGCCAACAGCGCCAAGCCCAAAGCCTTCCCCCAGGTCGCCACCGCGGATCACTCCCAGGGCCTCGCCTGCGATACCTGCCACCAGCCTCACCGTCCCAAAATTGACGACCAGGCTGACACCAAGCCCGCGACGAAGGTGAAGAAATAATGGATATCACCCGCCGTCGCCTACTGATGTTGTTGCCCGCCGCCGCGGTCGCCTGGCAGTACCTTCAGGCCGGCACGCCGGAAGCCTCCCCCAACTACAAACTCACCGAGCACTGGTGGGGCATGTTGATCGATATCCCCAAGTGCATCGGCTGTGGCAGTTGTGTCCGCGCCTGCGCCGAAGAAAACGACGTCCCCGAGGGCTACTTCCGCACTTGGATCGAGCGCTACCACGTCGCCGACTGGAAAATTGAACGCCCCGAAGTCGAATCCCCCAACGGCGGCAAGCAGGGCTTCCCGCCCAACCAGGAGACCACGGGCAAGAATTTCTTCGTTCCCAAGCTGTGCAACCAATGTGCCGAGTCTCCCTGCACTCAGGTCTGCCCCGTCGGCGCAACCTTCGTCACGCCCGATGGCGTCGTCCTCGTCGACAAGAGTTATTGCCTGGGCTGCCGCTATTGCGTGCAGGCCTGCCCTTACGGTTGCCGCTTCATTAACCCTAAGACCAATACCGCGGAGAAATGTTCGCTCTGCTATCACCGCATCACGAAGGGATTGACCACGGCCTGCTGCGAGGTTTGCCCCACCGGCGCCCGCCAGCTCGCCGACCTCAAGAATCCCCAAGATCCGATACACGAATTCTTAAGAACGCACACCGTGCAGGTGTTAAAGCCCCACATGGCCACAGGAGCAAAAGTTTTCTACAACGGCATGGACGGCTCAGTTCGGTAAGGTAAGTCGCGCCCCGGAGGGGCGTCTGATCGTAGCCCGGCGCTTCCAGCGCCGGGGGTAAGCGGCAAAGCACACGCGTCCCGGACGGGACGCCTGAACTTGCCGCTAAACCCGATGGCGCTGCGCGCCACCGATGATGAAGGGTCGTATCAGGGCACGCCTTCAGGCGTGCCGCAAGAAGCTGTGACGTCTACGCGCCTTTAGGCGCTGGCTGCAAGGAGGCGAGTTGCAAATCCCCGTCGAAGGCTTCATGTACCCGAACGAAGTCGAGCTCCAGTGGAGCATCCTCATCGTTCTCTATCCCTTCATCACGGGACTTGTCGCCGGCGCCTTCATTCTGGCTTCGCTCGAGCGCGTCTTCCGCGTGGAAGCCGTGAAGCCCACCTACCGCCTGGCCCTGCTCACCGCCCTCGCCTTCCTGTTGGTCGCTCCCCTGCCCCTGCAACTGCACCTGGGACATCCCGAGCGTTCCCTCGAAATGTATCTGACGCCGCACCGTTCGTCCGCCATGGCCATGTTCGGATTCGTCTATCTCTGGTACCTCATGGCCGTTCTGCTGCTCGAAATCTGGCTCGACTATCGCCGCGACATAGTCTTGAAATCCCAGACCTCGACCGGCGTCCCGCGTCTGATCTACCGTGCACTCACCCTGGGCTCCAGCAACCTCAGCGAACGTTCCCTGCGCATCGACGAGAGACTCGGCTATTTCATCACGGTCATCGGAATCCCTTCTGCCTTTCTCCTGCACGGATACGTCGGCTTCATCTTCGGATCGATCAAGGCCAACCCCTGGTGGTCCTCGCCGCTCATGCCCATCGTCTTCATCTTCTCGGCCATGGTCTCGGGCATCGCCGCCGTCATGCTGATTTACATGGCTTCGACGCGCCTGCGAGGCCGCCAAATCGACATTCGCTGCCTCGATAAGATCGCGCAATATCTCTTCTATATCTTCGTCATCGACTTCAGCCTCGAGATGCTCGACCTGCTGCAACGCATCTACGAAGCCGACGAGTCCTTCCGCAGTCTCGATTTCATGGTGCACACCCGCCTCTGGATATCGCAGGTCATCGTCCAGATTCTGATCGGCACCGTAACCCCCATCGCCCTGCTGGGCCTCACTCAAGTCGTGAACCTGTCCGACGTCGCTCGCAAACGCATCTACACGCTCGCCGGATGCCTCACCGTCATCGGAATTTTTGCCATGCGCTGGAACGTCGTCATCGGCGGCCAGCTTTTTTCTAAGAGTTTTCTCGGATTCACCACTTATAAAATGGCCTTCGCTACCCGCGAAGGTCTGCTGACCGCGATTGCGCTCCTCATACTTCCCTTCATCTTTCTATTGGTCCTGGTAAAACTTCTCCCGCCCTGGCCGGACGCGGGCTCCGGTCCCGCCTCCGGTTCAACTCCGGCGCACGGAACTAGTTAAGTCAGTCATCGGATCTTTGAAAGGGCTCGGCTTCATAGGCCAGTTATCTGCTCTTTGAAAGGGCGCGGCTTCATAGGCCAGTTATCTGCTCCTTGAAAGGGCGCGGCTTCATGGGCCAGTTATCTGCTCCTTGAAAGGGCGCGGCTTCAAGCCGCGCCGTAAGGATCGCCCCTAAATCGCGGCTTTAGCCGCTGAGGGACGCACTCTTTCACGTTCCGATTTCGGCCATAACCGGCCACACGGAGCACCATATGGCGCAAGCAACCGATAGCGTCGCATCGGAACTGGAACGACTGAACGAGCGAGTGCGCGAACTGGAGCGTCGCATTTCCGCGCTCGAAGGCCACTCGGAAAAATCCGCCGCCACCCCCTCCGCCCCTGCCTCGGTGGACTACACTCTGCAACGACCGCGCCCTCCCGCCACCTGGCGTGGGTTTCCCCCGGCCCAAGTTCCCGGCGGAGCCGTGCCCGTGCTGGGCAAAGCAGTCTTGGGAATCGCGGGAGCCTACCTGCTCCGCGCCATCGCCGAATCCGGCGCCATCCCAAAGCTACCCATCCTGCTCGTTGCCATCGTGTACGCCGCCTTGTGGATGGTTTGGGCTGTCCGTACTCACGCGGCTAACCGCTTTGCCAGCGTCACCTACGCCGTCACCTCTGCACTCATTCTCTCTCCGCTGCTGTGGGAGTCCACCGTGCGCTTCCAGGTTCTCGCGCCCGCCTTCGCCGCGGTCGTGCTGGTCGCGTTCGTCGCGCTGGCACTCGCCTTGTCATGGCGGCTCAATCTGCAACTGATTCCGTGGATCGCAACTCTGGCCACCGTCACCACCGCCTTGGCGCTCATCATCGCAACCCACGAACTGGTACCGCTGACCGCCGCTTTGTTGGCTGTGGCCGTGGCCACGGAAGCCGCCGCTTGTCTCGAACACCGGCTCAGCCTGCGCGCCATTCCCGCCATCGCCGCCGATTTCGCCGTGTGGTTGCTGGTGGATGTAATGACCTCTGCCGACGGCGTGCCCGAGGGATATCACAGCGCCGCTCCCGCCACCGTCACCCTGCTCTGCCTGTTTCTGTTTGCGATCTACGGTGCGAGCATAGCCATTCGCTGCTTCGCCCTGCGTCGCCAGATCACGATTTTTGAAATCGGTCAGGGCGCGCTGGCCTTCCTGCTCGCTGCCTTTGGAGCGATGCGGGCCACCCACGGCTCGGCTGCTCCCGAGCTCGGCATCCTCGCGCTGCTGCTGACGGCAGTCTGCTACTGGGGAGCGCTCTCTCGCTTCACCGACCAGCCGTATACCCGCGATCGTCGCGTCTTCGCTACCTACGCGGCTGCACTTCTCCTCGCTGGAAGTTACCTGCTTCTCGCCGCCAATCTGCGCGTACCGTTCCTGTGCCTGGCCGCAGTGGCCGCAGCTTTCGTCTATGCACGGACCGGAAAACTGAGTCTCGGCCTGCACGCCTCGTTCTATCTTGCCGCTGCAGCCGCGGCTTCCTCGCTTCCCAGTTGGACCGCCAGCGCCCTGACCGGAACCGTGCCCGCCGCCCCTGATTCAGGGGTTTGGATCCTCGCAGTCTCGTCCGCTCTCTGCTACATCTTTGGATCCCAGAAAACCGGATCCCAAAAAACGCCAGCCGCGCCCGGGCCAGTGCAACCGAAACGCCGCCTGCTCTGGGTGCTTCCCGCCATTTTCGTGGGTTTCGCCGCGGCCGCTCTCGCCGTGGTCGCCATCGTGTGGCTGGCCGCGGGCCGCCTGGAGTTGACCCCGCCACGCCTTTCCGTGGTCCGCACCATCGTCAACTGCGCCCTGGCCCTGGCCATGGGACTTCTGGGCTCGCGCTGGAAGCACATCGAACTCGGCTGGGTGGCCTACGCCGCCGTCGCCTTCGGCACGCTGAAGCTTCTGTTCGAAGACCTGCGCTTTGGCAACGCCGCCTCGCTGGTCGTGTCGCTTCTGTTCTACGGCCTGGTTCTGATCCTGCTCCCCCGCCTCACGCGGCGCAGTCCTCCAGAATCTTGAGCCGCACCCGACCAGCCTTCCCCGCGCCCGCCCGGTGCGCCCGCCTCCGCCTTGTCATGCTGAGCGCAGCGGGGAAGATCGCACAGCGAGCTTCCCCGCGGAGTCGAAGCATCCCTACCGTAAGCATCACGTCCTCTGCACGGAAAGACGACCTATCGCGCCAAATATAAGTGGGTTGTGAACCTTAGAGTAAGTGGATGCGAAGGAAGCCGCTGGCCGTGATGGGCACGGCTTCGACGGGGACAAGGCGCCCCCTCTTCTTTCCTACGATGCCGATAACCGCTCGCACACTCGACTAACCGTCGGCAACAATTCCCGCGCGGCTTCGTCCTTCGAGACGACCGCATCCACCAACCGTCGCGTCTCCGGTGGAATCTCGCCTCCAGAAACCATCACCACTGGAGTGTCCGGCCGCAGACGCCTGATTTCACAAGCCAGATCGTGCCCATTCATCTCAGGCATCTGATAGTCGACCAGCACCGCATCAAAATTGAATGACGTCGCCAGTCTCAGCCCTCGCCGCGCCGACGCTGCCGTAACCACGAAGTATCCCGATCGTTCCAGCAGCCGTTTCTCGTACTCCAGGATCGCCTGGTTATCGTCGATACAAAGAACGATTTTTTCAATTCCCCGATACGATCGGCTCATTGGCACCTCACACTAGGGTAGCCCTGCCTTGGGGGAGGGCGGTGTACATACAAAAGCGGGCAGGACTACCCTTTCATGGACAAGACATCCCCGACCAGATGGGCCTACCTGTCTGCAAAGTTTGAACCCGTTGCTCCAGCTTTGTCTGTTCAAAAGTGGACACGCCTGGTCGAAATAGGTCCGGTTATGGCAACCAACGTTTGGCGGGTAACTCTTCTTGCCCAGTAACTAAGTGGAATTACACCGGCCTGGCGTGGCAGAATAGAAGGGCAAATAAAGGCCATCGGAGGTTCCGGAGTCTAATATGTCATCGCGTCGGAAGTCGCCCGCGCATCGTCGCGCCCAGAAGCCCAGCAGGATTTTTGATCCCCGGGCCTTTTTGACCAGTGTCGGCATTGGCAGGACGGTCCAGCACTACAAACCGAAGGAAGCCATCTTTTCCCAGGGCGACCCTGCCGACACCGTGTTCTACATTCAAAAAGGCGCGGTCCGCCTCAGTGTCCTCTCCAAACAAGGCAAGGAAGCAACCCTGGCTCTGCTGGGCCCGGGCGATTTCGTGGGCGAAGGATGCCTGGCCTCCGATCACTCCATCCGCTTGTCAAGTGCCGCGGCCATTACCGCTTCCTCCATCCTGCGGATTGAAAAGAGACGGATGCTCAACACGCTCCATGAAGAGCACGAACTGTCCGACCTGTTTGTGGCGTACGTGATCGAGCGCCACAACCGCACGCAAGCCGACTTGGTCGATCAATTGTTCAACTCGAGCGAGAAGCGCCTGGCACGCGCCCTGTTGATCCTGGCCCGCTTCGGAAAAGAAGATGCGCCCGAGACCGTCGTCCCCACCGTGAGTCAGGAAACGCTGGCGGAAATGGTGGGCACCACCCGCTCCCGCGTCAACTTCTTCATGAACAAGTTCAGAAAGCTCGGATTCATCCACTACAACGGTGGACTGCAGGTCCATAGCTCGCTGCTGAGTGTGGTGCTACACGAGTAACTCAGCCTGCACGAGTAACTCAGACTGCACGAGTAACTCAGAGTCGCGGGCGCCCGATCTCATCCAGCATCACATCTTAAGCTCCGCCGCAATTCCAATCCCACTGTCATGCTGAGCGAAGAGTGAGCCCCGCTGAAAGCTGGCTCACTCGCAGTCGAAGCATCCCTACCCTCGCGCCCGCCTCCCCCAATAAAAAGGCGCCGGAAGATTTCCGGCGCCATCGAGTGAGATACGACTCGCGAGATGCGGTCAAGCGAGAAGAAACTTGGTTGTGTTCGTAGCTAGCAGCTCGAAGCTAGTAGCTAGCAGCTCATTTGCTCTCCGCCACCGACGGGCTTGCCCCAAAGTCGCCACGTCGATTGTTCACGGCCGTCCGTGCCGCCCGCGCGGCGGGCTGGCTGGCAACCGCGGCTCCGTACCGCTCCAGCAGCACCGGCGCCATGCTGTTTTCGGCTTCCTTCACGAAGATCATCTTGTTCTCCGAAGCCATATCGACGCGCACGAAGTCTCCCAGTTTCACCTGTCCCGTCGCCACCAGATTGGCCAGCGGAAAAACCAGGTTGCGCTCGATCGCGCGCTTCAAATGTCGCGCCCCATACCGCGGGTCCGTGCCTTCCTTCAGCAAATACTCTTTCACCGCCGGAGTGCAGTTGAACACGAACTGGTTCGTTCCCGCCGCCATCAGCACGCGCTGCTGCACCATCCCCAGTTCGATGTCCAGAATCTGCGCCAGGTGCCCATCGCGCAGCGTCTTGAACACCACCGTCTTATCGATCCGGTTCATGAACTCGGGCGTGAACTTGCGCCGCGCCGCTTCCACCGCCGTCCGCTGAATCTTGTCGTCGAACGACTCATCCACCTCGACAGCCTTCGGCGCGAATCCAAACCCGCCATCCACCAGGCTCGTCATCTCCGACGCGCCCAAGTTCGAAGTCATAATAATGATGCACTGCGACAGATCCACGCGCCGGTTGTCGCCCAAAGTCAAAGTGGCCTTGTCCAGAATCCCCAGCAGCAGTTGCCACAGCGAATCCGACGCCTTCTCGATTTCGTCAAACAGCAGAATCGAGAGCTTCAGCTTCTCCGTGAACCACTGGTTCAACGCTTCCTGCGTGAGCAGCGGATGCGTTTCACGGTGCCCCAAATATCCCGGAGGCGAACCGATCAGCTTCGCAATCTCGTGCGAATGCTGGAACTCCGCGCAATCGATCTTGATGCAGGCCCGCGCGTCCCCGAACAGCGCCTCGGCCATGGCTTCCACCACGCGCGTCTTGCCCGATCCGGTCGGTCCCAGGAACAGCAGATTGCCCACCGGACGCCCCGGAGCGTTCAGCCCGGCCAGAAACATCTGGTAGATCTCAACGACCTTTTCGACGGCCGCATCCTGCCCCACAATGCGGCGGCGCAGGGCGGCATCAAACTCACCGGCGTCGTTGCTGCGACGGTTCGGATCCAGCACTGTTGCCAGGTTTGTCCTCATATGATCGTTCTCATAAGTCGTAGTCCGGGGCTCCCATCCGGTTGCCTTGGATTAAGCAAGCCTCAGGCCACGCCCTGTCCCAAAGCGGCACCACATGCAACCCCTGCATCTTCAGAGGTTTAGCGACAACCCACCCCAATTCGCCCGCGACCCATGACGAACCGCACAGCCCTAAAGAGAAATACTTTGCACCATCAAGGAAGGAACCTGTACCCAGTCACGCCAACTCATGTAGCGACGGCCGCCTCGGCCGTCCCGCGATGCGAAGCCGAGCGGACCCACCGCCACACGAGAAGCATCTAAATCCAATCAGCCGCACTCGGTACTCAGTACTCGCGACTCGGCACTCGCTACCAAGCGTGTTACTCCACACGTAACTAGCGACCCGCAAAACGCGCGGCTAGTATCCTACTGGGTAGGTTTTCGCGGAGGAATTTTGCGCCTTTCGTCGGTTCGCATCATCACTGGAGTTTCCTGTCTCTTTCTCGCCGCCGCCGCATGGCACGTCGGCTCTCGCTCTTCCTCCAACTTCACCGCGGAAGCCCAAGCGGCGAAGCCCGCGCAAGCATCGCAGCTGCATGCCGTCAACGCATCGATTCCTGACCAATCCAAATCGAAGACCACGCCCCTCCCCGAGCCCAAGCCCATCGCCGCTCCCGGCACCGAAATCTATACCGCTAAGAGGGGAGAAGCCATCCCCACCATCGCCCGCCGCTACCTCGGCAAGACCAGCTACCTGACGTCCTCCGAACTAGCCGCCGCCATCCGCGCCGTGAATCACAAGTCCGACGCCAGCAACATCCTCAAGGCTAACGAAAACATCATCATCCCCGGAATCATTCCCGCGCCCATCACCGAGAAGACGATTCCCGTCCCCAAAGACTTCGAAGTCCGCGCCATCTACCTGACCGGCATCATGGCCGCCAGCGATCACGGAATCCGCATCATCCGCCATTGGCGTGAAGTCGGGGGCAACGCCGTAGTCTTCGATATCAAAGACTCCGACGGCAGCGTCACCATTCCCTTCGAGCACCCGCTGCTCGGCGAGCACCAGGTTTACATCCACGACGTACCGAAGTTCGTCCACTTCCTGCACCAGCAAAACATGCACGCCATCGCGAGAATCGCCATCTTCCGCGACGAGCGCCTAGTGGTTGCCCATCCCGAACTCGCCGTCCAGTCGCGCAAGAATAAGACAGCCTGGCGCGAGAACGGCAAGCTGGTCTGGACCGATCCCTCCCAGCCCAAAGTGCAGGACTATAACATCGCCCTAGCCAAGCACGTTGCCCAGTCCGGCGCCGACGAAATCCAGTTCGACTACGTAAGATTCCCCGCCGAAGGCGACCAGAAAGACGCCCAGTTCGTCTACCAGAATCAGCAGCCAGAAACCGCTCAAGCGCCGACCCAACAAGAAGCCAGCGGCGACACCGACTCGTGTGGCGACGGCCGCCTCGGCCGTCCCGCGAAGGCGAAGCCGAGCGGCCCAAGCACAGCTGCCGAAGCCGCATCGGGCTCGCCCGCTTCAAGTCCCGTAGAGCCTGCCCTGAGCGAGCGAAGCGCGTCGAAGGGGACGCCCGACAATAGCCC